>Ga0307380_10010240_pt1 | contig 11823 bp, 8 predicted proteins | sample UN3MG_FD_202239 | JGI IMG/M metagenome (GOLD analysis project Ga0307380, IMG submission 202239) | Soil microbial communities from Risofladan, Vaasa, Finland - UN-3 | ecosystem: Environmental > Terrestrial > Soil > Coastal area > Acid sulfate soil | place: Finland: Risofladan, Vaasa | collected... | reverse complement strand
GTTTGCCAACGGTATCAAGATGATCCTGGAACGCGATATGGATAATGAATACTGGCATGGTTCGTGCGGAGTCCGCTATGAGGGTACGCGGGGATGGGTCGCAGCGGCTGACGGTTATTCGAAACCTGATGTTTCTTCACCTGCTATGATGGATGACTTCAGGAAAATTGTCTATGACTATATCGCCCGTACGGGGCGACCGATGAGTCATTTGCGCGATTTCTTAGACTGCGTTAAGTCGCGGCGCCAGACGGTGGCCAATCCGGTAGTGATGCATCGGACCATGACTGCGGTGCACGCGGCCAATATCTGTATGTGGCTTAAACGCGACTTGAAATATGACCCAGTTAAAGAAGAGTTCATCAACGACCCTGAAGCCAATCGCATGCGCTGCCGCGCGATGCGTGAGCCGTGGATCATATAAACCCGGAAGGAGACCAAGACATGTTAAATTCAAAAATAAAATATATGCTTATCATTGCCCTGCTGCTTGCCTGCGGGGCCCAGACGTTCGGACAAACCGTCGTACCTGCGACTAAGCAGGAGGTGGACAAGCTTGTTGCCGTGCTCAAATCCAATGCAGCAATTAAAGAAAAGATGGACGCCTGTCGTTTACTGTCTATCGTTGGGACCAAAGATGCCATAGCGCCGTTAGCTGCGCTGCTCGGCGACGAACAGTTATCGCACATGGCCCGCTACGGGCTGGAGCCGATTCCGGACCCTGCCGTGGACGACGCTTTGCGCAATGCACTTGGCAAACTCAAAGGCAGGCCGCTGGTGGGTGTAATCGGCAGTATCGGTGTGCGCCGCGATGTAAAGGCTGTCGAACCGATGAAGGAAATGCTTATGCAGCACGATTTAGATGACGACGTGACTTCGGCGATAGTCAGGGCATTAGGCAAAATCGGCAACTCGGCTGCATCTGAAATCCTTAAGACTGCGCTGGAGCATACGTCCGACGAAAATCGGCTCGCAGTGTGCGAAGGTTTATTCCGCTGCGCCGAGGCCCTTGCAAGCCAGGGCCAGCGCGACGATGCAGTCGCTATTTACGACCAATTGCGTGAGTTGGATTCACCTCACCAGGTTCGTGCCGGGGCATTGCGAGGCGCTATACTCACACGTAGTAGTGGCGGCCTGAGATTGCTACAACAGCACTTGAGCAGCGACGACTACATTTTATTCTCGGCAGCCGTCCAAACCGCTCAGGAATTGACAAGTTCCGGTGTAACCAAGGTATTAACCGATGCGTTAAATAAGCTTCCAGCCGACAATCAGATTCTGGTAATCCAGACACTCGGTAAGCGCGGCGATGCGGAGGCTTGTCCTGCGTTGTTCGCTTTAGCCAAGAGCGGTTCAAAATCTGTTCGCATTGCGGCCATACAGTCTATGTCGGAAATTGGCGATGTTTCGGCAGTACCTATGCTTGTGGAATTGCTGAACGACGGCGATAGTGAGATTTCGCAAGCTGCACAGGAAAGCTTAGCTTCGGTGCCAGGCCATCAGGCCAATGAAGCTGTAATAGAGTTACTCAATAGCAGCCAGGTAAGCCGACGTGTCACTGCGCTCGAACTGATCAGTCGTCGTCGGATGACCACAAGCATTCCTGCTTTGCTGAAAGCCGCCGGTGACGACAATCCGGAAATCCGTTCGTCTGCGCTTAGAAAAGTGGGCGAGCTGGGCAGTCTTACCGAATTGCCGGCGCTGCTCGATCTGCTGATTAAGTTTAAGACTTCACAAGACCTGGATGCTGTTAAGCGGGCTTTGAGTGCTATCTGTATGAAATCCGATAATCCCGAATCATACGCTACGAAGCTTACCGGTTTGCTGGGGCGGGTCCAACCCATGCAAAAGGTTGCCCTGCTGCATGTTCTCGGCGTCATTGGGGGGGCGGACTCTCTTGATGCAGTACGAGCAGAAGTCAATAATCCCAATGAAGTGGTCCGGGAGGCCGCCATCAGCGCACTTTGCGCATGGAAAACGGCGGATGCAGCGCCCCATCTGCTCGCATTGGCCAAGGAATCGCCGTTTTCATCTCGAAAGACTGCCACTTTACGCGGCTATATAAACCTGATTCGAGATGAGAGTCTTTCACCCGAGGAGAAGCTTGAAATGTGCAGGCAGGCAACTGCGTTGATTCAGCGTAACGAAGAAAAGAAACTTCTGCTTGGTGTGCTGGGCAGCGTGCCGTCAACTGAGGCACTGTCAATGGCAATGACTTACATGGTCGATCCGTTGGTCAGGAATGAGGCTTGCTTCGCGGTCGTGGCGATTTGTGAGAAGATAGTCCTGCAAAATCCCGATGAAGTTGCCGACGCTATAGGAAAGGTATTAAAAGCTACTAATAATAGAAATGTAACTCGTCGCGCCAGGGCGATATTGAAGAAAGCCAGGTAAACCATTGTATAAAATCAGCGACTTGAGATAATCGAGGTATTAACTGTTTGGATTGTATAATGGAGTTTTTTGAGAATGAATCGTTATTCATTAACACGACGTGATTTTCTGAAGAAATCTGCTATTACGGCGGGGACTGTGGCCTTTCCTTATTTTATACCGGCCTCATCGCTTGGAGCGGACGGAGTGAACCCGTCTGAGAAGATTGTAATCGGATACTGGGGTACAGGCAGCCAGGGTTCTGGTAATGCAAAGGCCTTTACAGGTAAATCGGATGTTCAGGCCGTGGCTGTTTGTGACGTCAACCGAGCAGGGACGAACTATGCGGGAAATCGCCTGGCCGGTCGTGAACCTAATATTAAGGTTATTGAGGACATGTATGCCAGACAGAAGGGAGTGGCTTCTTATAAGGGCATCAAGGGATACAGCGACTTCCGTGAATTTCTTCAACACAAAGACCTGGATGCGGTCGTCATCTCCCTGCCGGACCATTGGCACGCTCTTGCGGCAGTTGCGGCAGCGAAAGCAGGTTTGGATATGTATAGTGAAAAGCCTATGGCTCGAACGATATTCGAGGCGCGTGAGATGGTAAAGGCCGTGCGAAGGTATAGCCGGGTTTTCCAGACCGGCAGCCAGCAACGTTCGGACCGGCGTTTCCGCCACGCCTGCGAGCTTGCCCGAAACGGGTATCTCGGTGATCTTAAAGAGGTATATGCAAAGGTGCGAGGTATTTCTCAACCATGTTCTTTAGGAGGTGAGCCTGTGCCGGAGGGCTTTGATTTCGATATGTGGCTGGGTTCGGCTCCCGAGGCGAGCTATCATCCGCAGCGGGTAAGCGGCAGCTATGACTGCTTCGGAACTGCGTGGCGGTCGTGGCGTGAATATTCAGCGGGGCATATGACTGACTGGGGGGCCCATCATTTTGATATTGCCCAATGGGGTATGGGCATGGATGGCAATGGACCTGTTGAGATAACACCCGGTTCAGGCGAAAGTGCCGATGGTCTTACTTTCCGATATGCCAATGGGATTCCGCTTATCAAGCAGCGTGGTCCTCATGAAGGTGATGTGCAGTTTATCGGAGACAAAGGCTGGGTTGGGGTGAGCCGCGGCAGGATATGGGCATCTTCCGATAGTCTGTTAAATCTAAGGATGAAGCCCAATGATGAGCACCTATACGAGAGCAGAGACCATCGGCAGGACTTTCTGGATTGCGTTCGCAGCCGCAAGCGTCCCATCTGCGATGTCGAGATCGGGTGCAGTTCGGTGACAATCTGCCTTCTTGGAGAGATTGTCACGCGTTTGAATCGTCCCCTGAAGTGGGACCCGAAGGGATGGCGGTTCGTTAATGATCGCGAAGCGCAAGGTCTTGTGAAGAGGCCGATGCGCAGCCCGTGGATTTTGTAAAAACGGATCCGCCATGCCATCCGGCTGTGCAGGCTCAAAATATTTTAAACCCGGATTTCTCAAGAAGTTCGTGATAAATGAACTGTGGTTTGGCAGTATAGAGCCTATGGAGACCACTCAAGCCAATTTCAACCATCTGTTACAGGAGAACCCCGATGAAATGCTCATTCCGTAAAATGGTATTGATTCTTTTCTTCTCTGTTTTCGTTGTTCGTTCAGCTCTGGCACAAGACCTTCCATTTCCAACAAAAAAACAGCTTGCAGAGGCCAAAGCTGGAGAATTACTACTCAATCCGGATTCTTTAAAAGGTTATAAAGCCGATTTCGGGATGCTAATCGTAACCGAGAGTGAAGCAAAAGATTCAAAAAAGATCGAGTTACCGGTTGTAAGAATTCATTCAAAAAGTCATCATCCGGCTTATCCTGTTTTTTACTTTGAAGGCGGACCAGGCGGAACCAACATCAAATTGGAGAATTTGCCGGACTCACTGCTGGAAAATCATGATTTTGTGCGCGTCGGTTACCGCGGTGTTGATGGTTCCGTGTCATTAAACAATCCGGAGTTTAATCGAATATTAAAAGAAACGCCCAATATGCTTTCCCATGAAGGTCTTAAATCCATGGGGAGCAAGATAACTCAAATTGCCCAAAAACTGCAACACGAAGGAATTGATTTGAAGGAATACAATATCATCAATGTTGTTGATGATATGGAAAAAGCCCGTACAGCATTTGGGTACGAGAAGATCAATCTTTCCGGCGGCAGTTATGGCGGCGCGGTTGTCTATACCTATTGCATCAGGTATCCGGCAAGCATTCATCGGGCTTTGTTCACTGAAGCTGCATTTCCCTTTAATATGGCACTTACCAAGCCCTCATCCATTGATGAGAAACTAAATCATCTGAATGAGTTGTGGAAGGAGAATCCAGAGAACCTTCGCCGTTCCAAGGATATTGTCGAGACAATAAAAAATGTATTGAAAACGCTGCCGCGAGACTGGAATGGAGTGATTATTGATCCCGACAAAATCAGGATCATGACGTTTTTCAGTCTTTATACACAGGCAATGACTGCGCAATGTTTCGATGCTTTTATCGCGGCTGAAAATGGTGACTATAATGGTTTGGCTTTCGTGAATCAATACTGGAATAGTCTCGTAGACTGGTTCAACTGGGGCGATATGTTGTCGAAAACATTTTGTACGGATACGGGTGAAATTGTGGATTTCGAGGCTGAATTGAATAAAAAAGATTCTATTATAGGATCTCCACTTGCTCTTTTAGGATGGGGATTGCGTCAACATACGGATTGGCCAGTAAAACCTTTGCCTGAAAACTATAAAAAATTCCGTTATATTGATAATGAGGCATTGCTGGTTTATGGCAGTAAAGAATCGGCACAAAGTGTTATAGAAGAATATATGCCATTCTTTAAAAATGGTCATATTGTTTTTCATGAAAATATGGGACATATGGATGTGGGTGCTCTTCAGGCTGAGGCGTCACAGAATATGGAAAAGATGTTTTTCCTAAAAGGAATGGTCGATATCTCCAAATTTCAAAACACGGAAGTCAGATGAATTACTTTTATTCCAGAATAAAAGTTTCAAGAAATAGCCAAGTCATGATGCAGTAGGAGAAGTAACGGGATAAAGTTAATGAAAATTGACAGATTTTATACAATGCTATTATAGAGACTGTGGTGTGCGGAAGTTTCTCTTGTAAACTCATCTGGGAGATATCGGACAAAAGAAATTTCAAATCGAAACGTTGCAGATTCATAAAAAGTCAACATAAAGGAAAAAATCACTAATCTTCGTTAATATGATTTGCAAATATATAATTATTTGGGGCTGTGGGCATCTGCTTGCAGCCCATTTTTATTTTACCCCGGATTTTTTTGATATTATGTAACACTTTTGGTTTGCTACCGTCTTACATATAGGATGACTGACGGCGGTTGCTGAGATTGAGATGAAATTACGTTATTTCTTATGAAACAAATATCTTTTTGCGGGATGATCACATTAGAAACCAGTTCTACTCTTAGTAAAGGGAGATTTGTTATGAATCAAAAGAAAAATGAGATGTATTGGGTTACGGCCTTTGTTTTGGGAGTAGGTTCTATCCCAGTGTTCGGAAAGCCCTTTGCCGAGGGACCGTACCTGGGACAGACCCCACCCGGATCTACAGCGAAGGTTTTTGCCCCGGGACTGATCTGCGATATGCGGCCACACCAGTGGGAATCACCAGGGCAATTCTCTGCGGATGGTAACAGCTTTTGTTTTTTCCGGTGTGGGTATGTTTATATCACAGAAAACACGGACCAGGGCTGGACAGCACCTAAGCGTATAGAAAGCATTCCATACAGGACCGGGTCGGTCTGTCTGTCTCCGGATGCCAATATCGTCTACTTCGTATACAGCTACGATCCGTCCAAACGCTACAGTCTTCATCGCTGCATGCGCACGAGCCAGGGATGGTCTTTGCCGCAGGAAATAGGCCCCCCCATCAGCTCCTCGGGTGCGTATGGTGGATTCTCTGTGGCAGGGGATAACAGTATCTACTTTACTGCCGGCCGAGGCCGTTTTCGAGTTGCCCCTTTTGTGGGCAACACCTGGCCTCAGGTTATAAAGATCCCTGTGGAGAAGGGCAGCTTAAGAGGCTGCTGTCCAGGAATTGCCCCGGATGCGTCCTTTATGGTATTCTACTCCATTCGACCGGGAGCACTGGACGGAACGGAAACGGACCTGTACCTAACCCTTCGACGGCCGGATGGTACCTGGACCAAACCCCGGAATATGGGTCCAAAGATTAATTCCAGGTATTATGAGCACGGAGCGAGGATCTCCCCGGACAAGAAATACATGTTCTTCAACCGCAGTAACGGGTGGAATCTGAATCGCGCTACCGATACGGCTGACATTTATTGGGTAGAACTCAAGGAATATCTACCCGAATCCTATAGATAGCCTGAAGGAATATCAAATAGGCAAATGGCCACTATAAAAAGGAGATCTGTTATGAAGCAGACAATGAATCAAATACTTTGTCTCGTGGCTTTTTTGGGAGTAGGTTCTATCCCGGTGTTCGGAAAGCCCTTTGCCGAGGGACCGTATCTGGGACAAACTCCGCCCGGCCCTATCGCTCAGGTCTTTGCCCCCGGATTGATCTGTAATACCGGAAAACGCCCATGGGAAGCCAACGGGACTTTCTCTGCAGATGGCAACACCTTTTGTTTTCAACGAATCAGTGGTATTTTCATCACAGAAAATACGGACCAGGGCTGGACGACTCCTGAGCTTATAAGAAGTATTCCAGCGAATACGTATTCGCCCTGGTTGGGCTGTCTGTCTCCGGATGCTAATAGTATTTTCTTTACGAGGGCCACGGATCCGGTGTCCAAACGCAATTTGTATCGCTGCAATCGAACAGCACGTGGATGGGCCCAGCCGCAGGAACTCGGACCGCCACTTAGTTCTCCGGCCAAGGAATTGACATGCTCTATAGCAGCGAATAATAATATCTACTTCATGCGTGGAGGTAGCGGACGCGGAATTTTTTACGCCCATTATGAGAACAATACATGGCCCCGGGTCATCAAACTCTCTGTGATAGGGCACGATCCGGGAATTGCCCCGGATGAATCCTTTATGGTGATCGCCAACAAGGATAAACCGGGAGGGTATGGGCATCAAGACCTGTACCTGGTCCTACGTTTGCCGGATGGAACCTGGTCCAAACCTCGGAATCTTGGCCCAAAGATTAATTCTGCGTATATTGAATTCGGACCGAGAATCTCACCGGACAAGAAGTACCTGTTCTTCAATCGCAGCAACGGCTGGGATCCAAGGATCTACAGCGTGTATTCGTATATCTACTGGGTTGAACTCAAGGAATATCTACCTGATCCCAATAGTTCCAGTCAGGTCGTGGATTAGTGAGTGTTCATGCGGGTGGAAGATTCCGCGACCTGCCCGATGCACGGCAATCCCAGTAAATAGATGAAATTTCGGTATGAATTTGGTAGAATGATATATCGAAAGGTTTTGGAATGCTGCTGAAAGACTTATTTGGGAAAGTTCGGAAAGGAAAGAGAGAGTTCGATGAGACAATATCATGGAAAATATGTGATGCTGGTGTGTATGCTGCTGGCAGTGGGAGCTTTCATGGACGGCCGGAGCTTAGCGGAAACAGGTGACTTTCTATCTCCGATTTCTGTGGTTGCCGGTGTCGATGGTAAAGTGCTTTATATTGCCGAAACTACTGCCAATCAGGTTGCGGTTTTTGATATTGCCACCGGTAAAGTTTCTAAAGTAATATCTGTTAGTGAAAATCCTGTGGGTCTTGATATTTCCGCCGACGGGAGCAAGCTTTATGTGACTTCTGCAGTGCCCGCTGGTAAGGTGCAGATAATTGACGTTCGTGGAGGGAGTGTGACCGGCAGTATCACAGTGGGCCATACACCTGTTGCGGTAGTTGAAAGCCCGGACGCTAAAACGCTTTATGTGTGCAATCAGTTCAATAATAACATCGGCGTTGTTGACCTTAGTTCAAAAAAGCAAGTTGCTGCCATTGCCGTAGTGCGTGAACCTGTTGCCGCAGCTCTTACTTCGGATGGGAAATATTTGTTTGTCGCGAATCATCTTCCGGCAGGGCCTGCTAATGCAGATTATTGTGCTTCGGTTATATCGGTTATCGATACTGCTGCTAAGAAGGTAATTAAGAATATCGAACTTCCGGATGGCAGCACTAATGTTCGCGGGATAACAATCTCACCGGACGGCAGGAACGCTTACGTTACGCACGTGCTTGCCCGTTATCAGTTTCCAGTTACATACCTCGAAAAGGGCTGGATAAATACGAATGCGATGACCATAATCGATGTTCCGGGGCGCAAGTTCATCAATACCGTACTGGTTGATGACGTTGACCTCGGCGCCGCCAATCCATATGATGTTGCCTGTACGGCCGACGGCAAGAACATCCTGATAACCCATGGCGGCTCATACGAGCTAAGTGTTATTGACCGCGAGGGACTCCATAAGCGGTTGCTACCGGCAGAGTCTGCCAGAAAGTTTACCTCTGAAATCCATTCAGGAGGCGGCAGTAAACTGTTCGATGCTTCGTATTCTGCCGAAGATGTACCGAACGATCTTACATTTCTTTCGGGCATTCGTCGCAGATTGAAACTTGACGGTATCGGGCCCCGCGGTTTAGCTGTTATCGGGACGAAGGTGTATTCAGCAGAGTATTTCACAGACAGTATTGGTGTAGTCGATATAGACCCGCTTGCTCAGTCGGCAGTTCAATCGATACCTCTTGGAAAAATCAAATCAGCGACATTTATCCGCAAGGGCGAGGTACTCTTCAACGATGCTTCGCTTTCCTATCAGAAGTGGAACAGTTGCACGAGCTGCCATACCGGTGATGGACGTGCAAGTGCATTGAACTGGGACCTGTTAAACGATGGAGTAGCCAATCCCAAGAATACCCGTAGTTTGCTCCTGGCACACAAGACTCCGCCAGCGATGATTACCGGAGTTCGAGCAAATGCAGAAGTTGCGGTCCGGAGCGGCATTCGCTATATTCAGTTTGCGAGTACTAGTGAGAGGAAGGCACAGGCTATAGATGGTTACCTGAAATCTCTTAAGCCGATTACAAGTCCGTATCTTGTCAACGGTGAGTTGAGCGAAGAAGCCAGGAACGGCCAAAAGCTTTTCAGCAAAGCCGGCTGCGCGCTATGTCATTCACAGCCGCTTTATACTAATATGAGCAAATATGATATTGGCACGAGTACAGAACAAGACGACAATAAGGAGTTTGATACACCTACGCTCATAGAAGTATGGCGGACGGCCCCATATCTGCATGACGGAAGGTCTGCAACAATTAAAGAAGTTTTGACAAAGTTCAATAAAAATGACCGGCACGGACGCACATCGGAGTTGACCGATGAGGAAATCGAAGAGCTGACAGCGTTTGTGCTGTCTCTTTAAGCCGAAAGTTTTATCCTTTTCCTCACGTGGTTGTCTTTATTTATTGATAGACACTCTTTTCAGTTTAGTTGGCAATAATCATACCTGCTCAGGCACGATGAAAGGCTTTCGGTAATTGCGCGAGAGGTATTGATTGGCCTGGTCGCTGAATTCACCGACGAATCTTTCCGCTTCGGAATCCATATTCAGCCATGGCCCAAGAATTCGCGGGGTCTTTTGTACGTCCACGACATTGAGTAAGATGTGCTCCTGAAAACGCTCGAATGCATCCTGCAATTCTTTGTTTGATTTGGTCGATTCTATTACATCATCTCGTGAGGCGGTTTTTCCGAGCCTGTAAGAAATATTTCCCATGTGACATAAGGCGGTGGAAAGATGACCTTCGAGGATATCGGCATTTAGGTCGCTGACTTTGCGGCTGCGGACCGCCTTAATAAAGTTTGCGTGGTGTCCGCTGCCGCCGGTCACTTTGAACTGCCTGATCTTTTTTCCGTTATTGTCGTATGCCCAGCCGCCGGCGAAGTAACCGTCTTCGCATTCGATTGCCAAATACGCGCGGGTGTTTCGGTAGGTCGAATCCATTGCCGGGTCGCCCTTCTTGCGGGGCAGATTTCGCATTTCAAAGATAATCGGGGCCGGTTTGTAATCGTAGAAGGCAACCTGGGTATTCGGAGTTTCCCGGTCATCGTCCCAGAGAAATTTTCCACCGAAACTCATCACCCGCGGCGCCAGGGAGTTATAGCCTAATGCCCAGCGGCAGAGGTCCATAAAATGTATGCCGTTGTTACCCAAATCACCATTACCGTACAGCCATTGCCAGTGCCAGTCGTAATGCAGGTTCTTTCGCATAAGCGGTTTCATCGTTGCCGGCCCAGTCCAGAGGTTATAGTCCACGGTTTCGGGAATTGGCTGAGGGCCGTTGACTTTACCGATGCTTCCGCGTCGGTCGAAGTAATAGCACCGTGCCCTTAGAATCCTGCCGAGCTGACCTCGCTTGATATAATCAAATGCCTCCTTAAGCCCTTCGTCGGAACGGTTCTGGGTACCTGTCTGTACTATACGATTGTATTTTCGGGCCGCTTCGACCATCTTACGGCCTTCCCAGATATTGTGGGAGACCGGCTTTTCGACATAGACATCCTTACCGGCCTGACAGGCCCAGACGGTAACAAGTGAATGCCAGTGATTGGGTGTGGCGGTAATAACAGCATCGATGTTTTTGTCATCCAGGAGCTTGCGAACATCGATGTAGGTATCGACCTTTTCGTTACGTTCTTTAAATGTTTTTACTTCCCTGTCGATAAATGCCCTGTCGGCATCGCAAAGCGCCACGACGCGAACGCCGGGGATTTTTCCAAACCATTTGATATGATTGCTTCCCTGGCTTCGAAAACCGACAACGGCAACTCGGATATCATTATTAGCGCCGAGTACGCGGGAATATGGTGCGAGAGCTGCGGTACCAATCAAAGAACCTTTGAGAAATGAGCGGCGTGTTATACTTTTCATAATCGTTCTCCTAACGCAAGTGAATTACATTACATAAGGTTATCAGATTTGTCCGCAAATAGCAAGAATTGATGGGAGTAATATTAAAAATCAAAATGTAAATAGAAAATTACATATCAAAATTCAGAAACAGATATGTAATACTTAACTTTAGTCGTACATAAAAGAGAATAGGAGTTGTTCACTGTTTTGATACGCGTGTTTTAAGTCTGTTGGTAGAAATGTCCTGTATTTTGAATTACACTGTGCAATTATATTCGGTGGTGGCTCTACTACGACTGTCCATATTTTATTTCCGCATAAATAAAATTTAGGGCTGCTTTTTACAACTTTTACTTTGTCTCCAATTTTGAGAGGTTCTTGATCCATTTTATATACCTCATCGGAAATATCGACTATTCCACAGCATGGGATAAATTAGGGCTTGCTGAACAAGCCGTATAGAGTCCTTAACAGATTTTGGCATCATCAGGACAGAGCCGTTGCTCCCATTGCATCCGATTGCAAGTCCGCC
>Ga0307380_10010239_pt1 | contig 11823 bp, 7 predicted proteins | sample UN3MG_FD_202239 | JGI IMG/M metagenome (GOLD analysis project Ga0307380, IMG submission 202239) | Soil microbial communities from Risofladan, Vaasa, Finland - UN-3 | ecosystem: Environmental > Terrestrial > Soil > Coastal area > Acid sulfate soil | place: Finland: Risofladan, Vaasa | collected... | reverse complement strand
CGGGCCCATGACTGCCGTGCCGATGTTCAGGAACACGCCACCCTCCAGCCTGGTTATACCCTCGGTGAAGATCAGGAAATCGGTGTAGGACGATGCCCCGTAGGCCGCGCCATCGAAGTTCGGATGTTCGTGGGTGATGTCCTGACCGATCGCGACGTGGGCGGTCACCGGGACCTGCATGCGGTATCCCGCGGCAAACACGCTGATATCGCGATGCGGAAACTGCTCTTCCTCGATCATCCGACCGACTGCCTCACCGAAACCAATTCCATCTCGCTGAGCGGCTATGGCAGCATCATTGATGCGACCGGTCTCCCTCCAGAGTCCAAACTCGCCGGTCTGGACGTACTTCGCCACGCTCTCTGTGGACTTGCCGATCAGGGCGAACTCGAAGTCATGAATTGCGCCCGCGCCGTTGGTGGCGACGTGGGTCAGCAGCCCCCTGCTCATCAGATCCACAATGAGAGGCCCAAGTCCGCACTTGATGACGTGAGCGCCCATCATGAGGATGACCGGCCGGCCGCTCTTCCGAGCCTCGATGATTCGCTCGGCGATTGTCGGGAGGCACGGATCCTCGAACGGCTCGGCAGGGGTCTCAGGATGGATCATGATCGAGAGATCGGCGTCATGCACTCGCCCAGAGAGCGGTTTCACAATCAGTCTCGAGCGCTCGAATTTCGGAAATGGCATTCTAGTCCCTCTTGACTGAGATAATCACGGTTTGCTTGGGAGCATTCCAGGCGCGGGCGGTGAACTCCAAGTCACTGCTCACGGGATGAATCAGCCGCGGGCTGACGGCTTCGTAGAACGGCTGGATGCCGGGGTCTATCTCGAACGTCACCCGCTTTGTTTCTCCCGGCATGAGCGTGAAGTAGTTGTCATCGCACACGTAGCGGCAGTCGGCGTTGGTGATCTCTACGCCGGTATGGAACGCAGGCTTATCACCAATGTTCGTGATATCCAGTGTGACATCGGCACAATGCTGTGTGCCGGATGGGAGGTAGTCCTTGCCTGAAAAGCTCGCCTCCTTGCTGACGGGTGTGATCCTGAGCCTGGTCGGCGCTTCTTTTAGATCCGTTAGCCAGGGTCCGTGGTCCCTGCGAGCCTGGATATCATTGACGAGCTTGCTGCGCTCCGAGCTGATCCAGATCGGATAGACGGAGCGTGAGACGAGCTTGCCTGAGCCATTCGTAAGCGACACGCAGACCAGGGCGATCTGATTGGGCATGGATGCAGGGATGTCCCACGTGAACGCGCCGAGTGAGAGTGAGCCTGGACCGGCTTCCATCCCATCAATCTTCATCGTTCCTTTATGGACGATCTCCAGCCTGGAGTCGAAGACTTGCAACTCGATATTGTGCGGGCCAATCGGATGATCCAGGTCGCTCACGACGTACACCTGCCCCTTGAACTCTTCTCCCGGCGCATATACCTTCGGGAACGCATTGAGCGGCACCACGGGCGTCTTGGCGTATTCTTTCGCCTCCAACTGCACCAGCACATGAAGCGGCTCCTGCGCGCGCTTGTAATAGTAAGCGCACGGCTGCACGACTCCATAGTAGTCAACCGGCCCCCAAATGATGGACATCGGCCAAATGGGGGCATAGTCCCAGGAGGCATAGAGGCTTGGGTGAGGCCAGCGCGAGCGGAAGGTCTCTATGGTATAGGCAGTTGTGGACCCTCCATAGACCTGAGAGAGCTCGAACGCCTCGTCCATCGTGCGCGGGTTGCCGAAGAAGACCCATTGAGGCAGCAAAACCGTCAGATCGCCCGGCCAGCCCCAGCCCTCGCATCTGCCGGTCAGTGCCGTGTGGAAGACGAATGCCCCTCGGCGGGAGTTGTCCAACCCAGCCGACACATCCCCAGGCAGGAATTGGTCGAGCTTTTCCTTCGTGACGGGAGGCCAACGTTTGACGTCCTTGTCGGGCAGGAACTTGCGCAGCGACCGATCGCGGATTATGCCGGCCGCAAAGGCTCCTGAATACTCGGTGCAGGCCGCCGGGTTGAGTCCGCCGTAAGTTCCGCTCTCATCATTATAGTGAGGGTCATTAACGTACTGGGCGGCGCGATTGAACAACCGAGTGCCGTCATACTTTGCGACGCACTCATCGAACATGTCCACTATCGCCTTATTGTCGTTGTCGGTGGCGTCAGGGTTGAACTCGTTGCCCCCGCACCAGCGAATGAGCGACGGGTGATTGCGCAGCCTGAGGATGGATTGAATTGTCTGCGCGCGCCAGACGTCCGGGTGCTCGCCTGAGATGCCCATGTTGGAGATCATGAACTCCTGCCAGACCATCATGCCCATGCGGTCGCAGAGGTCGTAGAACTCGTCGGTCGCGATCATTCCCGCGCCGTGGAGTCGGATGAAGTTGAAGTTCAAGTCCTGCGCGACCTTAATGAACCAGGCGTCTTTGCGAGCGTGATAGCGGTAAATCTGATCGTGGGATCCGAAGCCGCCCGCGCCTCGCATGGAGATCAGCTTGCCATTGACCTTGCACATGAAGCGGTTGTTGACATCCGAATCAAGCCCCGGGTTCGGCTCGAATTCGATTGTTCGGATGCCGAATGTGGTAGAAATGGAGTCCGAGACCTGCCCCTGCGTGCTTGCCTGCAATTCGAGGCGGTAGAGGCTCGGATCACCTATTCCATGCGGCCACCAGAGCCTGGGGTTTTCCACGCGCAAACTGTGCTTGATGGCCTGCTTGTCCCCTGACACCTTCACCGGTACTGAGAACTTCTGCTCCTCACCGTGACCGGATATTGTGCCGTTGATCAGTACATCATTATTGCCGAGGTTGAGGACATCCGCCGCTATCTCAAGTGTCGCTTCCTTATCGCTCAAGCTCAGCGTCTTTACGAACGGGTTCTCGATCCTCACCGAACCGGTGGCGACAATTCGGGCGCCTCGCCAGATGCCTCGCGGGCTGATGTCCGTCTGGTAGTGCCACTTCATAAAGATGTAACCTTTGAAGGCCTTGCCGGGTTCATCCGTTCCGCCCGTATGGACCTGGACGAGTATCTCATTCCCTTGCCCCGGACTCATGAGCGATGTCACGTCGTAGACCGGGCCGCCGTACATCCCTTCATGGTCGCCCAGGAACTTGCCGTTGATCCAGACGCTTGAGTAGTAATCCAGGCCGTCGAAGCCGAGTAGAATATGCTTGCCCGACCATTCCTTGGGGATCACGACGGACTTCTTGAACCACCAGTCCTTCTTTTCGGTCCAGAGCGACTTGCCCGCGTTATCGCTCCAATAGGGGTCTTCGATGACACCGGCCTCGAGGAGTCCCGAGCGGACGGAACCGGGCACGGAGACGCTGTGCCACTGCCAATTGGTCATGTTGGGGAGCAATCGGGGATCGCCTGAGCCGAAGGGAATGGCGGCATCCGGGTCATTCCATGCCATCTGCCACTTGCCTGCGAGATCAATCTGCTGTCCCCCAGAGCTACGAGACTGAAGGCGCTCTTCGCTGGCGCCAAACGAGTTCCTCAACGCTTCGCCTCCCCAAGCTGCCGGGGTCGCACAGATCGGCGACAGAAGGAAGATCAGCAGTAATCGCGCGATGTGTCCCGACATGAGCATACAATTCGACAACCGGACGCCGGCATCCTTTTTCAGCGGACTCTTTCGTGTTGAAATCGTTTACATATTGACAGCGGCCATGGCGTTTGCTATGATTGAGTTACCGTTTCTCCACAAATCTCGTAGGTACCCGGACTTGCAAAGAGTCATTTCATATATTCTCTGCACGCTGATTCTGCTGGTGCTGACGCTCTTCGGACCGGGATGGATTCCGGCTGCCGATGGAGCAACCGCTGCCGCCGAGGAGAGCAGCGATATCGTCACCCTGCGCCTGTGGGGCGGTGACTGGGGAATCCCGACGAAAGATGCGACGGATCCCTGGCGACGTGCTCAGCGAGCGGTCTTCGAGGCCTTCCAGAAATCCCACCCCAATATCCAGATCATCAATGCCAGCGGTCTGCAGGTTCAAGGCCCCGCGGCCGAATCGGGCCTTCTGATGGCGATGGCCGGCGGCACCGCCCCTGATGTCTTCTACGTAAACTTCCGCAAGCTCCACAACTACATCAATCAGAATTTCCTGTATCCGCTTAACGAGTACGTGGAAAGAGACCCCGAAGTCATGCAGCGCATCCATCCCGTCATTCGCAAAGTGGTCACAGTGGACGGCAAGGTCTATTCGATTCCCTGGTACCAATGCGTTATGGCGCTATACTACCGAAAAGACCTTTATAAGCAGGCCGGCCTCGACCCGAACAAGCCTCCTGAAGACTGGGATGAGTTCTATCGCTACTGTCAGAAGCTGACTATCCCCGAAAAGGGACAATACGGCTTCGCCTTCCAGGCGACCCCGAGCGGGACAGCATTCCACTGGACCAACTTTCTGTGGCAGGCCGGCGGAGAGATCGTGGCGCAGGACAAGGACGGCCAGTGGAAGTGCGCGTTCAACACTCCGGAAGGCGTCGTAGCGCTCAAGTTCTTCAGGAAGCTTATCGTGGACGAATGGGTCCGCCCTTCAGACGGGATGCGTATCAAAGGAGTTGCCTCTCACACGACAACCTATGCCACCGACATTACTCAGGACAAGATAGCCCAATGGTTCGCTTATTCTACCGACCTGGTGACGAACAGGTCGGAGATCAACCCCAGCCTCATTGGAATCGCCCCGCTTCCCGCAGGGCCGGCTGGTCGCGCAAATGAGATCAATGCCGGTATGTGGGGCATGAATTCGCAGATCAAGGACAAGAAGACTCGAGACGCCGCGTGGGAATACATCAAGTTCATGGGCGGCGAGGAGGCCGAGAAAGTCCGGACCAAGGCCTATGTCGAGTCCGGCCTGGGAAAGATGGTCAATCCCGATAAGCTGGAGAAGTATGGATATACCGAGTATCTGCGCGGTATTCCCAAGGCCTGGATAGAGGCGAATACCGAGGCATTCAAGCACGGACGCCCGGAGCCTCATGGCAAGAACTGTGAGATGATCTATATCGAGCTGGATTATCCGCTTCAAGAGATGAAGCTCCATCCGAACGCCGACCCCAAGAAAGTCCTGGATGCCGCTGCTTACAAAATCAATACCAAGATGCTCGGCTACGTGAAGCCCGAAGCCATGGACAAGAAGCGAAAGATCGGCTGGGGGGTATTCGCCTTTGTGCTCGCCATCATCGGCTCGGTTGCCAGTGTTCAGGTTAGAAGGCTTGCGCAAAGCCACACCGAAGAGAGCGCGGATACCAGGCTGGTTCGCGGCAACAAGATGATCCACGTGATCGCCTGGCTGTTCATGCTGCCTGCGGTATTGTCCATCCTCGTGTGGGCATACTACCCGCTCATTCGCGGAATGGTAATGGCCTTCCAGGACTACCGAATCCTCGGAAATAGCAGGTTCGTCGGGTTGGACAACTTCATCGAGGCATTCTCGTCGGAGACATTCTGGCGCGGGATCATGAACACCCTGACTTATGTTGGGTTGAACATCAGTCTCGGGTTCTGTGTTCCGATCATCCTGGCCCTGATGCTGAACGAAGTCCCTCGGGCAAAGATGTTTTTCCGAACGGTCTATTACCTCCCCGCAGTCACGAGCGCGCTGGTTATTATCTTCCTCTGGAAGTGGTTCTACGACCCGTCGCCCCAGGGATTGTTCAATACGCTTATCGGCTATTATAGCCAGTTAGCTACCGACCTGGCAGAGCACATACATCCCGTGTTTTCACACCTCCAGATCAGCCAGCAGACATGGCTCCAAGACCCTAAGCTGGCGATGCTGTGCATAATCTTGCCTGCCATTTGGGCGGGCGCTGGCCCGGGAAGCATTATCTACCTCGCCGCCATGAAGGGTATCCCGGACGAGATGTACGAAGCCGCCGACCTGGATGGCGCGGGCATCTGGAGCAAGATCTGGAAAGTGACTATCCCAACCCTTTCGCCACTGATCATCATCAACTTCGTCGGCGCATTCATAGGCTCGTTCAAGGCGATGGAGAATATCTTCATCATGACCGGAGGCGGCCCGCTCAACCGCACCCACACCATAAGTCTGGAGATCTGGTATAACGCATTCATGTTCCTGAAATTCGGCTATGCCACCGCCGCTGCATGGATCATGGGTAGCATGCTCATCGGATTCACGATGTACCAGTTGAGGATACTTAGGAACGTCCGGTTCTCCGCGAGCGGGAGAGAGGAGTGACACTTGGGTCACGGCTATAAGGAAACCAGGAAGCCATGGCAATAATCCCAACATGCGGTCGTAGAAACTGGAAGATGAGGTTGCTCATCGTGGTGTTGTACACCGTGCTGACTATCGGCGCGGTGACGATGGTCTACCCGTTCCTGGTCATGCTCTCGACTGCCATCAAGAGCAGCGTGGACATTAATCAGTACGGCGTCGTCCCGCGATACATCTATGATAGGAAGATGCTATTTGCGAAATACGCCGAAACCCGGTTTGCGGGCGATATAGACACCATCAACGGCTTCTATCGCCAGGACTTCGCCAAGTTGGAGGAGGTCAAGGCCCCCCAGGACGGCCCGCTCACTCCTCAGCAGAAGACCCTGGTCCGAGACTGGGGTGAGTTCACGGCCTCCCTGCCCATGCAATACAAGCAGGCGAACTACGGCCCCATCCCCGGCACATCCCACTGCCCAAGCAAGCTGATCGAGGCCTATCGTTCGTTCATACGGAAGCGGTTCAACAACGACATTGATGCCCTGAACAGGACCTACGTGGAGGAAAACACCTCGTTCGAGCAGGTGTTTACTCCGTTCGAACGCACGGCGAGGCGCGAGTGGCAGCCCGAGAAGTCGGTCAAGATGCAGGAGTACCTCCAGTTCGAGAAGGCGCTGCCGAATGACTATCTCAGGACCGTGGGCTGTGATTCGCTTTTCGTAACATTCCTGACGGAGGATAAGTACGACGCCGACATCAGGAAACTGAATGCCGCCTGGGGCACGAGATACAAGGCGTTCGCCGATATCCACCTAGCCCCTGCTCTGCCGGCGAATCCCAGGGAACGCGCCGATTGGGAGGAGTTCGCGCGAGCCATCCTGCCCTTCCGGTTCATGAAGGTCTCGGATGAGGCACGGCCGATCTATCAGGAGTTCCTCGCCAAGCGGTATCTAGGCAACGTGAGGGAAGTCAACCGGATCTACAAGACTTCCTATGCGACCTTTGCGGATATCGGCCTCCCGACTGCGATGCCTGAAGAGGGCACTCCTCTCACCGATTGGATGGATTTTATTACCTACTACGTTCCCGTCACCGCCATCAGAGCCGTGAATGCGGAGACTCTCTTCCGCCAGCGTATCCTGGAGAAGTACGGCAGCCTGGATGCGGTCAACAAGGCTTACGGAATGCACATGACCGGCATCATCGAGCTTGGCGCGCCCTATCAGCTTGCCGATTGGGGATTTGTGCTGGCCCACTACAAGGCGATCCGCCACGATTTCCTGACTAGGAATTATCGGACGGTCATCAGTTACATGCTGCTTCATGGCCGGGCAGTCCTTAATACCGCAATCTTCTGCCTGGCAGTCATCCTGACCCACCTGATCGTCAACCCGTCATGCGCCTATGCCCTCTCCAGGTACAACCTCCACTATGCCTACAAGGTGCTGCTGTTCCTCCTGGCGACGATGGCGTTCCCGGCCGAGGTCACCGCCATCCCGAACTTCCTGCTGCTGAAGAAGCTCCACCTGCTGAACACTTATTGGGCGCTGATACTTCCCGGCATGGCAAGTGGTTTCGCCATTTTCCTGCTCAAGGGGTTCTTCGACAGCCTGCCGAAGGAGCTTTACGAGGCGGGGATCATTGACGGCGCTTCCGAGCCGAGGATGTTCTGGCAGATAACGATCCCGCTCTCGAAGCCGATCTTCGCAGTCATCGCGCTTCAGGCGTTCACGGCGGCCTATGGCGCATTCATGTTCGCTTTCCTGGTCTGCCAGAATCCCAAGATGTGGACGATGATGGTCTGGCTGTACGAGCTTCAGATCCTCGCGCCGAAATACATCACAATGGCCGCTCTGAGCCTCACTGCGCTTCCCACGCTAGTAATCTTCATCTTCGCCCAGAACATCATCATGCGTGGGATCATCCTGCCTAGCTTCAAGTAGGAGATTTCACCACAAAGGCAGGGAGGACACGGAGAAAAGCTACCTAAGAGAACCAAGGAACGACTTCACATTTGTGAAGAGGAAGTCGTAGGCGGAGTCCATCCAGGGCTCGATCGGGTCGAGGCCGGAGAAGGGCTCGGGGTGCTGGACATCGAGCTCGACGTAGAGCTGGGTGGGGTCGTTGAAGAAGGGCTCGATCTTCAGCTCGTGAACCCCATTCTGGTGGAGGACAATCCTTATGCCCGCCCCCTTGCGCCCAGGTCCCAGAAGCTCCCATTGATCGGGTTTGACGGCCAGGGCGGTTGATTCCAGGAACTCGGACGCGTCATTCGGCTTGGACATCGGCAGGAAAGCAGTCAGCTTGATTCCGAACGTCAGGAACTGCTGAAGCCCGAGTCTCTCGGTGACCATGCGGAAGATGTCCATGCACTTCTCTTTGCTGGCCTGGAAATACATCACATTCTCATTAATCTGGATGCGGGTCTGCTGGACGAAGCAATCGCTGTCCGGATTCGCCATGCGGATGCCGTCCGGGAGATGCTGGAGGCTCTGATACGGGTATCTCTCCGTGATCATGGCGTACAGCCGATTCAGGTCAACCGACTGAATTGCGAGCGGCGGATAAAGCAGCCCGGCGGTCAATCTTCGGCAGGTTAGAAGCTCTGGGTTCATTGGCAAACCTAACGAGTAATGAGTAATCCGTAAGGGAATTGTAGCACCTTGAACGGCGCGGGTCAAGGGCTCATAGGGATGCGAGTATGCCCTCGATGTCTTCGACGCTCGCGGGGCGGGGGTTGAACGTTGATGAGCCCGCGGTAAGGCTCTTTGTCGCGACCTCGTGCCTGAGGTCCTCGCTCGTTCGAATCTCCGGGCGGCGGTCATTCAGGCCCATCAACTCATTCAAACGCTCGACCTCGGCAATCAGCGTGACAGCACTGCCAAGGCCTGCGTTCCTCGCCAGCACCGAGTATTTGGCATCGGAGACCTGCATGTTGAACCGAATGACCGGCGGCAAAAGGAGTCCGCAGATCAGTCCATGGGGCAATCCTGTCGCGATCCCCACCGGATGCGCCATGCCGTGGACCAGCCCCAGCCTGCTATTCGAGAAAGCAATCGCCCCCATGAGGCTTCCGAGCGCGACCTCGGTCCTGGCGCTGAGATCGTCGCCCTTCTCGTAGGCGACGGGCAGGTTGCGGATCAGCCGGACCGCAGCATCGCCAGAGAGGGCATCGGTCAGGGGCGTGGAGGTGCGAGAGACGTACGACTCGATCGCCTGGCAGAGAGCATCCATACCGGAATAGGCAGTGACCTCGGGGGGGAGGCTCAGGGTCAGATCGGGATCGACAAGGGCGACATCGGCGAGCATGTGAGGGCTTCGGATGCTCCCTTTCACCTGATGCTCGGCATCGGTCAGAACGGCATTAGCCGTGGCTTCTGCCCCGCTGCCCGCGGTCGTGGGAACTGCAACGAATGGCAATCCCTTCTTCTCCACCTCGCGGCCATGGAAGTACTCGCGGATGGGCCTGGGAGCGCGAACCAGCGACGCGATCGCCTTTCCCACATCCATGGCGCTTCCGCCGCCGATGCCGATCACCAGGTCGCAATCGTGGGCTCGGCACTCGGCCATGCCCTCCTCGACGGCATCCAGATGAGGCTCGGGAGGGGCCTGATCGAAGATGACGACCTGCAGCCCATGTTCCCGGAGGTATCCAATAATCTCATCCATGCGACCGGTCTTGTGGAGGAAACTCCTTCCGGTGACGAGAAGTGGTCGCGAGCCGAGAGCGGCGGCTTCCTTGCCGATATCCCGCAGGCAGCCTGAGCCGAATATGATCTTTCTCGCAGTGGTGAATGAGAAGCTCACGGCAATACAGTTTTTCCCAGATTGCAGCTTTTCCTGCCTGACCGCCGAAATGATCAGCATTTCTGGGGGCAGATTAGATATACCTTGAAAAATCTGGGTAAAAAGGCGGGTGGAGGTGACCGACATGACTAAGCCCGAACTCGTTGACCAGGTGGCAGCAAAGACAGGAATGAAGAAGAAGGACGCCGCAGTCGCTGTGGATGCCGTACTGGAAACCATCCAGGACACACTTAACAGGAAGGAACAGGTCTCGCTGGTGGGATTCGGTACGTTCGACGTTCGCGCGCGGGGTGAAAGAATGGGTCGAAATCCCCGAACCGGCGAGCAGATCACCATTCCGGCCAGCATGGTATGCATCTTCCGGCCCGGGCGCAAGCTCCGAGAGGCCGTCGGCGGCTAAGGATTTTGGTAGGGGCAAGGTAACCTTGCCCTGGGCGGGGAAACCCCGCCCCTACCCCCTATTCCCGAAAGATCACACCGTGGTCGGGGCATATGACTGCCGTGCCGGCCCTCAGGCTGGCTGCGAGAACATTCAACTCTTTCTCGCAATTCTCATGGGGGCACGAAATGTGCTCCTCGCCTTCGCTAAGAGCCTCGATGACCTTCCACACTTCCCTCGCGTATGAATCCCTGGTCATCCTCATCTGCTGTGATGCTCCTTTCGCAATGCGCGTCAGAAGTCCGATTCTCACAATTCATCAAAGTGTAAGCAGCAAGAACAACGGTGGAACGGAAGTAGGCACAATGCTTTTACATTCTATCACTCTCTTGGATGTGCTGCAAGGGGAATTCTTCTGTGGTCATTTTGTTATACCCGGAATTCGCAATGATTATGCAACGAAATTCGTCAGTTTGACCTGGGTAATCCGCTTTGGTATACTGGCGGCATTACTTAGTGCGGTTGAGATGCCACCATGCGGCTCTTCATAGCCAACCACGATTCGAGAATACGTACGGCGGCACTGTGCCTGTCTGCTTGCCTGCTGTCGCTTACCTGCTTTGCTCAGGATTCGACCCCGTCGGCGACAGGCAACGCGGGCTGGATATGGCATCCGGATACCAAGGGATCCGCCGGACTAGTGTATCTGGCCAAGACTTTCACCCTTCCGATCGCCCCCACGGAAGCAACCTGTCTCTGCACCGCGGACAATGAATACGTACTCTATGTCAATGGCCGACTCGCCGGTCGAAGCCCGGGTCCCGGGAATGCCACCGACTGGTGGCATCGGCTGGATCAGCATGACGTTCGCAAGCTGCTGAAGAAAGGCGCCAACGTAATCGCCGTGGAGGCGAACAACTCCGGCGGGCCGGGCGGATTCATCGGTAAGCTGAATGTCAGCCTGCCGAATGGGGAAATCCTGAACGTGATTACGGACGAATACTGGTCAGCGTCGGTGCAGAAGCCGGACGGCTGGCCTTCCCCCACCCTGCCATTCGGGAAACAGGCGGTCAATCTGGGGCAGCCGCCGGTTGAGCCGTGGGCCTATCCGTCCCTGCCATCGAAGCTTTCGCAGACTGCGGATGCATTGAGGATTGACCTGGTAAGCAAGCTCGTGCTGCCCAAGAGCATAGTGGAGATCAGGGCGGCCAGCGGAGCGCTGACCTCCAAGGAAGAGATGCTGAAACAGGATGGAATATCGGCGCACATAGACCCCCCTCCCGGGAAGCAGGCCGATGTCATACTCGATTTCGGGAAAGAAGTCGTCGGCAGTTTCCGATGCGCGACATCCGGTGGGCCGGCGACCCTCGACCTGGCATACGGCGAGTCATTGCAGGAATGCTTGCACGAGAAGCCATTCCAGGCGATTGACCACCTTGACGTCAACGT
>Ga0307380_10010238_pt1 | contig 11823 bp, 8 predicted proteins | sample UN3MG_FD_202239 | JGI IMG/M metagenome (GOLD analysis project Ga0307380, IMG submission 202239) | Soil microbial communities from Risofladan, Vaasa, Finland - UN-3 | ecosystem: Environmental > Terrestrial > Soil > Coastal area > Acid sulfate soil | place: Finland: Risofladan, Vaasa | collected... | reverse complement strand
TTTGGCTTGAAACTCGCTAAGGTTTTCCTGAACAAAAAGAACATTTGATTAAAGTCCCAAACTCCTCCAAATATGACCATAGAGATGGGATGGAGATTATACTTTACAGCTTTATCTTCGAGATATTGTTTCCTCGCCTTTTCAATTTCCTCTGTCTTCTTTTCGTACTCAATTAACGCTTGCGCACCGGAGGACACGAAAATAGCCACTTTCTTACTCGACAGCTCTTTCTGGAACTTTCTCAAAAAATTCTCAGCGGCGCCAGTCCACTTTGCCATTTGCATTCCACTGCCCACGATGACTAGGTCATATCCTAAAATATCTTTGACCTTTTCTTTTCTGGCGTTTACTACTCTAACATCTAATCCTTCGCTTCGAAGGACTTTCGCAATTTCTTCTGAGGTGCCTTCAGTAGCCCCATAACGAGTTCCATACACAATAAGAACTTTTTTAGACATTTTTATCTCCCTTTTATTACGCCTCAACAATTTAAAGTTTCAAGAATTTCATCATCAGACCGAAGCCTTTGCCTTGCGTGATAGTGTAGGTATGCTTCATCCACAAGCGCCACAGACTTGGGTGGTAGCATTTCAAGGTCAGGAATTATACCTATCCAGTCCGGTAAAAGATAGCGTACTTTTTCAGAGACACCGACTAAATATGTTCCCTTTTTAAATGATAAGCGGTCCGTTATGTTGGCTATTGTGAGGTAAAGGTAAGTTAAGTGATATTGGCAAACACCGACTATGGGACTAGACTCGACACGATAAGTAAGGTTTATTTATGTTGACAAAGTTAAACTCTTACAAAGGTGGCCCATGGGAACAGGAGGCGTAGAATCATCGCCTGTATATGGTCATTTGGGTGGTGGCGAGCCAACAGTGAAACCGGCCTGAAAAGGTCGGTTTATTTTTTTAAAGGAGTTATAGCATTCTGAAAGTAAATGTTATTGAACATGCCAATTACCTGGCATCAAGTCAACTTATAAAAGAGCCGTATTAGTGCAAAGGAGGTATGCGTAAATGCACCGGTATCAAACAAAGCACAGAATACTGAGTCTACTTCTAGTCTTCAGTCTCCTGATTATGACAACCGTTTTAGTTTTCCCAACTCCGGTATCAGCAGCCGACGTGGTGTGGGATTGTCCAGGTTTTCCTAGAATATTAGACGACATTTTTGAACCGCAATATTGCAGTGGTGATATAGTTCCGCCATTGCCCGAAGTAAAAACGCTTATTTTAGGAGCGAAAAAAACAGAGGGTACAGAAATAACCCTCGTCACCGGTGACGTTGTTATAGCCACGAGGCCACCAGATGGACATTATACTTTTACAGTGAGGCCTGCAGACCCAACAAAGGGCGTCTACTTCCAAACTCTTGACACTCCAGAGGGAAGCTATGTAATTCCCAATCATGCTGATCTGGAAAAGCTGGACATGGAGCTATTTAACATTAAGTACCTGATTGAGGAGGGTTACCATTTATTGCCAAGCCTCCCGATTATTATTGGGATCGAGGAAGAAGAACCTGCAGAAATGGTCGAGTCAATTAAAACTATGGTGGAAGATGCTGGTGCAAAGGTAATCATGGGTAGCCCAAAGCTGGGTATGCTGGCGGCAGAACTGCCTTTCAATACGATTAACCATTCATCTCAGAACCTCGTTGCGCGACCAGACGTAGAGAGAATATGGCTGGATAGAAAAGTACATATTGAGCTGAATGAAAGCGTTCCATTGATTGGGGCTCCAGAATGTTGGGGTGCTGGATATGATGGAGCAGGAGTCAAGATTGCTATACTGGACACGGGGATTGATGCAACACACCCCGACCTTGATGACTTGGACGACAATCCGAGCACAACCGACCCCAAAGTAATAGTGGCTGAAGATTTCACATCCGATGGCTTTACGGAGGATCTGTACGGACATGGAACCCACTGCGCCTCCATTGCTGCTGGGACCGGGGAGGCTTCTGGTTACCTCTATAAGGGTGTCGCTCCGGGAGCAAATCTATTTAATATCAAGGTTCTAAACGCCCAAGGATCGGGTTATGACTCATGGATAATCAATGGCATAGAGTACGCCACGTTGGGACCAGACGGAGTTGCTGATACTGGCGATGAGGCTGACATCCTGAGCATGAGCTTTGGTGCCGATTGGAATGGTGATGGCACAGACCCTCAGTCCCTAGCCATTGACTGGGCTACAGACCAAGGAGTGATCTGTGTAGTGGCAGCCGGAAACATCGGCCCGCAAATGTTCACAGTCGGGACCCCAGCAGTTGCCCAAAAAGCAATCACCGTTGGTGCCAGCACCAAGGCTGGCGCCATGGCTGACTTTTCCAGCCGGGGTCCGAGTGCTGACCTCCGGCTTAAACCAGATGTCGTAGCTCCAGGTGTAGGTATAATTGCCGCTAGAGCCGTGGGGACAAGTATGGGCTCGCCAATTGACGACTTCTACACCGGCGCCTCAGGCACTTCTATGGCTACACCCCACGTTGCTGGTGCCGCAGCGCTCATACTTCAAGTTAATCCAGCTTGGGAGCCAACAATGGTGAAATCAGCCCTTATGGGCTATGCCAGGGTGATAGAAGATACCCATCTATGGGATCAGGGCGGCGGCCGGATCCAAGTACCCCAAGCAGCCGCGGCAAGTCTGCTAGCCATAGAGCCTAGCCTGAGCTTCGGGAGGCTTGAGGTGGGGGAGGTTAAAAGTGCAACCGTGGCCCTGATGAATCTTGGCGATGCCCCAGCAAGCGTTAATATTACAGCATACACAATTTGTGAAGGCGTCGAAGCCAACTATGTAAGCGTAACTCCTGGCTCAATGGAGATTCCAGCCGGTGAAAGCAGAGATATTTCAGTAGAGGTTGGTCCGCTAGACGAGGAAGCGCCTGAGGGGTGGTATGAGGGGTGGGTCATTATCTCCCGTAATGACGAAACCTTGCGAGTCCCGTATATCTTTAGTACCTTCTCCACCATTAGCGTGACCCTGTATGATGTGGATGATACCACAGAGATAGAGGGGATGATTATTTTGGCCACGTACCCTGACATGGAGTTTGTAGCCTTTGGCTGGGACCCGTCGTTTCAGTTCAGAGTAAAAAGCGGGGAATATGCCCTTATGGCTTCGTATGGTCTGATTGAGGACGATTTCTCTAGGGATTTCTCTAGGATGTTTATGATTCAAAAGATTATCACTGTCCCCAAGCTGTCTGCTGTTGATATCAGCCTCAGCCTGGCAGATGCACGGGTAAGTGAAATACCAACTGTCAACTCAAATGGAGAGGACTTGACTGTTCATTGCTATGTCCAGTATTTCAGTGGCGACCCCTATTACAACGAAGACGTGGGGAAAACGACGATGAACTGGAGTATGGGGGCATGTTGGTTTGGCATGGATATCGCCGTGCCTGCTCTTACGTTTTACTCTTCCGAGTATGCTTCTGCGGACAAGATGAGTGAGGCATTTGGCTACTACGCCTCTGAGAATCTGTTATGTGAGGCATATCTTCCCAGTAACATTTATCTGCTCAACTGGAAATACTACAATATCACCCTTATCCCTTCGACGATAACGTATGACCCGTCAGACCTGGCAAGGTACAACTTCTTCTATGATATGCCCGAAACCTACCCGGAGAACGGCCTTAACATCATGAATGCCTTCTGGTTCACCCCAGAATATCTGGCGGACAACCAGCTCTGGGTCTCGGATACACACCAGGTTTTGGCTGGTATGAATGCTACCTATTATTTAGCTCCTGACATCGCTACATACTGGGGATATTATTCACTTATTTATGGGGGCTGGGACTATTATCTCTTTGGCCCTGTACAAGAATGGTCTGTGGGGCAAAATGACCCTTATCCACAAAATCCACCAGGAGCGGGTGAAACGGGGAATATTACTCTCGGAGAGTTCCAGTTTGCACCCTATGTTCCCGGACTGACTCTCCAAGTGATGCCTGGGGGAGGATCCACTAAAGTTGACCTCAGCGGTGAAATCTGGACTGGGCTTAGCTGGCCACACCGGCAGTTCCTTATCGATATATCACCCTATCCCCAAAGCAGAATCCCCCATTATGAGTTTTATGTTGACGGTAACGAGGTTGCGGCTGGTTCCCTGGGTCGTCCCGATGGCAACCCCTGGTATGAGGGGTTATGGTGGGACGACATATCTGAGTCTTGGAGTGTAACTGGGGGAAAGGGCTTGCTTCGGGTTCACATGCCCACCCTGGGGACAATATCCAACTGGACGACTTATGAGCTGGATTTCGACCTAAGTACCGTTGTTGACATTCCACCGCTTTTCAATAGCATTGTTGTGCCTCCTGGCTACTCTCCGGGAGAAACCATCACCATAGAATTACAAACTCCGGATAACATTACTTCTCTCACCTTAGAATATAGCTTTGACAAGGGAACCACCTGGCAGGTAGCAGGGGAAACTGGCGAAGGCTACTTGATACCAACTGAGATGGCTGATGAACTCTCTATCCGTATATCTGGGATAGATGCCAACGGCAACTCAGTAATGTATGTTTCGCATGCTATATCCTTGTCAGGAGAGGTGAAATTAGAGGCGCCACAGAATATTTCCGGGATTCCTGGGTTGACAATAGAGATTCCTGGTAGTCTAACAACGATAGAGGGAGAAGGCTTGAAAGGGCTTGCAGTTAGTATGTCTGATGGCGAGATTTTGAACTATACTTCACCTGATGAGGAGGGAGCGTTCGCCTTCGCTTACGAAGTAAATGAATTACCTCAGGAGCTTGTCATCACGTCCCCAACTGCGGGGGTCTATGATTCTGCCACTACAACGGCAACCATCAACCCGGCATCAGCAATCGAGAACGATATCTTTACTGAAACGGTGGCGCAGTTGCTCATGGAGTTGCATCTGTCACCGGGCATTGTGACTCCCAGTCCCGACCTGCCGCCGACCGACGGCGGGTATCGTTCGCCGCAAGCGATATATGCCGTGTACACCGGAGCCGAGCGGAGCATTGTGCTGCAGGACACCCTACACCGGCCGCTGACTGAGCCGGCGCCGGTTATCACTAACGTGGGGCCGGACGAGCATCAGTCGTTCCAGTCCTTACTGCTCACCAACGTCGTAGTGACGCCCTTATTCAGCGAACCCGTTCAGGTGGAATTTGCCGGATGGGTGCAGACAATCGCGCAGGGGAAGGCCGGCCATACGGTTGGCAGTTTCGATGCGGAGATTGTCTCGATGCACCTCCAAGGGGAGATACCCGGAGTTGAGTCGTCCGAGATTCGCGAAAGTATCACCCTTGCTTCCGGGGGCCATACCGATATCACCGATATCGGCGGCGGCCTCTACCGCATAGAAAGTTTCTTCGACGTGTTCACCGAACTATCGGTGGACGGAGGAGTGACGTGGATGCCTTCGACCGACAGCGTACGCGTGGAACTAGTGGAACTTCAGCTTGTGCCGCTCGTGGGTCCAGTCGAGGTTCAAGTGTTCTTCGAAGGTCCCAACGAAGGGGACGCTGTGGACGATGACGGGAACGGCCTGGACGAGGTACGCACGGAGATTATGAACATGGATCTGAAGGGCATAACGCCCGTGGGGCCCATCCAGGTTGGCGTGCGCACAGATCGTCCAACAGAGGGTGAAATCGAAGAGTTGGTGAATAACACCTCGGGCCAATTGGACCTGGACCCGTTCCATCCGGGTGATGCCAGCAGCTTCTTTGACGCTTGGCCGAAGATCACGATGGGCGGCCAGGTGTTTTTCACGGCAGCACCGCTACGGTTAGAGACAACCATTTACCATAAGCCACCGCAGGACGGCGAACGCTATATCAATCAGTTACTGACATGGGTCGAGTTGATCGATCCACTCACCAGTGAAGGTACGGGGAATTTCGTGGTGTGCGGGATTCACCAGCCCGACCCGACGACCGAGGTGGATCAGTTCAGCCAGACCAGCGGTCTGGTGGAACTGGTGGGCGGTCCGATCGGTGCTGCACCGACGGCCTTCTCTCTGCAGGGCGATGCGGAAGTGCATGTCTACTTCGAAGGCCCCACCGACGGAGACGCTGTGGACGATGACTGGACCGCTCTGGACGAGGTGGTGCAACAACTGGTGTCGATGAATCTGGTCGGTGGGGGCGTGACGCTTCGGATCCGGGATATCACCAAGAGTCCGTTCGGCCCCTCGCTGGGTCAAATCGAGGAGTTGGTGAACAACACTCCGGGCCGATTGGACCTGGACCCGTTCCATCCGGGTGATGCCGATAGCTTCTTTGACGTTCTATTCGAAATTGAACTGCCGGACGGCACAATCCTTCATAACGAGCAGCCGGTTCGGATCCAGGCGGTGATCTCCGAGAAGCCCTGGAACACGTGTTTCCACTTCATTCTTCCACCGGAATCCCCTGTGGCATTGTACGACGAGGCCAATCAGCCCACGGAAGTAAACCTCGTTCAGGGCCGTGTCTTCTGTCCTGGTGGAACGATTACGGTTAACGATGTGACCATGAATGAGGATGCTGGCGTTGCAGATTTCACCGTGACGCTAAGCAACCCCAGCTCTTTCCCAGTGACCGTTAATTACTCTACCGCTGATGGAACGGCTACAGCAGGTAGCGACTATACTGCTGCCTCAGGTACCCTGACATTTCCTGCTGGTGAGACAGATGAGACAATTTCCGTCCCGATAGTCGATGATTTTCTTTATGAAGGCGATGAGACCTTCTATCTCAACCTTGAAAATCCAGTTAATGCTACTATCAGTGATGGCCAGGGCATCGGGACTATCCTTGATAATGACCTGGAGCCCACGCTGTCCATTAACGATGTGACCATGAGTGAGGATGGTGGCGGTGCAAATTTCACCGTATCGTTAAGCTCACCCAGTTCTTTTCCCGTAACCGTTAATTACTCTACCGCTGATGGAACGGCTACAGCAGGTAGCGACTATACTGCTGCCTCAGGTACCCTGACATTCCCTGCTGGTGAGACAGATGAGACAATTTCCGTCCCGATAGTCGATGATTTTCTTTATGAAGGCGTCGAGACCTTCTCTCTCAACCTTACAAATCCAGCTAATGCTACTATCAGTGATGGCCAGGGCATGGGGACTATCCTTGATAATGACCCTGAGCCCACGCTGTCCATTAACGATATGACCGTGAGTGAGGATGTTGGCGGTGCAGATTTCACCGTGACGCTAAGCAACCCCAGTTCTTTTCCAGTGACCGTTAATTACTCTACCGCTGATGGAACGGCTACAGCAGGTAGCGACTATACTGCTGCCTCAGGTACCCTGACATTCCCTGCTGGTGAGACAGCTAAGACAATTTCCGTCCCGATAGTCGATGATTTTCTTTATGAAGGCGTCGAGACCTTCTCTCTCAACCTTACAAATCCAGCTAATGCTACTATTAGTGATGGCCAGGGCATGGGGACTATCCTTGATAATGACCTACCTCCAGAGTTAATGGTGGAAGCCCTCATCGATGATGTGATAGATACTCCTGACTTGCCAGAAGCTACAAAAACTAGCCTAATTGCATCTCTTAACGCTGCTCTGAAGGTGCTCGAAGATTCCAACCAGAAAAATGACGTGGCTGCCATAAATATTCTTGAGGCCTTCATAATCAAGGTCGAGGCACAGCGTAATAAGAAGATTCCCGAAGAAGTTGCCGATGAGCTAATCGCCAAGGCTCAGGATATAATTGCGGTACTTAGCCTGGGTACTTAATCCCCTGACTCCTCCTCATACTGAACAATTTAGCGTTTTGTGACCTAATGGTCAACCAAATTATGCCTCAAGATTTGCTGCCCTGTTCTTGTTCCAGTTCGAGGTTTGAACTGTAAGCATTCTGAGTTGTAGCTTCTAACTTATACCTAGAACTAGAAACCCGTAGCTGATAAGGTGGAACTTGGAACTCATAAGCTGTAACCTGTAACTTCGCACTTCCAGTTCCATGTTCCAGTGCATGGTTCCAGAACAATCCGATGAATTGTGCATTAGTGGCGGATAATTTAGAATACTAAAAACTGATAGTCCTGGAGGAAACAAGAAATGTCAAATATTGAATATACCATCCTTGAATCGTGGCCTATGTTGAAGGAAGACCTGATCAGTTTCTTAAGCGATACCGATGCATGGGTAATCGCTGAACTGAAGAAAGCATGTGAGACTAAGGATTGGGGAAGAATTAGCTCCGTAATTGATGTGATGGATTCACTCCACAATCTGTCACACTCACACTAACCAAACTGAGCAAGAGATGATAATTGTGTCGGGCCTTCTCCGGACAACATCTTGGCTGATTGTTACCCGACGACCCTGAGACAAAGGCTTACGCCTTCAGTATCTCTTTATGTCTTAGCGCCCGCTCCAGATAGGGCTGCATCTTCATCTCGCGGAACTCAGGGACAACGGCTATGTTATTGGTAAAGTGATGTGCTATCGAAAATTGATTCAAGCTTTTTTACCTCTGACAGACGAGATGCCATAGGGACCCAGTATACCGCTACCAGATAAATCTGTAGATGTTACTTTGACATCGAAAGTAAGAGTGATATTTCCACCCATTGGGTCGGGTACAGTCATGGCCCACTTGGCATTTTCGCCATCAGCCGTACCGGTGAAATTCCCGTTACTACCCGCAATCTGGTAATCGCCATGTAACACTGCACCTTCACTCTTAAATGTGACACTACCATTCTGCGGTCCTATCGGGGTATCAATGGTTACATTGTATTTCCCATTGATTGCCATTGTCAGTCCTCCTACATATTACTTTGTTCTGATTACTATAATCACAAATTGTATTGTATGCCGCTAAATGATAGGAGTCAATATAAACTTATCTTCACTTCTCCGCTCTGCACGCTCCGGTCCCTACAGCAGTGCGGCACGGAGCAAGGCACCTCCACGGCAACGGAGCGACGGAGCAGCGGAACGGCGGAACAGCGGAGCGGTGGAGCAATGGAGCGGCGCAGCGACGGAGCAGTGGAGCAACGGACCGACGGAGCGATGGAGCGATAGAGTGACAGTGTGGTAGAGCGACAGAGCGGTAAACGAAGTAGGATGAGCCTAGTCTCTGGTGATATGCTCTCCAGGCAACAAAACGCTATATTGATATCTCACATCGAAAACTATCAAATTTCCTAGCTTGCCTCAAGGATCATGCTGCACGTTCGTTGGAGTCCAATACCGCCCACCATGTCACGTTTTGACTGAGAGTGACAGAATGCTAGAGATATCTAGCTGTCCTTCTTCTGTTTGGCAGGCTTGTTCAGCCACCACACTCCAATGTTCAGGTATGAAGCAATAGTGACCCAGATAAGGTAGGGAATAAGAAGTGCTCCGGCCAAGGTTGAAACCCTGAAAGAGGCAACAGTCGTGGCCAAAATAAGAAACCACAGAATAACAATCGTTATCACCCCGCCCCTTATAGACTTCATTCCGAAAAAGACAAGTGACCAGAGAGCGTTTAATGTCAGTTGGACCCAAAACAGGGTAAAGGCAATTCTTGCTCCACCGCTATCTAATCCGTTCTGCCAGATAAGAAAGACAGATATTCCCATAAGAATATAGAGCGTAGCCCAGACAGGCCCGAATACACGGTTGGGTGGAGTCTTGGGTGGCTTCTTCAGTGTAGCATACCATGTTGGTATCGCCTTAAAGGTAAAGATACTGCCGATACCACCGGCGGCGAAGCTGGCAACAATGCTGATAATAAGCTTGATGACATCATTCAAGTCCATTACTAACTGACATTTCCCATTTCAATTCACAATTAGGCATGCCGACTCTTATTGAACGTATTGCCGATAGTATATCTATGGCATCTGGTTGTCAAGCTAACTCTTGGCGCAGGTCACTATTTAAGTCATGATAGACTAACTGTGCATTACTGGAAATAGAAAATGGGCCATTGTGGACTCGAACCACAGACCCCGGTCTTATCAGGACCGTGCTCTAACCAACTGAGCTAATGGCCCTTTGTTTGCCTGGCTTCCAGCCTAAGCAGGAAAGTATTTTAGAGAGAAGAGGCAAATTTTGCAACTCAGCTCTTTTCCACAGTGGTTAATGCAGTATATAAATGTCTCATTTCTTTGTTAAAATAATCGATATTTTTGAGTCCGAGGAGGTAGGTACTATGGTACCAATGACAATAAATTGGAGTGAGGCTGGCTTACTAGCGGGGAGAGGCTTTGGCGCCGTCTTTGTCATATTAATCATTATCGCTGTGGTAACCTGGCTAGTAGGATTTGTATTTCAAAGAATCAAAAAGAGACAGGAAAAAGCCAAGTCGGCAGCTGAAGCGGAAACAGCTAAGGCTGGGAATTAGATGAAAAACACCGCTCTTACAGGATCCTGCTCAAGCAAATTGGAGGTATGACCATGTTTGGCATAGAAATGGGATTTGCTTTCCTTACCTGGCAGCACTCGATAATGCTGGTTGTCGGCGGCGTCTTAATCTACCTAGGCATAGCTAAGAAATGGGAGCCGTTACTCCTGGTACCCATAGGCTTTGGTATCGTTCTGGTTAACATACCTCTGGGTTATGGGGTTATGGGGTTCCAAATGCCTGATGGAACAGTGGTGGATTACTTACCAACTATTTGGCCGGAGCTGATAGAACAGGGGGGAAGACCAATCGGATTCCTATCCCACATCTTTCAATATGTCTTTGGTTGGGGGCTAATCCCTCTGTTCATGTTCATAGGCATAGGAGCGATGACCGACTTCAGCCCTCTTATCGCTCGGCCTATTTACTTTCTCCTGGGAGCTGCAGCTCAGTTCGGAGTCTATGCTGCTTTCTTTATGGCTTTGGGGCTGGGGTTCAATATCCCGGAAGCTTGTAGCGTAGGAATTATAGGAGGCGCGGATGGTCCCACAACGGTCTACCTTACCCGAAGCTGGCGCCCGGCCTTCTAGGCGCTACCGCTATAGCTGCTTATACTTATATGGCTATGGTGCCATTGATCCAACCTCCGATAATCAGGGCGATGACTACCAAAGAGGAAAGGAAAATATACATGACACCAACGCTGCGGGAAGTCTCTAAGACAGAGCAAGTAATCTTTCCCATCATGGTCACGGTTGTTGTGGGGCTGCTCCTCCCCGAGGCACTACCTATCATCGGTCGTTTTATGCTCGGCAATCTTCTTCGTGTGAGCGGTGTTACTGATAGGTTAGGTGTGACTATGTCTGGGGCATTCATCGACATAGCGACCGTCTTCCTTGGTGTTTGTGTGGGTGCTTATGTAGCGGCTACATCATTCCTGCTCCCCCAACCATTAATGGTCTTTGGTTTAGGTGTAATAGCCTTTGCCTTTGCTACCATGGGTGGCGTGCTCTTTGCCAAGCTAATGAATCTGTTCTTAAAGCCGAAGATAAACCCTATGATTGGGGCTGCGGGCGTTTCAGCTGTTCCAATGGCAGCCAGAGTAGTACAGAGGTTGGGACAACAAGCCAACCCCAGGAATTTTCTTTTAATGCATGCCATGGGGCCTAATGCCGCGGGTGTTATTGGCACGGTTGCCGCAGCGCGAGTATTTTTATCTTTAGTGGGCTGATCATTTATTATTTTCTTTCTCCCGCCACAAGCGAGCTGCTGTGTCACGGATAACCTGGTAGCTAAAGCCGCGGTAACCGAGATAATTTGATAGACGGCGAAGGAAATCTGGATAATCTAAATGGGTGAGGGCCTGCATCCGGCTAGAGCCTAACTTATAAGCAATCTCTTCGTCATTTATGTCCTCAGTCATTTGTTCAATGATTTCTGCGGCTACTTTTTTATCTCTTAATTCCTTTTCTATCAACCTTTTGC
>Ga0307380_10010231_pt1 | contig 11828 bp, 12 predicted proteins | sample UN3MG_FD_202239 | JGI IMG/M metagenome (GOLD analysis project Ga0307380, IMG submission 202239) | Soil microbial communities from Risofladan, Vaasa, Finland - UN-3 | ecosystem: Environmental > Terrestrial > Soil > Coastal area > Acid sulfate soil | place: Finland: Risofladan, Vaasa | collected... | reverse complement strand
ATCCAGTTTTTGTTCTATCAATAATCCAAGCGCTCGAATTCCAACCACTTAACCTGAATGAAACTTCATACGGGTACTGTTATCAAACGTTAATACATCATGCACTTAACAATGCAGGAGTTTCGAAAGATAATATCGATTCTTACATAAATATCATCACAGAATTAGCTTTTCATATGTATACTATGAAAACTGATTCAATCAGTGAAATTGACTTCGAAGTATACTATGGGGAATACCGGAAGAAATTTGTTGCACCAATGTTTGAAACTGCAAGAAACAATCTGCTTAATTCAATGGTACTTAAACAAGATTTCGGTTCTTTTTGTTTTGGGTACAAATACATACTTTACTTTCTTGCTGCAAAAAAAATTGCCGAAATAATTGAAAAAACCGAAGGGAAGGCGATAGTAAAAGAATTATACGATAATTTACATAAAGAAAAGAATGCAAATATACTGGTTTTAATTACGCATCACACGAAAAACTATTCCTTCATGGAAGAATCAATGCTCACTTTAATGCTACCCTTCAAAAACACTCTACCTATTACCCTTGAAAAACGTTGCAGTTACTATAAGTTGCTCGAGGATGTTACAAAAGAGATAAAACAAGACTTCATTGAAATGAATAGAGATCCTTCAGAAGAAAGAAAGAGACAACTTCTTATTCAAGATAAGCTTGATCGTAAAACGAACCAAAACGATGACGAAGAAAGTGATTTTGATGTTAATGAGAAAGTTATACCATTCATTCAAGCTTTCCGTTCAATTGAGATCATTGGGCAAATCATTAAGAACCGTAAAGGTTCTTTAGAGAAGGCAGTACTTAAAAAAATGCTTATCGAACTCTATAACACGGGATTTATAATGATTGGCTATTTAGGTGGAATAATTAAGGAAGCAAAAGATGAACTATCTTTAAAAATTGAAGAAAAAATTTCTAAAAACGATACAAACCAAGATATTGAGAGGAAAATATACAAATTTTTACAGTTTATTTCTTTAATAGCATGCCTTGGAGTTTTTTCAAAGCTCATTCACTCTATTGGCGTAAAGGAACTCAGAGAAATATACCCGGATGTTGCAAAAACAATGGATACTCCAGCAGCAAAAATTGTTTCCTTCAGCATAAATTCATATTACGGGAAGATAGATATGACGGAATTGGAACAACTCTCTAAAGAATTTGAAGGCAATGGTGTTGCTCTCCAGATACTACGAGCAAGAGTCAAATCTTACATATATAACAATTATGTTCATTATAAGGATAAACAAAAAATTGCTGAATACCTAAACATGAAAATATCTCCAGCGCTTGGGCAAAAAGATACAGGGTATTAAAGGTTAATAGGGACAAGCACTTATTTTTATTGATATCACTTCTGCAAGATGACAGGAAAAAGTTAAACTGGTTCAGTAATTCGGTATTTTTTAACGGAAAATCCAAAGAAGCCGAGGATTTTCTTATTCAGATAGTTGAGGCTTCAAGTATTATCATAGATAGACATCCTAAAGGAAAACCTAAGAAGAAAGTTGACAAATAGGTATCTATATCTATTATCCCTTAAACCGGTAAGAAAGAGAAAATGGGCAAGGAACTAAATAGCGAGAAGGAGGAAACAAATGAATGATAACAATTTAGCCATTTTTGAAAACTATAAAATCCGCCGTCACTACGACGAGCAGAATGAAACCTGGTATTTCTCGGTGGTTGATATATTGCAGGTTCTAATACAGCAGCCGGATTATCAGGCAGCACGAAACTACTGGAAAGTCCTGAAAAATAGGTTAAAAAAAGAAGGCAGTGAGTCGGTTACAAAATGTAACCGACTGAAAATGAAAGCAGCTGATGGAAAAAAATACCTGACTGATGTTGCTGATCCGGAAACCTTGTTACGGCTTATTCAGTCTGTCCCCAGTCCTAAGGCTGAGCCGATAAAGCTCTGGCTAGCTAAAACTGGCTATGAACGGATACAAGATATGGCGGACCCGGCACGGTCTCTGGATAGGGCTCGTGAATACTGGCAGCAGCACGGCAGAAGCGAAAAATGGATTCAACAGAGAATGATGGGGCAGGAAACCCGCAACAAACTTACCGATTACTGGAAAGATCATGAAATAACTAAAGAAGAGGAATACGCCATTCTGACCAATATCATTCATCAGGAATGGACTGGTGTCTCAGTTAACAAGCACAAAGATATCAAAGGGCTTAAATCGCAAAATCTGCGTGATCACATGAGCGAAGCCGAGCTTATTTTCAACGCTCTTGCGGAACTATCAACCAGGCAAATTGCAGAAAGTGTCAATGCCACCGGTATGCCCGAAAATAAAAATGCCGGTAAAAAAGGCGGTAAGATAGCCAAAAATGCTCGTCTGGAATTGGAATCAAAAACCGGTAAGAGCGTAATAACCTCCGACAACTATCTTCCTCCGGCAAAGAAACCAAGGCAATTAAAAGAAAAAAAGAACACTGGTAAGAGCGAAGAATGATCACGGCATCTTACGGAAATATTAAGGTTAATAGAAGTTAAGAAGGACAGACACTTATTTTTATTGACATCACTTCCGCAAGATGACAGGAGAAGATGCACCAAGTCAATTAGTGAAACAGGGGACGGTTCTTTGTTTGGGGAAAAATGGGTGTCTGTTCTTCTTGTCCCCAAAATATTTCCCCGCTTGCAATAATTGATTCAAATTTTCCTTTTAAAGATAAATTATCATTAAGAATATGGTAAAATAATATACAAATAATACTTCAAGGGAGAATTATTATGCAAAGAAAAATTCCCGGAGCAAACAAGCTTCAATCAGGAGAAATGAAAGAATTTCAAATAGAGGGTATCTCTTTTTTATTGATACGACATAAAGAAAAATTCTACGCAACCGGTAATAAATGTACTCATCTTGGATGTAAACTTGCAAAAGGAACTTTGAAAGATAATCATATAATTTGTCCCTGCCATGGTTCAACTTTTGATATTACAAACGGAAAGTTAATAAAATGGATTCCCGGTTGGCCTAAGTTAATGGGTTCACTAACAAAATCAATTGGTTTAGCTCGTTCTTTGACTTCTTATAAAATAGAAATAAAAAACGATGATGTCTATATAGACCTATAAAATTTCTTCTATCTATATTATTAAATCATTATGTTATATTAATAGTTTAGCAGTATATTCATTTTTATTTTTCTATTATTATGACGGGAAATTTTCAGATTTGACATCATTTTGGTTAAATTGAAATGTTGTTCTTAACCTTACCCTTTAAATAAAAAAACCATGTTATCTGTTTTAAAATTCATTGAGAAGGAATATTGATTCTTTTGGTTGAGTTTCTTTGATTTCGGTATTAGAAAAAATTGGTTAACTGTGATTTAAAGAAAAGTCAATAAAGCAAAACAGAGTAGTTTACATTTTATGAAATAGTAGACTATAATAATAAAATGAATAGTAGGGAGGAATTTATTATGAATATCGGTATTATTTTATATTCTGAAACCGGCAACACCTATTCCGTTTCCCAGAAGCTCAAGGAGAAACTCGTCACATCCGGACATTCTGTGAACATCGAAAGACTAAAAGTTATCGGTAAAGTGAGACCGGGAGCAAAAGATGTTAAGTTCGAAGTGCTTCCAAATATCGAGCCGTATGATGCGCTGGTTTTCGGTTCTCCGGTGCAGGCCTTTTCCCTATCATCCGCAATGACAACCTACCTGTCACAAATAAAATCACTGAAGGATAAAAAAGCCGCTCTTTTGGTGACTCAATATTTCCCTTTCCCCTGGTTGGGGGGAAACCGTGCTATCGGGCAAATGAAAAAAATCTGTGAATCCAAGGGAGCAATTATTTGCGGAACCGCAGTTGTTAACTGGTCAAAGCCTAGCCGTGAAAAACAGATTACCGAAATGGTTGAAAAATTGAGTAAATTATTTCAATGACAGAGCAAAAAATAATCGAACAAATTAAATCAAAAAAAGATATTGATGAATTAGTAAGTCAGGTCATTAAAAATCCTAAACTTATCGAAGTGCTTATATCAACCATTGATAGTGAAAAGGGCAGTATTAAGTTTGGCTGTGAAAAAATTGTTCGTTTACTTAGTGAAAAAAAACCGGAATTGGTTTATCCTTATTTTGATTTTTTGGTTAAACTTCTCGATTCTGAAAATAATTTTCTTAAATGGGGTGCAATTATTACCATTTCAAATTTATCTGGTGTAGATTCAAAAAACCAGTTTGAAAAGATATTTAACAAGTATTATGCACCTGTTAAAGGTCCAATTGTGGTTACCGCCGCAAATATAGTGGGAAATTCATGGAAAATTGCCCAGGCGAAACCAAAATTGATTGATAGAATTGTAGATAAAATATTAAAAATAGAAAAAGTGAAATATGAGTATAAAGGGGAGCTGTCACCTGAATGTAGTAATGTCATTTGCGGACATGCCATAGATTCTTTTGATAAGTTCTTTGAAAAGGTAAAAAATAAAAAGAAAATAATGGCTTTTGTAAAAAGGCAGTTGAATAGTACCCGACCTTCTGTAAAAAAACGAGCAGAAAAATTTATGAAGAAATGGTTTCACTGAACACAGGGAAGAAAACCGGAGGCGGTCTTCTGTTCCAGAAAAATAACCTTTCGGTAGGACACTTTTACTGACAGCATCAAAAATTTAATTCCTGCAAATTCTCCCATCTTAGGATTAATAGGGATAGACACCTCTTTTTATTGACATCACTTCTGCAAGATGACAGGAGAAGGTTAAAACTAGTTCTGTAATTCGGTATTTTTTAACGGAAAACCCAAAAAAGCCGAGGAGTTTTTTATTCAGATAGTTGAGGCTTTAGATATTATCATAGATAGACATTCTAAAGAAAAACCTAAGAAGAAAGCTGATAAATAGGCGTCTGTCCCAATTATCCTCCATTAGATGAAATTTTCCAAGGGATAGATAAAAAGAAGAAAAGAAAAGAAGATGCATCAAGCTTACCAAGAGTACGGATATACACTCAAAGAGATTGCTCGATACCTTGGTGTGTATGATACTAATGCTAATGATTTACTACTTGACATTCGGTTATACATGATAGTAGATTAAATTTAAGTAGAATTTATGAGAGATAAAAAAAATATCGTGAAATTTGATTGATGTGTGAATAGTAATTATTATAGATATAACGGAAAGAAGTATTGTTCTGGATCCGAAAGTAAAATCAATAGAGAAGGAGAGTAATAGATTATGGAATTTCAGGAATTGATTGAACAAAGATATAGCGTACGAGCCTATAAACCGGATGATGTACCATCTAATATAATTAATAAGGTTTTAGAGGCAGCAAGACTGGCTCCGACAGCAGCCAATAGACAAAGTTTCAAGATATTTGTCATCAAAACCGCCGGTTTTAAAGATGAATTAAGAAAAATATACCATCGGGAATGGTTTATCCAGGCTCCTTATGTCATAGGAATATGCGGGATTCAGGAAGGAAATTGGGTTCGTAGGGATGGAAGAAATTATGTTGATGTGGATTCGGCTATTGTCATGGATCATATCATTCTTTCTGCGACAGATTTGGGGCTTGGCACTTGTTGGATAGGCGCTTTTGATCCTGATGCAGCACGGAAATTCCTTGATCTCCCCCAGGATATGGAACCCATTACTTTTACACCGATAGGCTATCCGGCAGATCATCCGGGAATAAAAAAACGCAAATCCATAGATGAATTGGTTCGTTACATAAGATAGAGATTTCTTTCTTACAATCAGGGGATAGTTTGAATATTAGAATCGGGTCAGTTTTGTCGGGGTGAACTTAAACGGTGCAATGGTAATTGTAGATAATTGTAGATTTGGTGAATGGGAGGAGAAGATAATGAAGCAGTGGTATGAGTTATTATTTGAAAATTATGCGCAGAAATATGATAAGGAGTGTTTTGTTCAAGGAACGCTTGGGGAATGCGATTTTATTGAACAAGAGTTAAATGATGATAAAAATACAAGAATCATTGATGTCGGATGCGGAACGGGAAGGCATTCGATTGAGTTGTCGAAACGAGGCTATAGAGTTACAGGAATTGATTTGTCGGAATCTCAGCTTGCCAGAGCAAAGGAGAAAGCAAAACAGCTTAATCTGAAAATTGATTTTCAGCAATATGATGCCCGCAAGCTTCCCTTTGACGGTGAATTTGATGCCGCGATAATGCTTTGTGAAGGCGCTTTCCCTTTGATGGAGACTGATGAAATGAATTTCGAAATTCTTAAAAATGTGACAAGGGCATTAAAAAATAGGGGGAAATTCATATTTACCACGCTAAATGGATTGTTTCCACTCTATCATTCTGTCGAGAAATTTTGTGAATCAGATAGCGGAGAAGGCAATGCGATCTATAAGAGTAACACCTTTGATTTGATGACATTCCGTGATCACAATACTACTGTATTCGAAGACGATTCAGGAAATAAAAAAGAATTGAAATGTGATGAACGTTATTATGTACCGAGTGAAATAACCTGGATTTTGAAAACTCTTGGGTATAAAAAAATAGATATTTTTGGTGCTAAACTGGGAGCCTATTCCCGGAAAGATCAATTGACCACGGAAGACTTTGAAATGCTCGTTATTGCAGAAAAATAATTATAGAATATTTGGTATAATATATTTTATAATAATATGATGATAAAAGAGATACGACCAAAGACAATTCTATCTATATCGAAGGTTTATCCATACGTTATCAATCCTTACGTAGGCTGCCAGCATAATTGTTCATACTGTTATGCTCGTTTTATGAAAAGATTTAGCGGGCACCGTGAACCCTGGGGACAATTTGTTGATGTAAAGGCCAATGCGCCCGAATTATTAAAAAAAGAAATCGTCAGGAAAAGACCCGGAAAGGTCTGGATAAGTGGCGTATGTGATCCCTACCAACCGCTGGAGGAAAAATATAAACTGACCCGTCAGTGCTTGGCAATACTTGCAGAAAATGATTGGCCGGTTGTGGTGCAAACAAAATCGCCTCTGGCCCTGCGGGATATGGATATACTAGAAAAAGGAAAAGATTTTGAAGCGGGTTTTAGTATCGGGACAGCCGATGATAACATCAGAAAAATATTTGAGCCCGCTGCTCCTGCCATAAAGGATAGGATAATGGCGCTTGATGAATTGCACCGGGCTGGCCTGCGGACCTATGCCATGATCGCACCGATACTTCCGGGGGCAGAAGATCTCGCGGAAGTCCTGGCGAGGAAAGTTGACTATGTGATCATTGATCGAATGAACTATCGATATGCCGATTGGGTTTACCGAAAATACGGCCTGAAGGACAAAATGACGGATGATTTTTTTGATCAAACAAGACGAAAACTTTCCCTGGCATTCAGTCAATGGGGAATCCATTGTTAAGGGATAATTTCATAGCGGATTTGGCAGTATTTTAATCAGGCTCGAAATTATCCCATCCAGGTAGCATCAAGGGCAATAAGTTATCATTTTTATTTTTAAGATCTTTATGATTGATGATAAAATAAAAACCTCCTGATTCAAGATCAAGAGGTTTTTATTTTTACGGCTGTATGACGTACAAGTTTTATTATTCAATTATTGCTGGGTCAATAATTGAATCGTCTCCTGATGTCCTTTCTGTTTTGCCATATCTAAGGCAGTTTTGCCAGTTTTATCTTTTAGGGTCGCATCGGCACCGTATGCTAAGAATAGCTTTACCAGTTCTACATTCCCTTTATAGGCAGCCTGCATAAGGGGTGTTGTTCCGTTTTTGGTCGAGAGGTTGGCATCGGCTCCTTTTTCCAGGAATAATTCGATGATTCGGTAATCTTCCTCACTTTGCGTTTGCAGGGCTTGTGTTGTGACTTTGCCCAATGCGGTAGAATTGATTTGGCCGGGGCTGCCGACTTTGGCATTGGGATCGATCCCTGCTTGTAGTAACATTGGCACCATTTCACGGTAATGGCCGAAATTCCCTGTTGCTTTGGTCAGGGCGTTGTTACCGTACATATCCTGGTAGTTGATATCGGGATGATAATCCAGAATTAAGGAAACCATATCCGGTGTTCCGTGGGCACAGGCTCATTAACAAGGAATCCGTCGAGAAGATCATCAGGCTGGGATCCACGCCTGATGTTAGGACAGCATGTACCGCCGTAAGGTTATTTTGCATCACATCCTGATTTAATTATTTGCTCCTTCCTAAAAGCCTTTATTTACAAGGCTTTTATACCCCCTTCAGGCATGCCCTTTTAACGCACGTAGAGTGCCTTTTAACGCACTTCAATTTTCGAAAAAACGGGCAATACGACATTTTTTTGAGCCTTTTTTGACCTCCCCGAAACTCTGTAACCCTTATAAATAGCCACTTTATAATTTTGAAAGGGGTGAAAATAGGTTAAAAAACGCCCATTTTGCGAGGGTAAAACTATCAGTTGAGGCAAATTTTGCTCGTGTAATCAAAAATACGCAGTCTACCCTTGAAACTCTTATTTTACAAGGCTTTCAAGAGGGTAATTTCGAGCAAAAAACCGATGTTATTTGCTTTACATCCTTAGATTATTTATTGGGCCGGAAGACCGAACAGCTATACAATTCTTACCAATAAGGAAAAATCTATTTCTGATTGGGTAAAAGAGTATAGTTTTGATCAAAATGTAATTGATACTTATTACAGTGCGGATAAAAATATATTAAATAAATTTAGAAAAGTCTTAAAAGGAAATCAATATGCATTGACTCTTCATACAGGAGCTAATCTCATTACTTCTTTTGTAAAGACAGAAGAGATCTTTATTTATATAAATTTAAAGGACTGGAAGAAGAATATTTTAGATATCAGGCAAAAATTAAATCTAAAAGAATTGGTCAGAGGAGGAAATATTTACCTGATTCATCCTTTTTACAAAAATAGTGTATTTTTTAACACACAAAAAATAAAAGGTTATAGTGTAGTTTCTAACCTTCAACTCTATCTTGACTTATACAACTTTCAACCACGAGGCAGAGAACAGGCAGAATACCTAAAAAATTTGATAGAAGAGAGGGGAAGAAAACTTTGAGGTACTTTCATCTTTAAATTATAAAGAACGCCATCTCCATATTGGCAAGATGTATCCTGTAGTTTTATATAAACAGGGGGAAATACCTATAGATTTTATTACCTCTTCAAAGAGAAAGGATAAACTCATAGAAGAACTTGTTGGTAGAGAAATTAATATCAACAAAATCGATAAATTTGATTTTCTACTTGAAAATAGAATACCTGTAAAAGTTAGAGCAGAAAGAGAAAAAACAAGCTATATAATTCAATGTCCCAAACCTTCAGCATTTTTATATCATAAGGGAGCTACTTTTATTGATAGAGAGGGAAAATTAAAACAGGCAAAAGATCTCTACTATATGTATTTTATATTACGATACGTACCTGACTTAGATACTATTCTAGCTGAAGTAAGTAAATATAAGGAGAAAGGTTATTTTACAGGTATTTATAAAAATATCAAGAAATATTTTGAAAGAAAAACAAGCCAAGGTTGTCTAATGATTGAGAAAGAAAATGGACCAGATGAATATATAGATGATTTAAGGCAGGATATTTTTGAGCGATTTAATCAATTACTTAAATTTTTATAATTTATGCAAATTTCATGGGGGATCTTCTATAGATGAGTAAATCAGTTAGTTTTCTTTATAGGTTTGCCCGTTTAGCCAATGATGTGGAAAAACTCTCCAGTGGTGACCCTAGTTCTATTACAAAAAAATATAATAAATTTAATAATGTAAATGTCAAGCACTTTTCCCATCCCTTCGGTAAGTACATTTCCTATTAGTCCGGTAAGGATATTTCCCTGTACCACTCAGCCCAAATAGAATAATAGAATAAATAATAGGAAAGACACCAGGACAGATATCCATTTTCATGAGGGTATAAAAATAATTAAAAAGACTGTTTCCTTTAAAGAGCATGAATTCTGAATGAATTCCGGCAACGGTTGTAATAGCTCATTAATTCGGTAATCTTTAGTGGAAAACCTATAGGAGCTGATAAGTTTCTTAACCGGATGTTAAAGCTTTAGGTATTATTATAGATAAACCTTTCAAAGGAAGACCTCGTAAAAGAGAAAGCTAAAGTATAGGGAAAATAGGATGTGTCTCAATTTTAAATTTAATAAACTTTTTACAAATAAACGTAAATAGAATACAATAAACGTGTAAATGTAAAAAGGTGGTGTTGATATGAATCATGAAGAGAAGTTGATTGGGATTATTAAAGATAATAGAGGATTAATATTGTCATCGCAGGTAGATCAATTGGGGATCCCAAGAATTTATTTATCAATTTTAGTCAAAAAAGGGTTTATAGAAAAAATTGAAAGAGGCGTATATTTAACCGTTGATGCTTTTGATGATGAAATGTTTAGAATTCAAGCAAGATATCGCAAAGGAATTTATTCGCATGGAACAGCTTTATATCTAAATGATTTAACAGATACAACTCCAAATAATTATACAATGACTTTTCCAAATAAATATCATGTAAAATCACTCAAAGAAGAAGGCATATTCACATTTTATGTTCATAAAAACTTGCATGACATAGGTAAAGTAGAGTTATTATCTAGTTTTGGAAGAAATATTAGCACATATGATATTGAGAGGACAATTGTAGATATAGTTAGAAGTCGAAATCAAATAGATAATGAAATGTTAAACAATGCTTTAAAACGTTATGTAGTTAGGAAAGATAATAATATTACCATGCTTATGAAATATGCAAAATTGTTTAAGGTTGAAAAAATCATACGACAATTTATGGAGATTTTACTGTGAGAAATGCGATGTAGTTAAAAGCTAAAATAAGAAATATTTCCAGGGAGAAAAGAATTTTAGCACAAGTAATTCTCCAGAATTACATGATGGAAAGATTGTTAGAGAGAATTTCTAGCTCTCCTTATAAATCAAGTTTTATATTAAAAGGTGGGATGCTAATATCAGCAATGATAGGGCTTGAAAGTAGAACAACAATTGGAGATAGAATTACCCCACAATAACCTGGGGAACTTTAAGGCGAGGGTGGTTTATTAGTATTGGTTTTACTCCATATACCTTTTGTAAATTTTCTGAATTAAGTACTTCTTGAGGTGTTCCTATTTGTTCTATCCTTCCTTCATTTAAAAGTATAAGGCGATGAGAAGCGATACTGGCTAAATTTAAGTCATGAAAGACAGAAATAATAGTTAATCCCTCTTCTTGAAGAGCTTTTTTTAAAAGATTTAACATTTCATATTTATATTTTAAATCTAAGTGGGAAGTAAATTCATCTAAAAGTAGAAGCTGTGGAGTTTGAGCCAGAGCTTTAGCCATAAAAACTCTTTGTCTTTCGCCTCCACTTATTTCCTGAATATTGTTTTCAGCAAGGGATAAAGAATGGGTTTTTTCCATTGCTTCTCGAGATATTTGATAATCTTCAAGGGTTTCTCCCTTTAATCGAGAAATATAAGGAAGTCTTCCCATAAATACTACTTCTTTTGCTTTGAAATTAAAAGTAACCCAGGTATCTTGAGGTACTACTGAGATGAATTTGGCAATTTGTTCAATGGGAAGTTTATTAAGATTTTGGTTGAGGAGAGATATTTCCCCTTTTTTTGGTTTTAATATTCCTGAAATAACCTTTAAAAGAGTAGTCTTTCCGGAGCCGTTAGGCCCGATAATTCCTAACAGTTCCCCTTTTGGTAGATGAAAGTTTATATCTGATAATATTTCCCGATTGTCATTATAGGAGAAGTGAACTCCTTTTAAAGTTAAAACATTGTTATTAT
>Ga0307380_10010229_pt1 | contig 11830 bp, 3 predicted proteins | sample UN3MG_FD_202239 | JGI IMG/M metagenome (GOLD analysis project Ga0307380, IMG submission 202239) | Soil microbial communities from Risofladan, Vaasa, Finland - UN-3 | ecosystem: Environmental > Terrestrial > Soil > Coastal area > Acid sulfate soil | place: Finland: Risofladan, Vaasa | collected... | reverse complement strand
GTCGCCGATGCTGGCCGACGAATCGGGGCAGTTCCGCTTCGACGGGCTGATCACCTCCGCCGCCAACGCGCAGTTCAACAACTGCCTCGTGGAGGCCTACGGCCTGGCGACGGAGGCGTTCCTCGAGGCCAATCCCCGCGCCGTGGCCGAGTACCTCCGCGTCCTCGAACGGGCAGGCAGGCAGCGGAGCGCGATCCGCCCGGACGGGTCGGTGATCTTCGCCGCCGACATGGCCCGCGCGAAGGAGTACCCCTGGAAGGTCCAGGTCAAGCTGGCCAGTCAGCACGTGAACCTGGTGGTCTTCCCCTGCCGGGCGATCAGCCTGTACGCCCTGACCGACCCGCGGGAGTACGTCGAGCTGATCGACGTGCAGGTGCTCGACGTGGCGACGAACAGCCCGCCGTTCCAGTTCGGCCACAGCATCACCGACGCCGCGGCCGGACGCGCGGTGGAGAACTGCATGACCCTCTGGGCCGACCCGACGCTGCGGACGCGGCTGACGTTCGGCTTCGGCTTCCAGCGCCGCCGGCTGGTGCTCATCAACAACACGCTCGAGGACCCCGTCGGGGAGGGCTTCGCGCTGGGCGAACTGGCGACGATCCCGTCGATGGTCCTCCAGGGCGCCGGGGACATCTGGCGGCTGGACGAGTCCCGGGTCGCCAAGCTCAAGGCCCACGGCATCAGCAACCCCCGCGTGCGGCAGATTCACGACGAGTCGCGGGAGTACCTCGACGCCGCCCGCAAGGCCCTGGCGCGGTACGACTACCAGACCTATCGCACGGCCGCCAGCAACGGCTGGGCGCTGGAGAGCAAGGTCTACGGCGAGCTGCTGGACATGACGAACAACATGATCCGCGGCGTGCTGTTCTACCTGGCGCTGCTGGTCCCGTTCGCCTACTGCCTGGAGCGGCTGCTGCTGGCGGGGAGCACGATCCGCAGGCGGATCGGGGGGATGGTGGCGATCTTCGCGGCGGGGTTTGGCGTGCTGGCGATCGCGCACCCGGCGTTCCGCTTCACGCTGACGCCGGTGATCGTGCTGCTGGCGTTCGTGATCCTCGCCCTGGCGGTGACGGTCAGCCTGCTGGTCGTCGGCAAGTTCGACCGGATGCTCCAGGAGCGCAAGCAGGAGCTGATCGGCCTGCACGAGGACATCCGCAACGTCGGGCGGATCGCCGTGCACGCCATCGACCTGGGCATCGCCAACATCCGCCGGCGCCCCAAGAGGGGGTTCCTGACGGCGACCACCATCGTGCTGGTGACCTTCACGCTGCTGTCGTTCACCAGCCTCGTGCCCGAGCTGAACATCTCCAAGCTGCCGCACATCCTGGGCGAGCCGTCGGTCTACAAGGGCCTGCTGGCCCGCAGCCGCTCGTGGGCGCCCCTGCCGGCGCCGCTGTACGACTCGCTGCGGCGGACCTACGCCGGCGCCCACGGCGCCGGGTCGGCCGTCGCCGCCCGGGCGTGGTTCTACTCCGACCTCAGCGGCAAGCTCTCGCAGATCGACGTCGGCGTGGCCGACCCCGACGCCCCCGCCGGCCCGCCGGCCGACCGCCCCATCCGCTATTTCACCGAGGTGGCGCTGCTGTGCATGGAGCCGACCGAGCCGGCCGTCAGCGGCATCGACAAGGCCCTCGCCCCCGGCGGGCGGTGGTTCCGCGACGACCACGAGCCGTCGATCATCCTCTCGGTCCACGCGGCGAAGATCCTCGGCCTGGGGCCCGGGGACGTCGGCAGCCAGGTCCTGCTGTTCGGCAAGGAGCTGACGCTCGTCGGACTGATCGACGCCCGGAAGCTCGACGAGATGCGCGACATCGACGGCGAGCCGCTCACGCCGGTCAACTTCGTCCAGCAGGAGCAGATGCAGGCCGAACGCGAGGACCCCGATGCCGTCGCCGACACGCTGGAGGAATACGCCCACTACTCCAGCAACGAGGTGGCGATCATCCCGCTGGAGTACGGCCGGCAGCTCGGCGCGACGTTCCGGAGCATCGCCGTGCGGACCGCCCCGGGCCTGAGCCCCGACGCCGAGGCCGACCGCTTCGCCCGACGGAGCAACGTCACCCTCCTCGCCAGCGACGGCGAGGAGGTGATGGTCTACGCCTCGGTGGAGAGCAGCAAGCTCTCGGCGGCCGGGACGATCCTCGTGCCGATGGTCCTGGGCTTCGTGATGGTGCTGGGCACGATGCTGGGCAGCGTCTACGAGCGGCGCCGGGAGATCTTCGTCTACAACTCCGTGGGCCTCTCGCCGGTGAACGTCTCGTCGCTGTTCCTGGCCGAGAGCAGCGTCTACGCGATCCTCGGGGCCGCCCTGGGCTACCTGCTGGGGCAGGCGATCTCCAAGCTGCTGCTGACGACGGGCCTGCTGAGCGGGCTGAACCTGAACTACTCCGCCGGGGCGACGGTCTTCGTGACGGTCCTGACCATGGCGATCGTGCTGCTGTCGACGATCTACCCGGCCCGGCAGGCGTTTCTGGCGGCCGTGCCGGAGACCCACCGCGGGGCCGACAACGACGACGACGAAGGCACGGCGGAGCGGATCAGCATCTTCATGCCCTTCGTCGCCACAGAGGCCCACGTGCTGGGCATGCAGGCATACATGCATGAGTACCTCGACAGCGTCCAGGGGGTGACGATCGGGCAGTTGGCCGTCGACCACCTCGCGGCGAGGCTGGAGCGGCAGGAGGGGAAGATCGTGCCCGCGCTGACGTTCCGGGCGTGGATGGCGCCGTTCGACCTGGGCGTCAGCCACGACGTCGAGCTGCGGATCGCCTTCCGCGCCGACCGCGGCGTCTACCAGTACCACCTGACGGCCGAGCGGTTCAGCGGCGACCAGCAGAACTGGCGCCGCCTGACGCCGCGGTTCCTGCTGACCATCCGCAAGCAACTGCTGATGTGGCGCATCCTCTCCCCGGCGGCGATCCAGGACTACTGCCGCCGGGGCGAGGTGCTGTTCGGGGTTTCAGGAGATGAGTGAGAATCCAGTGACTCGAACGGACCGGTTTCCCGAAGCCGCGAAGCGGCGAAAGGATATAGCCGGCGGCGTAAGCCGCCGGATGACAGTCGCCCGTATCCGCGAGCCCCGGCAGGGCGAAAGGACCGTACCCGCGCCGGCAGACGTGATCAGCATCCTTTCGCCCCGCCGGGGCTTTTGACGTAGTTCGTTTCCTACCGTGGGCTTACGCCCCCGGCTATATCCTGCCGTCCCTTCGGGACTTCGGAGAACCGCCCCGGTTGAGTATGGCCCTGAGGAGAGTGCGGTGGCCGAGGACAAGCAACAGGTGACCCCGACCCCGGGCCCCGAGCCCGACGAGGACCTGCTGAACGAGCCGTTCCAGGACGGCTTCAGCCGGCGGACCGTCCTGGGGGCGCTGTTCGTGGCGGTCGTCATGATGCCCGGCTCGATCTACATGGGCCTGGTCGCCGGGCAGACGCTCGGCCCCGCCGCCGAATGGGTGACGATCATCCTGTTCGCCGAGCTGGCGCGGCGCAGCTTCGCGCAACTCAAGCGCCAGGAGATCTTCATCCTGTTCTACGTGGCCTCGTCGATCGCGGCGGTCACGCTGCTGCACGTGGCCCTGTCCGGCGGGCCGTTCGCGCAGACGATGTGGACGCAGTACCTCAAGCAGTCGCCCCAGACGACCACCATCGCCAAGGACATCCCCGACTGGGTCGTCCCCCCGTCGGACTCGCCGGGCCTCCAGGAGCGCGACCTCAGCCACACCGACTGGTGGTGGAGCCGCTCGAAGGGCTTCCTGTCGCCGATCCTGCTGATCGCGATGGGCTACGCGCTGGGGCGGATGATGTGGCTGGGCCTGGGGTACCTGATCTTCCGGGCCACGAGCGACATCGAGCGCCTGCCGTTTCCTTTGGCGCCGATCGCCGCCCAGGGGGCGACGGCGCTGGCGGAGTCTACCGACCGCGACGAGGACGGCGAGCCCCTGCGCAAGCGGTCGTGGCGGTGGAACGTCTTCAGCATCGGCGCGTCGATGGGGATCGTCTTCGGCGCGGTCTACGTGCTGCTGCCGGTCTTCACCGGGCTGTTCATGGCCAAGCCGGTGATGATCCTGCCGATCCCCTTCGTGGACTTCACCGCCGACGTCGAGCACCTCCTGCCGACCAGCCTGATCAGCCTCAGCTTCGACGTGATGCTGCTGATCGTCGGCATGATCCTGCCGTTCAAGCTGATCCTCGGCACGTGCATCACGGTCCTGCTGACCAGCGTGATCGGCAACCCGATCCTCCACCACTTCGGGGCCTTCAAGCACTGGACGCCCGGCAACGCCCTGCTGGTCAACCAGATGGTCCTCAACTACGACTTCTGGCTGAGCGTGACGCTCGGGCTGGCCCTGTCGGTGGCGCTGATCGGCATCGTCGGCATGGTCAAGGCGCTCGCCCGCCAGGCCGGGAAGGTCCGCTCCGAGCGCCGCCGGAAGGCCCAGGCCGGCCCCGACGCCGCCGACGCCCCGGCCGGGCCCGCGCCCGTCCGCCAACCCTCCCGCCAGCGCGGCGACTTCCCCGTCTGGGTGGCGGCGGGGATGTTCCTCCTGGCCACGACCGGCTTCGCGATCGTCAGCCACGAGCTCGTGCCGGACTTCCCCGTGTGGATCATCCTGATCTTCGGCTTCCTGTGGACGCCGCTGCACTCGTACATCTCGGCGCGGATGATCGGCCTGACGGGCCGGCCCCTCCAGACGCCGTTCCTCAAGGAGACGGTCTTCATCACCAGCGGCTACCGCCAGCTCGACATCTGGTTCGCGCCGATCCCCCTGTTCGACTTCGGCTGGACCGCCCAGCGCTTCCGCGAGCTGGAGCTGACGCGGACCAAGTTCACCTCCATCGTCAAGGCCGAGCTGCTCATGCTGCCCATCATCTTCGTGTGCAGCTTCCTGTTCTGGTGGTTCTTCTGGCACATGAACCAGATCCCCTCCGACCAGTTCCCCTGGGCGGCGCGGCTCTGGCCCGTCGCGGCGAGGCAGGCGTACCTCATCTTCACCGCCAACAGCAACGACCAGTCGCTGCTGCTCCAGGCCATCGAGCCCAGCCGGATCGGCATATCCATGGCCGTGGGCCTCGGGCTCTACGGGGCCTTCGCCGTCTTCGGCGTCCCGGCCATTGTGTTCTACGGCATGATCGGCGGCGTCTGCCTGCCCACGCACGCCGGCCTGCCCCTGCTGATCGGCGCCCTGCTGGGGCGGTACTACTTCAGCCGGAAGTTCGGCCCGGAGAAGTGGCGGCGGTACCTGCCCGTCCTGGCGGCGGGCTTCTCCTGCGGCATGGGCCTGGCCGGCATGACCGCCGTCGCCCTGTCGCTGATCTCCCAGTGCACCCGCAAGCTGCCGTTCTGAGGGATGGGACGCTCTGGTTCACCGGACGGGTACTTCGTCTTCGTTAGGCAATCGCGCCACAACTCACCATCGGTCGCCGGCTGAAGAAAGGTCAACACCCGTGAAGAAATGCGTACCACTACCGGCCCGGTCTATGCCGGGAAGGCCGCAGGTCTTCAATGCCCCGCCCCCGGCAATCATTGGCTATTGCCTTCCACAAGGGCGATTTCGTCGGCCGTCAGCCCGTACAGCTCGTAAACCAGCCGGTCGATCTCCCGGTCGGTCGCGTCGATCTGGCGTTGGATGATGCCCTTCTGTGCGCCCGACATCGCGGGGGCAAGTTGTCCCAGCAAGGTTTGCATCGAATCGACTAGCGAAACCATCTTGTCATGCTCTGCCCTATCCTTGCGGTCCTTCAAGTCCAGGGCGCGAATTGGAAGCTGCACCAGAAACTGCTTGTTCGCCGCAAAATAGCCGCCGTGAAAAGACGTGCTCACCTTCTTCATCGCCCAATCCAACAGCCGGCTATTCAGCAATCCGGTGAAGTACCGCAAGTCCCCGTGCTCAGATGGCACGGTCACGCCAAACCCCCCTGTGGTTACATTGACGAAGTAGTTGTCGCCACGGTCGCAGTAGGCGCTAAGCCGCGTAATCATGTAGGGAACAAGAATCTTCGGTTGCTCCCACAAGTCCAGATTCTTCGGGTAAAGCTGATACCAGCCCGTCGCCCTAAACTTGCCATGTTCCCGTTCTGCCAGAATCGGCATGTTGCGGCGCAGGTATGCCCACGCTTTCGGGTATGCCTTCCTCATGACGCTTTCAGACACCAGCACGGCTTTCCCGTCGACAAATGCGTAAGGGAACAGAACAGCGGCCGTAACGTTGGCGAAGTATCGGCCAATGTTTCCGCTTCGAACAACGGGCTTCAACAACTCCGTTTCAATGAGCACGGTTTCCTCAAGTTGCTTCGAGTACACAGAGACAGTCTTGCCACTCAAGGAAGGCACATCCTTGAACAAGAAGACAGGATCGGCGCTGGTTTGAAGACCAACATAAATGTTGGCCACATCGCCCAACTTGGAAGGCGTTCGCGACAGTTTCGCGAACAATGCGGCCCCGTCCCCGACAGCAAAGTTCCATTCGTCGCCCGTAACTTGCCTTGACTTCACCGTGCCTTCAATTGCCTTTCCGGCGGTTCGCCAGGCGACTAGAGCGTCAACCTTGGCAAGTCGGCATTCTCGCACGGGCGATTCACTCAAGAACAGAAGGCAGGTGTACGTTGTCGCCCCGTCGAAAACCTGTTGGTCGCCGAAATGGACAACGTGTGAAAGATGTTTGCCCTTGGCGATTAGTCCTCGCACTGGCTCGCCATACTTGGAGTTGAAGAACTTGTGCGGACAAATAAAGCCAAGTTGTCCCTTGGCATTCAGCAGCTTCATGCCTTGTTCGATGAAGACAACGTAAATGTCATAGTTTCCGGTTCGTCCGGCGCGGAACAGCTCCTTGTAGATTTCGACTTCCAGCGGTGCCCATTCCTTCATCGTCTGAATGCGGATATATGGCGGGTTGCCGATGATGCAATCGAACCCGCCGGCCCCCTTCGACGAAAAGGCCTCGGGGAAGGCTTGCCCCCAGTCAAACGGGTTGACGCGCTTCATTTCGTCGGGGTCGGGAATCAGTTTGCCTGTGAAGTAGTCCGGCCCGATCAAGGAATTGCCGCACTTGATGTTGTCGGCCAGGTTGGGCAAGGCCCGGTCGCTGAAAGGCAAAAGGCCAAGAGAAAGGCTCTGGTCGGTCTCGCCCTCAAGGACTTTGAGCAGCAAGGACAGCTTGGACACTTCCACGGCCTGAGGGTCAATGTCCACGCCGAAAAGGTGCGTTGTGAGGATTCGTTTCTTCTCCTCAATCGTCAGCCGCCAGTGTCCCTTGCGCGGGTCCTTGTAGACGGCCGTCTTGCGTGATCCGGGCTTGTGTTCTATGTACCACTTCAAGCAATGGTCAAGAAGGCACTGATACGCGCCCAACAGGAAAGAACCACTTCCGCAAGCCATGTCCAGGACGCGGAAGGGCTTTCCAGAAGCGCCCTTGTCCTTCCCGCCGGCAAGGGCGGCGGGGCTTCGGCCTTCAATCTGCCGGCCGACGGTGTGTTTCACGATGTAATCGACGATGTAAGCCGGCGTGTAGTAGACGCCGCCCGCCTTGCGGACTTCGGGCTTTTCCTCAATCTTCGCGTGGTGTCCGGCCGTCAGCCGGATGACCTTGCCCAAGAACCGCTCATAGACCGTGCCCAGGATCTCGACGGGCAGGACGCCGAAGTGATAGGGGGAACCGTGAGCGAAGTAGAGGCTTTGCAGGATCGGCTTGAAAACCTTGTCATCGACCGTCAGTTTGGGCGTGAGTCGGTCGGGTGCTTCGGACAGGCCGCTGTCCTTCTGGAAATGGAACAGGCCGGAATTGTACTTCTGGTCAGCCCGGCGGCACAGGTCGCGCATGAACCGTGCGTAAGTATCGGAACGCTCGCACAGCTTCAAGAGTTGCTCAGAAGGCTCAAGGCCCCGGTCTTCGGCCATGCGCAGGAATACCACGCGGTCGATAGTGAGTTGAACGGCCGCGCTCAAGTCATCGGAAGACAGGTCCTTGTTGCGAAGGGCCATGTTTCGGGCGAGGCCGTCGCGCCAGCCGTCGATTTCCTTCAGAAACTCCACGTCCACTTCGGACGTGCCGCGCTTGCGCTTGGACGCGGCGTACTGGTCGAAGGCCCCGGACCAGACGGCTTCGCGCGAGAAGACATCCCAAAGCTCCCGCCAACGGTGGGGGTATTCTTCGAAGCGGAAGTATCGGATTCGGGCACGGCTCGCCTTGTCGCTTGGGCGCGGGCGAAAGGTGCAATCGTAGACGCCCAATTCTTCAAAGTCGGTCAGGATGGAAACGGCAACCTTGGCGCTCCAGCCGTACCGGCGAAGCTGGTATGCGGGGCCGGGGTCCGCGCAGATGTTGACGCCGCACTTCTTGGCTTCGGCGTAAAACTTCGGCAACGGGCCGACGCGGAAGGTGTAATCCGGCGCCTTCTGGTGGCCTTCTACGTCAAGGCTATCTTCGGGAATGACTTCGCGGTACTGGGGCGCGACCATCCCGGTGTTCCGCACGTCCCAGCCAAGGGCTTCAAAGAAGGGGTCGATAAGCGTTTGGCGAATCCAAGCTTCCTTGACCCCTGGGGCAAGAAACGCCTGGCGGTTAGTCGCGAAGTACTGGCACAGCTTGGCGACTTCCTCTTTGCCTTGGTCAAACGTCTTGCTCATAGTTGGCCTTCCGTCGCCCCCGGCCGTCTTCGGCTCTCCAGGAGTCTGCCCCGATAGGCTGACAGCATCGCGGCGGGCAGGACGTGCCAGGACTGGCCAAGAGAATACCGGAGAATCCTGGGCGCATCAAGGACGGCCGACAGGTCCGACCGTGCCGGCCGGGGGCCTTCCCCGCCCGCGGGGGTTCCCCTGGGCGTTTGGCCTGTCAGAACGTGTATGAAAACCGCCCGTCTTGGCGATAGGAGGGGGCGGCAATTGCGCCGATGCGTCCTGGGGATCGTCAGGCGTCGCTGCGGCGGCGCGTGGCGCGGGGGCGGTCAGGGCGTCGGGCCGGCGAGGGGGGCGACGGGGACGAGCTCGCCCTCATCGGTCAGCTCGAGCTTGCCGCCGGCGGGGTCCTCGATCCGCAGGAACAGCCCCCAGCCGCCCCCGGCCTGGGAGACCTCCACGAGCAGGCGGTTGTCGCCCCGTGCCAGCTCGGCCTCGACGCTCTCGGCGTCCGCCTGGGCCGCGCGGAGCGCCAGGACGCTCTGCATGAGCTTGCCGTTCAGCCAGACCCGCAGTGCGTCGTCGCTGCCGGTGTGGATGCGGACCTTCCGCCCCTGCGGGGAGCGGATCGTGCGGAGCGCGTAGGCGGCGACCTGCTCCCGCCGGCGGCTGCCGCTGAGCTGGAGGAAGTCCACGAAGGGCATCTTCGAGCGGGCGAGGTCCGCCTTGGCCGCGGCGTCGGAGATGGCCTCCAGCCGCTTGTCGTCGGCCTCCACGAACGAGCCCGTGTCCGGCCATCGCGCGGTGATCGGCGAGAAGCGCCACGCCTGGACGAACGGCCCGGCGAACAGCTCGGCCTCGCCGACGTGCGTGGCCAGGCCCTCGCCGTCGACGACCTTCAGCAGGAGCGTGCCCCCGCCGGGCGCCTTGCCGAGCTGGGCCAGCGGCACGGCCAGCCGCGTCGGCGGCGCCGAGGACGCCTGACCCGTCGGGACCGCCCGCAGCGCCGTGGTGCCCTGCCCGGGCCGCGACGCCATCACGCCGACGTACCGCACGCCGTGGTCCGACTCGATCACGACCTCCTTCGCCGCCCGGTCCAGGCGCACGGTCGTCCGCGGCTCGTCCCGCCAGGGGCGGTCGTCCGGGGCGAACCAGCGATTCGCCGCCAGGGCCGCGGCGCTGACGGGCATCCAGCAGGCGACCTCGCCGTCCTTGAACTCGTACGGCTGCTTCCGCCGGGCGTGCGGGGGCTCGACGAGCGTGAAGAAGCGGTTAAACCGGTCGTGGCCGCGCGTCATGATGTCGTGCGGCTCGCGGCTGTGCGGCAGGCCGAACGTGTGCCCCAGCTCGTGCAGGGCCGCCCCCATCGTCGTCGAGGCGATCGCCCAGTACGTGTGCCGCCCGACCGAGTCGCTGAAGAGCTTCTTCGGATCGACGGCGCGAGCGTCCGCGAAGGCCTTCTGCACGTCGGCCAGGCGGTCCGGCCAGGTGAACAGGTCCCCGCCGCCGAACAGCGCCAGGTCCCCGCCACCCAGGGCCGTGTGGGCCAGGGCCTTGCCCGTGTTCGGGTCGAAGCGCGTCATCGCGGGGATCACCAGGTCCTTCGCCTCGCGGTGCGGCAACTGCCGCGCGACCTCCCGCCCCACGGCCGAGTAAAGCTGGTGGCCGGTGAGCGTCTGGTAGTGCGCCGCGGCCTTCGGGCCCTTCAGCAGGTGCACCTTCACCTTGCCGTCGGCGTCGAGCTCCAGGTTGAAGGTCGTCCGCCCGAAGCCGTAGTCCGCCATGCGCTCGGCGGTGAACGTCTGCATGCACTTCATGGCCGTGTCGAGCTTGCCGCGCCAGTCCTGGGGGTCGTTGGCGTCGGGCGTCTGGAAGCGCGTCTCGCCCTGCCGCCCGGTGAAGTAGATCGCGCGGACCACGCGCGGGTTGGTTGCCGGCCTGTACGTGAGCGTCAACCGCAGCTCGGCCTTGTCGGCGCGGATGAGCAGCTTGTTCTCCCCCGGCACGAGCTCGGCGAGCGCATGGAATCGGCCCTTGTGCGCCAGGCCGGGCAATTCCCGCGTGTCGCGCTTCGAGGACGTGTTGACGACCGTCACGGCCGTGAGCGCCGCGTCGCCCAGCTCGCCGCGGAGCAGCGGCACGGGGAAGCGGACGGTCTCGCCGTCGCGGTAGTTCGCCACGCGGATCGCCTGCGCGCCGGCGGGGGCCGCGCACGCCAAGCCGAGAAGGAACGTCCATCGAAGCAACCGACGCGATGCCATCCGTCTCTCCATCCCCCCCTCGTGTACTTCGCCGTCCCTTGAGTTTAACATGGGGCAGGTCGGTTGCGCCCGCCTCAACCGGGCTGGGCACTTCCGTGCACGGTTCCGGCCCCGCGGACAACCCATGGAGCCCCACATGAAGACGTGCCTCCTGATCGCCCTCGCGATCGGCGCCCTCGCGCAGGTCCGCGCGGCGAGCGCCCAGGCCATCCCCCGCGCCGTCCGCCGCTCGGACGTGGTGTTCATGTACGACAACCCCAAGCTCTACGAGGCCTACGGCACGACCGTGCTCGGCTGGGCGGGCCGGCGGGACGCCGATCACATCCGGGCCGCCCACGCCGCTGGGCTGCGCCTGTTCTCGTGCAGCGTGGGGTTCCTCACCGAGGGCCGCGGCGTGATCGACTTCTCCGACGACTTCCTCGATGCCGCCTGCCGGAACTTCGCCGGCGAGCCGTTCATCGTCCCCTGGCTGTGGGACCACACCTACAAGGGGCAGAAGTTCCACTGGTGGTGCACCAACAGCCCGCTGTACCGCACGTACCTGGACAAGCGCCTCGCCGAGACCCTCGCCGCCGGCTGCGACGGGCTGCACATCGACGACTACCGCGGCACCAGCGGGAGCATCACCTGGCTGTCCGGGGGTTTTTGCAGGCATTGCCTGGCGGGGTTCCGGCAGTACGTCGCGAAGAACGTCCCGGCCGGGGAGCTCGCGAAGCTGGGCATCACGGACCTCCAGGCGTTCGACTACCGCAAGTTCCTCCTCGATCGCGGCGTGACGGCCGACGACTACCAGAAGCGCCGCGCCGGCCTGCCCCTCGCCGAGGAGTTCTACGACTTCCACGTGAAGGCCAGCAACGCCTTCGTGGCCGAGTACCACAAGCGGGCGTGCGAGCGGGCGGACCGGCCTCTGACGCTCAGCGTCAACTCCGGGCTGAGCAACCCCCACGCGCTGGTGATC
>Ga0307380_10010228_pt1 | contig 11830 bp, 10 predicted proteins | sample UN3MG_FD_202239 | JGI IMG/M metagenome (GOLD analysis project Ga0307380, IMG submission 202239) | Soil microbial communities from Risofladan, Vaasa, Finland - UN-3 | ecosystem: Environmental > Terrestrial > Soil > Coastal area > Acid sulfate soil | place: Finland: Risofladan, Vaasa | collected... | reverse complement strand
CAAAATTATGTCCTCATCAATAACATACGGTACTCCATTTGGATTGTTTTATCCAGAAAGAGGTGTTTTTGTTTTAGATGCACTTAAAATACATGCATATATCGGAAGCGGAAGTATTACAGCAGGGTATAATCCAAACACTGTAATTGCAGCAAGTACATATGCTCCATCTTCGTCATTAGACAATTTCTATAGTTTAATTGTTAGCGGAACCTATTTCAGAGCAAGAACTACAGAAAATGTACAATCAACACATTACTTTTGCAGAGTAAAGAATTATGAATTTAATTATTCAACAAATCCAACTTGGGTTTCGGGTTCAAGCAATGAAATTTTAGATAGTTTTTATGCAGAACCCAAAACCTTTATAACAACAGTTGGTTTATATGATGGCGATTCTGAGTCAGGTCAATTAGTAGCAGTTGCAAAGATAAGTAGACCGATTCCAAAAGATGCGGAGTCTGAAGCTCTCATAAAAGTCAAACTTGACTTCTAAATTTAGTTAAAAATCTCGCATCAAAAGTGCGAGATTTTTTTACATTTCAAATGAAAACACATAATTCCTATATTTATATACCATATAACAATAGGACAAGTTAAATGGCAGTTCAAAATATTACTCATAAAAATATAAAACCACAGTTCATAGCAATTAGACCCATGCATCTTTATAAAGAATGGAGGCTCAACAGCTATGATTTTGCTTTGCAACAAAATCTTAAAAAATTTATGTCTGCAAGTGCTGTGTCGGTGGGATATGTTGGTGATTTAAATACTTATTACAATTCATATTTTACCGGAAGTATTCCGAATTTTCCTCCATTAAATGCAAAGTATGCAAGATTGTATCCAAATGAAACTGGTTCTGGAACTGAACCAGATGGCGGCGGTCCATTATTAAAAGTTGTTGATGATGACGGATATCTACTATCTTATAATTATTTATTGGGAAATGGGGATAAATTTTATCCAACATATCAATCGTCATCTGTACTTGGTGGAGTGAATCCAGATGGAACGTATGCGAGAATGGTTCATTACTCGTTACAGAGATTATTTTATGGAGACGATGGTGTTTATAAAAATTTATTTTTTAGTACATCGAGTTATTTATCTAATGAAGCATTTGTAATAGAAATTCCACAGAGATATGTTGCAGATACGATTGAACCAGGAACATTTGTTTTGCGAGAAACGAGTAATATATATAATTTGCCTTATACGACATCCGGTTCTTCAAATGGATATACTCCATATGACAACACACCAGCAACAAATTCATTGGCGAGTGACGGAATAAGATTAGTAGATGATTCAAGAGGAAATTTATTTGATACAAATTATACTTCATCTGGAAATGTAGGAAACATATTTTATGAAATGGGACTCGTTATAATAACAGACCAGGTATATGCGAAATATTTTAGAGAATACACAATAGTGAGTGGGAGTTTTATATAATGTCATTATATGTAATTGAATATAGTACTGATGAGAAAAAAAATTGGACACTGATAACAGGCAGCTATTCTGGAAGTGAAGTTCCACAATCACAATTAAATGAGTATTTACAGTTATATGTTACAGGAAGCACAAAAGCGTATTTTAGAACATATATCACTGGTTCAAACACTGGGTCGGCACTATCAGATTATAACGTTTATCTTGTTGGTGGAATGGATTTATCGTTCACTTCTTATTATTCTATTAATGAGCATAAATATATGTGTGTAGTAAATAGAGGAGAATATAACAAATCATCTAATCCAACTTTATATGATATTAGTGGCTCAATGCTAACAACATTGGAATTTATAGATAGTAAAGGAAGTTCAAGTTTATTGGATACAGGAAATGAAAATTTCCATACATTCACAACAGGAATAGGGTTATATGATGACTCTTTACAATTGGTTGCGTATGCAAAATTTGCAAATCCAATACGAATAGAAAAAGATTTGGATTCAGTCTTTATCGTAAAATTTGATATATAAAAATTAATTTAAATGTTAGGATTAATTGTGATTGGTATATTTATATGTATAATCGCTATTGCACTATTATTGTATGCAATAATTTTTGTTAATGGTGGAACAACGTCTCAAAATGATAAACAAAAAAAAGCAAAAGAATTAGAGATTAAAATTATGGCAGACAGAGAAGTAACATTAGAAAACATAAATAAAGTAGATGCAAAGACTTATGAATTTGATATTTATATTCAAGGTGATAATTTTGAATTAACATCATATCAAGGCGCAATAGGATTTAATCAAAATATAATAAATGGTGGAACTTTAACATTTCAATATTTAACTGGCACGTGTGAAATAAATAATCCGCCGGCATTTGGGTTAGGTGTAAATTCTACTGATGGTCCAAGAGAGCTAACATTTGGTTCAGGACCAGGCACAGATTCAATTACAATAAAAAAGAGATTAGGTAAATTTAGATTAATTAATTCAGTAAATTTTATTCAGACGGAAGATTTAAATCCACAATGGAATTTTGCTGGTGTAATAAATACGATATTCACTGGCACAGGATTTAATAATATAACAAGCACAATAACATTCAGTGTAATAACAGGAGGTCTTATTATGGCAACAATTAATGACAGTCAAAAAATTCTTTTAACTGCTCAACCAGTTTCTGGAAAAGGAAATCCAGCACCGATAGATGGTCCAGTTACATGGGCAGTATCTGTAGGTCCAGAATTTGTTTCATTGACACCGGTAGACGATTTTTCAGTATATGCAGTTGCAATTGGTCCACTTGGAATATCAACAGTTGAAGCGACAGCAGATGCAGATTTAGGTGGAGGAATCACGGCAATTACAAATACAGTTCAAGTAGAAGTAATTGGCGGTCCAGCAGTAACTCTTGACATATTACCAGGAACACCAGAACCACAATAAAAAATAAATAAGAGGTTTTTATGAGTAAAAGAATATCTGTCCGTGCTGCAAAAAGCAAAGGACGAAAGTTGCAAAATTTTGTTAGAGATGTTTTCAGAGATATATTCAGAGATAGACTTGAAACTGAAGATATTGAGAGTAGGCAAATGGGCGGAGCGGGTGTTGATGTAATATTGACACCTGCAGCCAAAAGGTTAATTCCTTTTGATATGGAAGCAAAGAATCAAGAGCGTTTTAACTTAAATGAGGCTATGAAGCAAGCAATCGACAATTCAAAAGATGGCAGAATACCAGTTGTAATCTTTTCTAAAAATCAAGATGATGTTTATATTTCAATGAAATTCATTGATTTCGTCAACACCATTTATCCAGATTGGAAACCAAGCGTGAAAATCAATAAAAAATCAGTAATTCCCATAGAATCATCAGAAAACGAAGAAAATATATAACCTTTTTTATATTTTTTTTAACTTTTTTAATTATTTTTTTATATTTATCCATATAAAAGGAGAATGTTATGACTGATATAAACTCATTAGGTAGTTCAATTAAAGAAACCGAAGGACCTGCCGGAACATTACATATAAAAGACCATGTAATAGGAACAAATACACCATTAGCTCGACCATTTGAGCCGACTTTGAATGATAGATTTATAGTATATATGGAACGAATTCCCACATATGTAATATATAAAGTTATTAGACCAGTACTATCGGTTGACGGCGATAAATATAAATATGATGACTTAGTATTGGAAATGTATAACCCAATTAACCAATCTCAATTAGATATTAAATCAACATCATCAATACTTACAGAATTTGAGAGAGAAGGAAAGACGACGTTTGATGAAATTAAATTGTCCATTTTAGGTCCGATTGGAGATGAAGTTGAATTGTGGGTATTTAAAAATTGTAAAATAAAAGAAATAAAATACTCGACATTAAGTTGGAAAGAGAGACACACACCAATTACAATAACAGTCAGATTATCATTCGAAGAATGTATTCATGAATTTTAAATAAAAGGGAAGTTATATGGGACGAAGAAGAAAATACTTTACAGAAGAAGAAAAGCAGCAAGCTAATAATGAAAAAGTTAAGCAGTTCTATTGGAGAAATAAAGAAAATCTCGATGGAAAAGCAAAAGCATATTACTGGCGAAAAAAGATTGAAAAATTAATTGAAGATGGCAAGACGGAAGAAATTGAAAGTGTTAAACAGAAGGCTATTCAAAAAGGAATATCTGCAGAAGAATTAATAATAGAAAACGATGTCAATAAACAATAAGTTACTTACATTTCTCGAAAGGCAATTAGGTCCATCAAAAAGATATACTGGTGAAGAACATTATTTTAAATGCCCATTATGTCAAAGAGCAGATAATAAAAAAAAGCTCGCAATAAAATTGGACCCCAATGCTAAAGATAAAGATGGAAATTCCATTTACCTACATTGGCACTGTTGGCGAGACACGTCCCATAAAGGAACAAATATATTTCAGTTATTAAAAAAGATTAAAGTTGGTCCTGAAATTTATGAACAATTAAAAAACATTCTCGGAAAAGGTACAGGGTTACAGAATTTTGATAATGTCATACAATCATTACAAAATGATAATAGAAAACCATATGCTAAAGTAAGAGGGTTGCCAGAAGAATTTTTTCCATTATCGACTGTCAGAGACAATCCACATTATAAGAACGCATATAGATATGTTATAAAAGACAGAGGACTATCAGATGAAGATATATTTAAGTATAATGTAGGATATTGTGAAACTGGTAAATATTCAGGATATATAATAATTCCATCATATGATGATGATATGAATGTCAATTATTTTATTGCAAGAAGTTTTTATAATAGTCCAGTAAAACATAAAAATCCACCATTTAAAAAAGATGTTGTTTTTAATGAGATTTTTGTTAATTGGAAAGAACCTATAATTTTATGTGAAGGTGGATTTGATATGATTGCAATTAAGAGAAATGCAATACCGATACTTGGCAAATATATACAAAAAAATCTAAAATTAAAAATACTAAAAAACAATGTTAAAGATATTTATATTGCACTCGATAAAGATGCAATAAAAGATTCAATAAAAATAATAGAAGAATTTCTGAGAAATGATATTAATATACACTTTGTACAACTAACTGATAAAGACCCATCAAAATTGGGATTTAATTCTGTTTGGAAATTGATAAAGCAATCAATACAAATGGATTTTCGGGGACTTATAAAATTAAAATTACAAACTAAATAGAAAGTTGAAATTAATTTATGGACATTAAGAAATTACCAATTAAAATAGACAAGCTTGAGAAAATATTTCATCTTGCCGATATTCATATACGGCTATTCAAAAGAAAAGATGAATATAGGCAAGTATTTAGAAATCTATATCGTGAAATTAGAAGTGAAAAAACTGATAATTCTATTATAGTTATTGCTGGAGATATAGTACACTCGAAAACTGAAATGTCACCTGAAGTAGTTGATATAACAGCAGATTTGTTTACTAATTTGGCTGATATGTTGCCAACTATTATTATTGCAGGAAATCACGACTGTAATTTAAATAATCCAAGTAGATTGGATGCAATAAGTCCAATTGTGAAATCATTGAATCATAAAAATATTCATTACTTAAAAGATACGGGATTATATGAAATTGGAGATTCTATATTTTCTGTGTTATCTATTTTTGATGATGTTTCTAAATATGTTGCCGCAAGCCAAATCACAACAGATAAAACAAAGATTGCAATTTTTCATGGACCTATAAATTCTGCGACTACTGATACTGGATGGGTAATTTCAAATGAAAAGGTCAAGACAAATTTATTTGATGGCTTTGATATTGTATTGCTCGGAGATATACATAAATATCAGATGTTACAACCAAAGAGTGTAAAGAAACCTGCGATATATTATCCAGGTTCATTGATACAACAATCATACGGCGAATCTTTAGATAAACATGGCATGTTAATATGGGATGTAAATACACGAGAGCATGAACTTCGCAACATAAAAAATGATTTTGGATTTCTAACTGTAAAAATTGATAATGGTGTAGTTTCTTCAGAACTTCCAATTGATATGCCGACTAAACCAAGAATGCGATTGGAAATAAGAGATACAACACAGACGCAGCTTAAAGAATGTTTAACAGACTTACGTTCACAATACAAGCCTGTCGAAGTTATTATTAATCGAAACAATCAGAAGAACGAATCCGACACGAATGAGGATGAAATAGATTTATCGAATATACGTGATGTTGATTTTCAAAATAAATTATTGGGAGATTATTTAACACGAAACTATAATTTAGACAGCGACGAGTTTGATAAAATTTATGAGATAAATAAAGAATTGAATGAGAAATTACCATTACAGGAAATAATCAGGAATGTTTCGTGGAAGCCTAAAGTATTTAAGTTCTCAAACATGTTTTCATATGGTACAGGAAATGTCGTAGATTTTTCTAAAATGAGTGGACTTGTTGGATTGTTTTCTTCAAATGCGACCGGTAAAACTTCGCTGCTTGAAAGTTTGATGTTCTGTTTATTTAATAAATGTTCAAAGGCATTTAAGGCGGCACATATATTAAATAACAGACGAGATAAATTTTCTTGTGAACTTCTATTTGAAATTGCAGGCGAAGATTACGTAATTAAAAGAGATGCAAAAAAAGCAACAGCCGGAACAGTTAGTGTTAAAGTTGATTTTTATAAAATATTGGATGATGGAACAAAGTTCTCATTGAATGGTGAGCAAAGAAGAGACACCGATTCTGTAATTCGTTCATACATTGGCACATATGATGATTTCATTTTAACAGCGATTCGTTCACAGAATGACCCTGCCAATTTTATTGATAAAACTCAATCTGAGCGTAAAGATTTACTTTCTGCATTTATGGACACGATAATATTTGACCAATTATATGAACTCGGTTCGGAGGAAATGAAAGAGTATAGCGCACTATTAAAAGAGTATAAGAAAAATGATTATGAGAGTGATATATTAGAATATGCAAATAAAATAGATAAATATAACGACGAATATGCAGAACTAAAATCAAAAAAAGATTTAGTATCTCAAGATAAAACCAAATTAAATGATAGTATAGAAGTTTTATATAAACAGATTATTATTAATATTGATAGTGGAATTTTAGATATTGGCGCATTGGAATCAAATAAAAAATTGTTGGAATCCAACATAGACAATTCAAATAAAGAATTTGGATTAATAGAGTCTAATATTTCAAATGTTACGATAAAACAAACTGAGACATCAAATTCAGTTGAAGAACACGAGTCATCAGACATTGTAAATAGAAATAAACATTATAATGAAACAACTATTAAATTACAAATAATGGAAAATAAATTTGAAAAGATAAAGAATGATGTACAAAATAAATTAGAGAAAACAAAAAAATTGAGACAGTTGGAATATGACCCGGAATGTAACTATTGTATGAATAACATATTTGTAAAAGATGCTATTGCAACAAAAACAGAACTTGAGAATGATAGAAAAATTCTTGAGAATATAGTTAATGAACGAAATGACATTAGGATTGAAATTGATAAAATATCTGGCGTTAAAGACGAGTTTGATATTTATTCTAAATTGCTTGAGTTGTCAAAGAGGATAAAAATGGAATTATTACAACTCGATTCAAAGAAGAATGCATTATTAACAAAATTAGAACATGCTAAAAATGAAGTTGAAAAGACTTCATTAAAAATAGATAGATATTATAAATCAAAAGAAGATATCGAAAAGAATAAATTAACTGAACAGAAAATTAAGGCACTAAAATCACAAATTTCTGAATTGGATGTTGAACTTGATGAAGCAGAAGATGAGTTGAGAGAAGTGCATTCTAAAGTCGTATTCTTGGTTGATAAAAAGGAAACTGCAGAACAATCTTTACGTGAATTTAAGGAGATGGAAGAAAAAAATGCATTGTATCAATATTATTTACAAGCAATACATAGAGATGCTATTCCATATGAATTAATCGCTAAGGTTCTTCCAAACATCGAAACCGAAGTAAATAATATTTTATCCCAGATTGTTGATTTTGCAATTTTATTTGATTTAGACGGAAAAAATATTAATATAAAAATGGTATATGATGAAGATAGATATTGGTCCGCAGAGATGATATCGGGAATGGAAAAATTTATTACCGGACTTGCAATACGAGTTGCACTATTGGAAATATCAAATTTACCAAGACCGAACTTTTTGGCTATAGATGAAGGATTTAGTTCTTTAGATGCAGAGAATAGTGCGAATCTTCCAATGGTATTTGCATATTTGAAATCGAGATTTGATTTTATAATTTTAATATCTCATATGGATTTCATCAGAGATTTCGTTGATATATCTCTCGATTTAAAACAAGATAATGGATTTAGTAAAATAACATTTTAATAGGAGATAATATGAAAACAAGTAAAACTGTTAATAAAATGATAAAACTCTATGTTAGTGAAAAAGAAAAGTCTCATAAAATTCATAATATGAATGCGATGAATGTGGATGATTTAAAAACACATATTAGTGAAATATGCCAATTTTTAATTGATGTGAGTATTATAGATGGATATGGATTTACTGAGCCGAAGACTATAGAAGGCACAACACTTGTAGAATTTGACTTGGTTTATAGTGTATCAGGTAAACCAGATAAACATTATTCTTTAGGTTTAGCCATTTAATCTATAAAATACATATTTTTTAATGAATAGCAGTCATATGACTGCTATTTTTTTGCTAAAAAGCTATTATTTTTATATTTATAGTAATGAAAACTGCTCAAAGGTATGAAAAATAATGGCAATAGCACCTATTAATAAAATAACAACAACTACAGTATCAAATACTGATAGTAGTCCTGCGCCCGTTCCTATTTCTGGAACTCCTCCAAAAACAGGAAAGTTAAAAGATTATAATGTATATTATAATGACACTGATGCAAACTCTAAATTCTTTCAAGTTTCACAATTCCCCGAAAAATTCACATCTGGAAAAAGTTATTTCTTAATAACTGGAACAGAATTGTTGACACCAACCACACCAGTTTTAATTGAAGTTCTCGATGTTAATGGCAATCGTTTACCTGTTGAGGTACCAAATATATTGATTAATGGTACTGATAGAATGATAATAGTTGGTATTAGTTCGACATCATATTATGGAAAAGGCAGCGTAACTATACTTGGTCAAGCAGTTGATGTTCCAAAAGAATGGAAGAATGTATATAATGTAAAGTGGACAAAAGATGTAGTAATTAATCCAGCACTATCTAATGACGGCGATGTTTTATTTATAAATGACCCACAAATTTATTTTACTGAAGTATATGATGAAAGTCGTATTATTTCAAATGAAATATATATTCCTACAGTATATGCTCAAGGAGTAATGTATAGTAAAACAGGAAAGTCGGGTCTTGAACCTGCACAATATAGTTATAAATTATATTTAAAAGATGGACCACTATTAACACAAAATGCTTTATTTGATGGTTTGGATTATTGGGATACAAGCAGTGCATATATATCTGACGTGACAGCATCAGACAGTAAATTATATTTTTCACAATCATATGGATTATTCGGAATAACAGAAGGTGTTACACAAAATTTTTCGATGTCTGCCAACGTTGTTTACACATTAAATGCAGAATTTAAAGGAACAGAGTCCGTTTTGGGGTCAAGCGTCGCTTCAGTTGCGGTATATTCTGGAGCCACATTGTTTTCATATCTATATACTACGGCATCAACTGATATTACATTCGCAGTACAATTTTCATCTTCTGCAGATATGATTGCAACTGTCGAATTGAGTGGACAAGCATTTGCTTTAAACACCGCATGGTCAAACGTATATGTTGCCAATTTAATTTCTGGTAGTAATGGAAATGGATTTTCTACAGAAATGGAAGGTGCTAAAGTTATAATGTCGGAATCAAATATGACTGTATATCCAAATACAAATTTATACTCGACTGACAGTGTATATGAGACATATATTTATAAAGTTATAAATCCAACTACTGCAATTGCAAACAGTTCATACCAAGCGTATAATACAATAACAAAAAATTATCAGAGAGTTGAATTTATAGATGCTTCATATAATATATCATATAATAAAATCAGATATGTCGATAACCCTACCATAAGAAACTCGTATCTTGAAGTATTTTTTAGCCAATTAAGTACACATGCTGGTAAATTAAAATATGTGGATTTATATAAAAATCCAGGAAATATTTATGTCGGCAGATATGATGTACAATCATATAATATATTATTACACGGCAACGAATTTATGGACTTAAACGATTTTACAGATAATTGGACATATGGTGGTAGCGGTTCATATGCAAATATATATGGTGGCGGCGGTAGTAAAACAACACCTCCAGCACAACAACAAGAACAACAGGTGTACGATTAATGTCAATAACAATAACATATAACACCGATGTACTATTCAATGGTATTAAATTTGAACAAACCAGTGCCGGGAAATATTTTAAATATTCAACTAATGATAGATTATATTTAACAAAAGATGTGACGTATGAGATTAAATACAGATTATTTATTGAACCAAATCCAATTCAAGATGAACAGACATCAACAGCAGCAGCACCATTTGATTTATATGTTACTGCGTCTGGTGGTGCAAAACCATTTGTGGATGTAGATGCGTTGGGATATAATGTTGAAGTACTTTCTGAACCATATAATACTTTCATTGAAAAACGACATTTAATAACACCAACATCAAATGGTACTGGAAGTCTTTGTTTAGCACTCAAATATGGTACATATTATATTTCAGATATTGTAGTACAACCATATAGTGATGTTGATACATCTGTACCTGAAATGAGAATCACCATCCCTATGCCACCGGGCGTAAAACGATATGAAGCAATTTCATTATATCCTATTTATATAGGTGGTAATAACAATCCAGTTGGTGATGTTAGTCTTATATTATCAGAGGGAGGACAAGCAGGAACATATACTCTTTATCAGACTGTAACTGGTAGTAATTTAGTAATAGCAAATGATGATAATTTAGTTGCAGGGTCACTTTATGTTGGAAGTAGTTTGCGGAGTGGAATAGAAATATCAGGAGAAAGTTCTGCAATGATTCGTTCTGTTGGATATGAAGGATTTTTGGACGGTTCACCAGGATTTTTATTTTATTCTGGTTCAGTTTTTTCTGGTTCTGGAGATAATTATCGTGGTGTAGGCGTTGAAATAAATGCAGGAACAGGCAACGGATATATAAGGATGCGTTCTGACGATTCGGGGTCATATATTGATATGGATATAGAATCCGCATCATTCGGTTATACATATATTTCTGGAAGTGATATTGTATCAGCATCAGTCGAATATATATATATTTCTGGAAGTACGTATGCAAACGGCGATATACATATCACAAATTTACAAGACATATCCGGTTCATTGCAACATTTAGTGATGGATGGAGATGTGGTTAAAATTGAACGAATAGATTGGTCAGAAATGTATATTTCAGCATCAACTACTGCAACAACAGTGACAAGTGATGACACATGGTATCAAGTGGAAGGATTTTCTACAGGTTCTAACCAAGGAAATATAACTATTAGTGCAAGTATATTTACTGTTCCAGATATTGGAGAGTATCAATTAAATTGGAATGCATCTATAGTGGGTACAGCACAAATAAGCACATTTCAAGTTGGAGCATCAGCAAATGATGGTATACCAGATGCCAAGTCAATATCAGAAAGAGACTTTGCAGCGAATACGGATATTGGAGCAATGTCTGGTCAGACAATTATACCATTATCCGGAA
>Ga0307380_10010226_pt1 | contig 11831 bp, 11 predicted proteins | sample UN3MG_FD_202239 | JGI IMG/M metagenome (GOLD analysis project Ga0307380, IMG submission 202239) | Soil microbial communities from Risofladan, Vaasa, Finland - UN-3 | ecosystem: Environmental > Terrestrial > Soil > Coastal area > Acid sulfate soil | place: Finland: Risofladan, Vaasa | collected... | reverse complement strand
CGAGCATCAATCCCGCACAAATCAGTATTCCGAACGAAAAGAGGGCTGTACTCAGATAGCCGTAAAACTTTATATCACGGCTTGCAGTATCGAACTTCAAACGATTTTGCAGCTTGTGTATCCCGAAAAAGAAAAGCGGTACGGCAAATGTTACCAGAAAAACCAAAGGAACAAACCAGTAAGTAAACGGTTCCTGATAACCCGGGGAAGGGGGAGGGCCGGAAGGACAGCCGTGCCTGATCCATTCTCCGCTCTCATTTTTTATCCAGGCATCCTCCGGGCCGGAAAAGATCCGGGCCAGGGCAAGCGCAATCACCAGCAATACTGCAACGGCCAAAGGTATACGGATTCTCATCCACAGACTGCGCATTATGAACCTCCTTCCTCTGTATTGATTCTTTTCGGATCGACTTTTTTCGACTCAAGCCAGGCATCCACATCCTGCTTGTCGAACTTGATGTTTTTCTTTGTCAGCCGGATATACGGCGGACAATCGCCTGTCTGAATATAACGGTAGATCGTCCTCTTCGATTCGCCTAAGTACTCTGCCAACTCTTCGATTGACATTAATATCATTACATCCTCCTTTCTGTATATAATATGCCAATAAATGCCATTTATACATATATAGGACATTTTTTATCAAATGTCAAGAGATTTTTAAGCTTCAAATAAATTTTAACCCGGAATATTCATAAAAATATTTCCGTTCCCGTTTTTTGTAGGGGCGCACCCGCGTGTGCGCCCGATTACCATCGAAAAATTACCGAACGACGGGCGGACACATGGGTCCGCACCTACGATTTTTGTGGTAATTTGTGAATAATAGGGGTTAAAGGTCTGCAGATTTATTTGTATTTTAGGCGCCGTATTATATCTTGATAATGTCTTAATTCTGATATTGATAGTAAGATAAAGAAGGAGGATAAACGTGATTGCAGGAATCATCCTTGCGGCCGGCAAATCGGAGCGGATGGGCCGGCTGAAACCGCTGCTGCCTTTTGCCGGTACGACTTTCCTGGAGCACCTTTACAGGCTGCTCGAGCGCTCTTCGCTGGGCGCCGTGCGCGTGGTGCTGGGATATCAAGCCGGGAGAATACTCGGAGAGATCAAGCTTCCGCCCGAAGTGGTGGTAATAAACTCCGAATATGAGAAAGGCATGCTTTCCTCTGTTCACTCAGGCCTTGCCTCTCTCCAGGAGCTGGAACCGGAGGCTGTCATGCTCTTCCCGGTGGACCACCCGAATATCAGCCTTTCTCTGATCGAGAGAATGATCTCTGAGTTCAGCTCAGCGCACGGGGAGATAATCATTCCGGTCCACAACCGCAGGCGCGGGCACCCGGTGCTTTTCAGCAGCTCATTGTTCCAAGAGCTGATGCATGCTCCGCTCAAAGAAGGCGCGCGCCATGTGGTCCGTAAGTTTCCGAACAGGGTACTTGAAATTGAAACCGATGAGCCTGGAATCCTCCAGGACATAGATACCCCTGAGGACTTTCGGAGCTTACCCGGCAAACCCTGAGTTCGCCTTGATCAACCTGTTTGTTTTTGACATAATTGTATGAAAGCTGGTTCAGGCATGGGGGGCTAAGAAATTTGTGGGATTAATTTGTGCGCCTTGGCGGGACGGTCCAGGGTACATGAAAATCCCTGGTTTTTCCCGTTTGTTTTTGAATTTGAAAGCCTTGCAGTTTTAATTTGCAGGATTGGATGTATCATAGACTTTGTGCCTGGTGACTTTGTCCCTTTGCCCCTCTATCGCTTCAGCTTGATTTACAGTGAAATTTTCATGTTTCTTTGTGTCTGCATCCGGACATAAAAGTTGGTTAAACTTCAGGCCTGAAAATGTTAACACCCTCACAGGCAATCGAAAAAGTAATTCAAACCGCCCAGTATGGGTCGCCCCGGGAGACACCGCTCGAGGAGTGCTGTTTTTTAGTTGCCGCGCGGGACATCGTGGCAGATAGCGGCTATCCTTTTTTCTCGTACTCGGCCATGGATGGCTACGCGGTCCGCAGTCACGACCTTGAAGGGGCATCATCAAGCAAGCCTGTGGCTCTGCCCCTGGCGGGCGAGATCAGAACTTCGGGCGGTGAGAAAGTCAGTCTGCCGCACGGGAGGACAATGCGGATCATGACAGGAGGAGCTCTGCCTGAGGGCGCAGATGCGGTGGTCAAAAGAGAGGATGTGAAAGAGGGGGAAAGCGCAGTCACCTTTTCCAGTCCTGCGAGGAAAGGAAGCTTTATCAATCGCCAGGGTGAGGAAATAAAGCAGGGAGAAGTCCTCCAGCCTGCGGGCCGGATAATCAACCCGGCGGCCCTGGGTCTTTTGGCCACTCTGGGAGTTACGGTTGTGCCTGTTTACCCCCCGCCGAAAGTTTCCCTGATTACTACAGGCGATGAACTTCTCAGGGTGGGAAGCCCGAGGGGCTGCGGGCAGATCTACGATTCAATCTCCCCCATGCTTGGTGCGGCCTTGAAAAGGGCGGGTGTGGAGAAAGTGAGCACCTGCAGGTGCAAGGATGATCCGGTGTTTTTACAGGAGCTGATCAGCCGGGCGGCTGAGAGGTCGGACCTGGTTGTCACCGCAGGCGGAGTTTCTGTGGGGGATTACGATTATATCTGTGCAGTGATGGAGAATCTGGGGGTGGAAAAAATATTCTGGAGAGTGGCCCAGAAGCCGGGGAAACCTCTCTTTTTCGGACGGAAAGAATCGAGGCTTTTTTTCGGCCTGCCGGGAAATCCAGCCTCGGCCATGGTGTGCTTTCTGCTTTATGTGCTGCCCGCGGTGAGGAAAATCATGGGTTATCCAGATCCGGGGCCGCGGTGGCAGGAGGGAAGGCTCGCTTGTGCCATAGAGAACAAGGACTGGCGCACTCATTTCATGAGGGGCAGGGTGAGTGAGGACAGCCAGGGGGGATTCCTGCTCGAAAAAGCCGGCGACCAGGCCTCATACATGCTGAGCTCGTTCGCCCAGTCGAACGCCCTGCTCGAGCTGCCGCCCGGTCCGGTGCAGTGCGAGGCTGGCGCAAAAATAAGGTTTGTGAGTCACTTCTGGAATTCTGAGGCAAGTGGCTGAAGGGGCGTTGAATTTAGAATGATTATAGTCTGAAAATCAAATAAGCCCTGGGTTGTATTGGAAATATATGTGAAATTAACACTTCCATAGGGTAACGGGGCGATTGGCCGGTCGCCCCAGGGAAAAATGATGAAGATCGAGCACTTGTTTGTCAGTCGGGAAACATTAAGAATCGAGAGAGAGCAGCTTATTGATGAAGGCCGGGATATAAGCAGCCTGCAGGAGAAATTCGACCGCTTTCTGGCCCTGAAGGACAAGGAGCTTGAAAGCAGGCAGGATGAGCTGCTTTCTTTCCTCGATGCGACAATAAATTTGCCCTTTCGTCCGGACTATCCATTTTATGAGCCATCGGATCTCGAAAGCATCCAGGATGGAAAAACAGTCGGTTATGCGCGCTTTGAAAAAATACTGGATGATGACACTCTGCGCGACAGGATTCACGGCGCCTGGCTGGGAAGGATCGCCGGCTGCCTGCTCGGTAAGCCGGTCGAGGGGTGGGACTCGCAGAGCATGTGGGGCTGTCTCAAACAGCTCAACCGTTATCCGCTGAATGATTATTTCCGCTCGGATACTGTCCCGGCTGAATTGGCCAAAAAATATGAAATTTCTCCAAAGCGCGGTTTTATCGATCTTGTGGACCACATGGTCATGGACGATGACCTCAATTACACAGTGGCCGGCATGCTGATAGTGAAAAAGCACGGCAAGGATTTTACCCCTTTGGATGTGGCGCAATTCTGGCTTGAGAACATTCCGGCTCTAGCCACCTGGACAGCGGAAAGGACGGCTTACAGGAACTTCCTGAACGGTGTTTCCCCGCCTGATTCAGCCTGGTGCCGTAACCCCTACCGGGAGTGGATCGGGGCACAGATCAGGGCGGACGCTTATGGCTATCTGGCGCTTGGAAACCCTGAGCTTGCCGCTGAATACGCCTGGAGGGACGCCTCGGTGAGCCATTTCATGAACGGTATCTATGGCAGCATGTGGGTGGCGGCCATGCTGGCCGAGGCGCCCTTTCTCGAGTTCCCTGTGGATGTAATTGAGGCCGGGCTGGCCGAGATCCCGGTGGAATGCCGTCTTGCAGGGGCCATAAAAGAAGTGCTAGGCTGGCACTCTGAAAGGATCGGTTTCGAAGAGGCAATCGCCCGTATTCACCGGAAGTGGGATGAAAAGAACGCCCATCACCGGTGCCATACTATCAGCAACGCCTCTATTGTGGCGCTGGGTTTGCTCTGGGGCGAGGGGGATTTCGAAAAGTCGGTCTGCCGTGCGGTTCAGGCCTGTTTCGACACTGACTGCAATGGGGCCACAGTCGGTTCGATAGTTGGGATAATGCTCGGGGCGGGCGCTCTCCCGGAAAAGTGGATCGCCCCCCTGAATAACAAGCTCGAAACGAGTATCCCGGGCTGCCACCTGGTTGAAATCGACAAGCTGGCGCACGAGTGTTTCGAGCTCTACAGGAGTATCAGGGAAGCCTGACCGGCCCTTGCTGTGCTTTCCGGGCTGCCGGTTGACCTGGTACCGGTTGAAGAGTTACAATTTAGAAGAGAGTTGAATTGTTAATAAATTCCGTGCCGCGCAGGTCTAGATCGTAAGGTAGATGTCACTTTTTAAGGAATAACCCGTTTCAAGGATGGTGACCGATGAAAAGAAACGACTTTTTCAAGCTGGCGCTGGCCGCCGGGATCGGCTCAAAGAGCGTTTTTGCGCAAAAACTGAAGTATCTGCCGGAAGGGATTCCGGGACCGCTGCCCCGCCGCCCCTTAGGCAAAACAGGCGAGAAACTCTCGATAATCGCTTTCGGCGGCAACATTATCAAGGGTGAAGAACAGCCGGAGGCAGACCGCATGGTGCGCGAGGCGTATGAGGCAGGGGTCAACTATTTCGATGTGGCCCCGGCGTACGGAAACGCCGAGGTGCTGATGGGCCCGCCGCTCGAGCCTTTCCGCGAAAAGATTTTCCTCTCCTGCAAGACGCAGAAACGCGACCGGGCAGGCTCCCAAGCCGAGCTCGAACAGTCGCTCAGGAGACTGCACACGGATTATTTCGACCTCTATCAGCACCATTACCTGAATTCCAAAGAGGATATCGATAAAGTTTTCGGCCCGAACGGTGCCATGGAGACCCTGGTCCGCGCAAAAGAAAAAGGGCAGGCCCGCTACCTGGGTTTCTCAGCCCATACTGTGGAGGCCGCCTTTGCCGCCATGGATCATTTCGACTTTGACACTATCATGCTTCCTCTGCATTATACAAGCTGGTACAAGGGCAATTTCGGCCCGCAGGTGCTGGAGAAGGCGCTCGGCAAGAACATGGGGATTATTGCGATCAAGCCGGGAGCCTGCTGTCCCCGGGAAAGGGGAGAGGTACGGGATGAATACAAAAAATGCTGGTACCGTCCTTTCAAGACCGAAGAGGAAATCGCCAGGAGCTATTATTTTACCTTGTCCCTGCCGGTAACCGCGGCTATTCCGCCGCAGGAAGAAAAATTGTTCAAGCTGGCTGTCAAAGTGGCTCATGCCTTTATCCCGCTTGCCGAGTCCGAAAAGGAAGAGCTCAGGAAAGAGGCTCTTAAGGGCGATTCGATCTTTAAATATCCGGCCTGGCCAGTCTGAGATTGAACCGGGCGCTGCGAAAAACTCGAGCTTGATATTGCCGGGGTGTCTAATTCGCATTAACCGATAGGATGGTCTCGATGTCTGAACACGACTCAAGCCCTTTGCCCCGCCGAGTTCTGGGCAAGACAGGGGAGATGCTCTCCATTATCGGCATGGGCGGCATAGTGGTGATGGATGAGGAGCAGGAACACGCCAACCTGGTAGTGCGCGAGGCTTACGAAGCCGGGGTCAACTATTTCGATGTGGCCCCGGAATATGGAGACGCAGAGATCAAGCTTGGCTCTGCCCTCGAGCCAATACGCAAAGAAATTTTCCTGGCCTGTAAAACTGACCAAAGAGACAGGGCCGGCTCGCAGAGACAACTCGAGGAGTCGCTTAAAAGGCTGCGCACAGATCATTTCGATCTCTACCAGCTTCACGGTATTGAAACCCGGGAAGACATAGATAAGATATTCTCGCCCGGCGGCGCCATGGAAACCCTGATCCGGGCGAAAAAAGAGGGCTGGACACGGTTCCTCGGCATTACCGCCCACTCGGTCGAGGCAGCCCTGGCAGCCATGGACCTTTATGATTTTGACACCATACTTTTCCAGATTAATTATATCTGCTGGTTCAATGGCAATTACGGCCCGCAGGTGGTCGAGAAAGCAACAAGCAGGGGGATGGGAATCCTGGCGCTCAAAGCCGGGGCGCGCACCTGCCTGGCCCAGGGAGCGGAGAGGGTCTATAAGAAATGCTGGTATCAGCCTCTGGAAAGCGAACAGGAGATTGCCCGAGCCTTCCGTTTCACTCTTTCCCTGCCGGTCACTGCGGCCATTCCGCCGGGCGAGGAGAAATTTTTCCGGCTGGCCCTCAAGCTGGCTCCCTCGCTTGCTCCGCTCACAGAGACTGAAAAACAGGAACTGGCAAAGGAAGCTGCCTCGATCGATCCGCTTTTTAAATATCCGGCCTGGCCGGTTGAAAAATAGGATATTTGTCGAAGCTGCCCCGGCGCTTGCAAGCCGCGTGGCTGACGCACATTTTTGAGAAACCTGTCTGGAAGGATGGTATCCGATGAAAAGAAGCGACTTTTTTAAACTTTCTCTGGGAGCAGGTCTGGGCTGGAAAAGCGTTTTCCCGCCTCTGGCAGAGGCAAGTATTCAGTCCACACCGGGCCCCTTACCCCGCCGCCCCCTGGGTAAAACAGGCGAAAAGCTCTCCATAATCGGCATGGGTGGCATAGTGGTGAGCGGGGAGGAGCAGGAGCACGCGAACCAGGTGGTGCGTGAGGCTTATGAGGCCGGGGTGAACTATTTCGATGTGGCCCCGACCTATGGTGATGCTGAGTTCAAGTACGGTCCAGCACTCGAGCCTTTCCGCAAAAATGTGTTCCTGGCCTGCAAAACTGTCAAAAGGGACAAGGCAGGCTCCCAGAACGAGCTCACCGAGTCTCTCAAGAGGCTGCGCACGGATTACCTGGATCTCTATCAGCTTCACGCCATTGAGAGCAAGGAGGATCTAGATCAAATATTCGGGCCGGAGGGCGCCATGGAAACATTTGTCCGCGCGAAAAAAGAGGGCAAGGTGAGATTCCTCGGTTTCTCCGCCCACTCGGTCGAGGCAGCCCTGGCCGCTATGGACCGCTATGATTTCGACACAATCCTCTGCCCGATAAATTATGGGTGCTGGTTCAAGGGCAAATTCGGCCCTGAGGCGATCGAGAAAGCGCACGGCAAGGGCATGGGTATCCTGGCTCTCAAAGCGGGAGCAAGAGAACGCTACCTCAAGGGGCAGGAGCATGCCTACAAGAAATGCTGGTACAAGCCGCTTGAGACCGAGGAGGAGGTGTACCGGAGCTACAGTTTCACTCTCTCTATGCCGGTTACCGCAGCCCTCCCGCCGGGAGAGGAGAAATTTTTCAGGATGGCTCTCAAGCTGGCCCCCTCTTTTATCCCTCTCGCCGAGGCTGAAAAACAAGGGCTGGCGACACAAGCTGAATCCTTGGACCCGCTGTTCAAATATCCGGCCTGGCCGGCATGATAAAGGATAGATAGGGGTCTTCATCTCGAGTTGATAATCTTTGTCGCTTTCCCCAACCGGGGCGGGGCCGGCCATCATTTTGGGCACCAAAGACTATGATATGTAAACCCACCCAAGCACGATGGGAAAAAAAAATAAGGCCCCGCCCCTCAAAGCCATAGAGAACACGCCCGTGCTATTTCAATACCTTTATAATGCCCCGACTTTTGCGTATAATCCGGGTCAAATAAAAAGTCAAAAACTACCAATAATGATTGATAATGAGAACAATTCTTATTATATTATGGTACTGTCGGTTTTACTTTATGGATCCAGAAAAAATGAACTCTCGAAAAGATTGCGGGTTTTAAATACAAAAGAAGTGATTTGAAATTAATATGCTTTCTCCAAGGATACAGGCTTAGCCTTAATACTGTTCACTTAAAGCGACAACACTCTCTTTTTGTCACCCCCGCGAAAGCGGGGGTCCAGAAAATCGGCTTAAAAACCTGGATTCTCGCTTGAGCGGGAATGACATCGTTTGCCTTTCCCGCCTAAAGTGAACAACATTGGGCTTAGCCTGCACACTTTTGAAAAACAGGGAACCTGATGAGAACAGTCGCCAAGAACTTATCATTGAATTTAATATTAATTTGGGTAGTGGCTTTTTTAACCCAGGTAGAAGTATTAACTGCAGCGGACACCGGATCTCTGGTTAAGATAAGGCTCATAGCCGACAGAACTGTAATCGAGCCAGGGAAAAAATTCAGGCTCGGTCTCCTTTTCCGGATCGCGGAGGGCTCCCATATCTACTGGCTGAACCCGGGTGATGCCGGTCTTGCTCCGGAGGTCGACTGGAGGCTGCCGGAGGGGTTCCGGCCCGGACCGCTGCTCTGGCCTGTTCCGGAAAGGATCAAAGAGCCGGGGGACCTATATGTAAATGTCTACGAAAACGAAGTGCTGCTTTTTACCTGGGTCAAGCCACCGGAGAAACTCGATGCAGCCAGTGTCACTTTGGGGGCCGAGGCGCGGTGGCTTGTTTGCCGGAAAGTCTGCACCATGGGATCGGCCCGGGCGGAGCTCGAACTGCCTGTAGGAGAAGGTTCTGAGCGCCAAAGCATGGAGGAGGAGATTTTCAAGCGATACGCGCCCAGAGTGCCGCGACCTGCGGAAGATTATCCAGCCCTGAAATTGAGCGCACGCTGGGCCGACAAGCCCGGCCTGTCCGCGGAGACAAGGGACGCGCTTATCGTGCTTGAGACGACAGATAAAGGGTCCTTTTTCCTGACCGCTGAAAACCTGGTTCAGTGGTTCGATTACCCTTCCGGGCAAGCGGTCTCGGAAAAGCTTTATCTCGGTTCTTCCCTGAGCCGGCCAAACAGCCTGCAGCTCCGCCTTGAGGTCCGCAAGCTCGAGGAAGCCGCACCCTGGCCAGTGGACTGGGGAGGCGTACTGACAGTCAAAATAGTCACTGCCGGGGGGGATACGGTCGACTGTCCCCTTTCCCTGAAATTAAATGGGCAGACGGGCAAGTGAGAGATTTACTCTGAAGGGGGTTAAAGATGAAAGCGCTGAGAAATCTGTTTTTAACTTTTGTCATGGTATTTGCCCTGGCTTATCTCACCCTGATTGCAGCCCAGGCAGGGGCTGTAGTGGGTAAAAAGGCGCCTGATTTTTCAGCCGTGGATTACAAAGGCCAGACTCACAGCTTGGCCGAACAGAAAGGCAAGGTGGTGGTTCTCGAGTGGCTCAATCCGGACTGTCCCTTTGTCCAGCGGCATTACAGGGAAGGCACGATGAAAACCCTGGCCGAGCGCTACAAGGACCGCGGTGTGGCGTGGTTTGCAGTGAATTCGACAAACTATCACGATGCGGATATAAGCAGGCAGTGGGCCGAGAAGTACGACCTCTCTTACCCTGTCCTGGTGGATAAGGATGGCAAGGTCGGCAAACTCTATGGGGCCAAGACAACGCCGCATATGTTTGTTATCGACCGCGAGGGCAGACTGGTCTACAGTGGCGCAGTGGATGATGACCCGGGCGGAAATAAAGAGAAAAGGGAACTGTATCTCGAAGCGGCAATCCAGGCCGCTCTCCAGAACCAGGAGCCCGCGAAAAGTGAGACCTGACCCTACGGGTGTTCTGTGAAATATGGCGATTAATAGGCGCTTAATGCGCCTACATCGACAACAAATTGTCGATGTGAGAATACAGAATACAGGAGTCAGTAGTCAGAAGGTGTAGAAAACTACACTTTTGGTAAAAAAAAACCGCAACTGCCTGGAGGAAAGAGTTTTAAGGCTTTTTTCATTTTCTCCTGCATTTACTAGTCTGATATGCGATCAAGGGAACTACCTGTCCCTTTTTGAAAAAGGGTTTAGCGGGGATTTATCCGTTTTTATTCTGACTCCTGTCTTCTGACTCCTGACTTCTTGACTTGAACAAATTGTTGAATATTGACTGCTCCGCAGGGGCCACCTTTCACAGGCGTAGTCCCTGAAAAGGCGTAGGCTCTTAGCAGGGATTTCTCTGTAAGAGCCGTTAAGCGCTGATAGATCGGCAAATGAGGTAGAGGTTTATAAAAATGATGATCGAGTTTTTGTATTTCGCGGATTGTTCATCCCATGAAGAAGGACTGGCCAGGCTCAGGAAAGTGTGCGCCGAGGAGTCTGTCTCCTCGTCGGTAAAGGTAATAGAGGTCCGCTCGGACCAGGAAGCTGAAAAGCTGAACTTTATCGGTTCGCCGACTATTCTGATCAATGGCCGGGATATCGACCCGGCAGGTCTCGAGGGGCAAAGGCCGGCCCTGACTTGCAGGATTTACAGGCATCCGGACGGCAGGTTTTCGCCTCTGCCCGCCGAAGGGACGATCAGGAAAGCCCTGCGGGCCGGAAAATCGAACTGTGAACGAGGATTATGAATTGATTTCCATTCAGATAATAAAGAGGAGGATTTAATGTCTGCTCTGAAAATTGGTGACCGGGCTCTTGATTTCAATTTGCCTGCTACGGATGGCAAGCATTATTCTCTGGAGAGTTTCAAGGACAAAAAGTCCCTGGCCGTTGTTTTTTCATGCGTACACTGCCCGTATGTTAAAGCCTGGGAGGACCGGCTTATCGCTTTGCAAAAAGAATATGCCGATAAAGGTGTGGCCTTTGTTCTGATCTGCGCGAATGATGCAGTGAAATACCCGCAGGACAGTTTCAGCAGCATGAAAAAACAAGCCCGGGATAAAAACTATCCTTTCCCATATCTCCATGATGAAAGCCAGGAAGTGGCAAAGGCTTACGGAGCCCAGCGTACGCCGGAGATTTTCCTTTTCGGCCAGGGACGTAAGCTCGCTTATCACGGGGCAGTGGACGACAACTACGAGGACCCGGGCCGGGTGCGCCAGGCCTATTTCCGGGATGCAGTTCAATCCGTGCTCGAAGGCAAACCCGCTCCCAAGCCTGAGACAGCGCCGGCAGGCTGTACGATCAAGTGGAAGTAAACGAGGGTTGGCAGACCGGTCAAATTTATCGGCCCCCGCTGTAATCAGGCGGGGGCTTTTCACAGAATTTGAAATCCGGTTATTCCTAGAATCTCGTAATTTGAAAATAATATTCCCGTTTTTGGATTTATCTGACAGGATTATTTTTAATAAAAGACCAGAGAAAGCCCCGGCAATAATATTTACTACAGGGAGCATTAAATAGTTTCTATTTGGATTATTTATATGCTTCAGCCTTGGTTATTCATAAAAGTCAAGTAAGCAGGAATGATTTAACAGGTATCAATTTGTAAATTTTAGGCGCCGGCAGCTCACTTTATGTAACTATGATTGAAATATTCCGAGAGAAAAACTTTTACAACTGCCGAAAAGAGGTTTTAGTGCAACTACCTGGGATGGTAGATCATCCCAGGTGAAACAAGGCCATAAGAAGCCCTGAAGTCTGGCGCCTCTATTTTTGGAGCGTGTAGAAGACAAATAATTTCCATCATCGCCATACTAGATGTACACCGCCCAGGCAGGCCTTTGCGCAGGCTTCCTGCGCGTAGGCGAGCTTGGCGAAGCGGAGTAAAGGACTTAAATGCCAGGATTAACTTTTGTTTCTTTTGGTTACAAAAGAAATGGTTTTGCTTCTTTTGCCACCAAAAGAAGAA
>Ga0307380_10010225_pt1 | contig 11831 bp, 7 predicted proteins | sample UN3MG_FD_202239 | JGI IMG/M metagenome (GOLD analysis project Ga0307380, IMG submission 202239) | Soil microbial communities from Risofladan, Vaasa, Finland - UN-3 | ecosystem: Environmental > Terrestrial > Soil > Coastal area > Acid sulfate soil | place: Finland: Risofladan, Vaasa | collected... | reverse complement strand
TCCGCGTCCACGATAACATCGGCGCCTCGCGACTTGGTACCGTTGGCATTCATGACACAAAGCAACTCCTCATCGTCCAGAATTCGCGACCAGGCAACGATTTCCCCCGGCCCGTAGAGATCGAAGGGTTTGTTCAAAAAGGAGATGCGGCGAAGATACTGCCTGCCGCAGCGCAGGGCGGGATATTTGCTTCGAAGCGCAGCAGCCGCGGCAATCCGCTTGTACACCGGATGATTCTCGTCAAAACAGTGGCGGCCCGCCGTCCCGAAGGGGCCGAAACCGGGCAGATTCATATCCAGCTCGTGCAGGCCTGCTGTCCCGGACGCCCTTGGATGCTCCGGCCCAAACATCGCCTCGCGAAGGTACTGGTCCGAGCATTTCCAGCCCGGCAGCCATTTCCTCTCGGATGGCTCAGGGCCGGCAAAGGCCTGCTCGGTCCCGTAATAGATGCATGGAATACCGAGAGTGAAAAGCTGCAGGGCAACGCCCGCCGCGACCTGGTGGTCACATGAGGCTTCGCTTGAAAATCGAATCTTGTCGCCGTAAATATGATCGTGGTCATTGAGGATGGAAACGTGCCGGCCCCCCGCGTTTCGGTGCGAGCCCATTCCTGAGCCGCCGGGGTTGAATCCGCTGAAATAGTCTTTGGCGGATCTCAGGCCTTTGGCAACGCCGTTGAGGATAGGACACATCTCTCCGATATCCAGCGCGGCGGTGAGATTGCGATTGAGAGCGTCGAGATAGTAGTCCTGGGCATAATCCCCGCCGGAGATCTCGCCGACGAGGAAGAAATTCTGCTTGCCGAGATTCTCTGCGAATTCCTTGACGGCGCCACAGAAATTCCGCGCCTGCTCCTTCGTCACATGCTTGAGGGTGTCGATCCGGAACCCGTCGCAGTCCGTCAGGGCCATCCAGTATTTGTAGCATCGCGACAAGTCACTCAGTACATACGGCTGGTCGAGATCGAAATCCCGCAGGTCGCAGAAGTCGGAGCGTTTGTGCTCGGCGTTCGGATCGTCGATCCCCCCCTTGCTCATGTCACCCGTTCCCGCCCGCGTGTAGCAGTCCCCGTGCTGCAGTTCCGTCGGCCAGACGCCGTCTTCTTCCGTCGCTATGTTGGGGACAGGCTGCCCCCGGCCGTCGCGCCACGAACCGAACGGATAGCTGCCGTCGGGCTTATAAACGGCTTCATAAATTCCGCCGGGAGTATCGGGACGATAGAGCCAGTTGGCGCCCGAGTGATTGAAAACAACGTCGAGGACGATTCGCAGACCTTTCGCGTGGGCCGCGGCCACCAGCTCGACAAGATCCTGCCGGCTGCCAAACCGGGGATCCACCTCCAGAAAATCCTGAATGCCGTAGCCGTGATATGTGTCCAGATGTCCCCGCTGCTTGAATACGGGGCTGAGCCATATCGACGTGACGCCAAGCTGTTTTAGATAGCCGAGCTTAGATGTCACTCCCTTGATCGTGCCCCCCTGCCATCGCTGCTGGCCCGACTTTGCCCAGTTGTCCCAGCGCCAAGGTTCGCCATCAGGCAATTCCGGGCGGGCTGATTTGATATTCGCCTTCTCCAGCAACTCACGCGAATCCTCCCGCCCGTCGCTGAACCGATCCACCAGCAAAAAGTACAGCACCTCGTCTCTCCAGTCCACAGGCGAGGGATAATAGCTCTGCCGTTCGGGCCGGCATGAAATGTCGTGAACGCTATCGGGTCTGCTCCGGCTCAGTACGTCCTCTGCAAATGACATATCTCAGAATCCTTTCTTGTCTGACTGCCTGAATGTTACAACGATCTAATATATTATCGGCAAATTATAACATACTTATTGAACTATTCGACAGTCGCAATTACCATCCTGCAGCCGGTAAGCAATATGGGCGGCATTTTGAAATTTGTGGAAGCGTGCGCAAAATTGAACCGGCCGAAAAACGTATCCTGATTTCTCATATTTCACAATGCGCCAATTCAGAGGGCACCGTCAAGGGCAATTGCATCGTGAAGGTTGTGCCGGAGCCTTTTGCGCATTCCGCGACGATCGTGCCATTATGCCGTTGTACTATCTGACGGGCTATAGCCAGGCTCAGGCCCTGGCCCTGCGAGTGGTGGTCAATGTCGGGGTCCGAAAGCTCCTCAAATACATAAGGCAGATAATCGGGATCGATGCCTTCGCCCCGGTCGGTCACACTCACGCATACATACTCATCGTCACCGGAGACACAAACATCCACCCTCCAGCCCGGCGGGCTGAAACGGATTGCATTATCCAGTATCGCTGTCACCACCTTCTTGATTTGCTGCTGGTCGAGACTAAGAGTCGGGCCGGCTTCGAATTTCTCCTCGATTTTTATCTTCCGCTCCGCCGCCTTTGTTGCCACTTCGCAAACAGCTTCATGGACGATATCGCACAGATCCGCCGGCTCCGGGTTGAATTGCCACTTTCCCGATTTCAGCGAGCTGAGCAGCATAACGTTTTCAAAGAAACGGTGCAGGCGCCTGGCGGCCGAATGAACCATCTCGATTAGCAACTTGTGCTCTTCGGCATCAATCTCATCCTCCCCTGACATCAACATCTCAGCAGGCGCGATAAGGCCGTTCAGCGGAGTTCGAGCTTCATGGCTTAGCAGCGTCAAAACATTGGTCTTGAACTGGTCCACTTCCTCGACCGATTTCAGGCGCAAATAGACCCGTATCTTTGCCAGCAGCTCATCTTCGTTAAAGGGCTTGGTGATATAGTCGTCCGCGCCGGCCTGATACGCTTCGATGCGTTCCGAGACCCTCGATTTGCCCGATACTATGATGATCTTCGTATGCCGCAGCCCCGAATCCGCTCGTACCTGGCGGCACACCTGCCCGCCGTCGAGACCCGGCATCATATTATCGAGCAAAATTATATCGGGCTGAAAATCCGCCGCGATCTCCAGGGCATCCTCACCAGTCGTCGCTGTCTTAAGGTCGTAGCGTTCGCCCAACAGTTTCTCGATAGTTATGATATCGATAACGTTGTCATCGACGGCCAAAATTTTGTTCCGCGGCTGCATCATCATACGTATATCGGACAGAAACCCGCCCTGTTTTAGACGTTTTACGCATCTCCGGCATAATTGTATTATCGGAACAAAAAGCATCGCCAGGGAATGGTTGTAAAAATACGCCTCATCCGGCTAATTGGTTGCTTTTGCGAGCGATTTTCCCCTTTTTCCCACTCCTTCGGTCGGTTCGGGAGCGGGAAATTGGCTTTGGCCTGCTTTCGCAGAACAAATAGGGAGAATTACAGGTGTACGCCTGCCCCATAGGGGGTACAATTTTTTAGTTTATCTCAGTGTTCTGAGGGGAATGAGATTTGTTGATCGTGCATCTGCGTAATCCGCGGTTGATTATCAGCAGCTTAGTGCTCGACGACGGGCCAGTCGGCGTATATGAACCACTTACATAATCCAAATTGACAAACTACTAGTTTTTTCCCTATTTATTTCATGATTTAATGAAACGTTTTTGGCATTTCGGAGTTTATAATGGTGATGACAGCCGAGGCTAATAAGAACTTGTTAATGAGACGCATTGATTTGGTAAATAGCGAAACAGATCAGGATATCCTGATAAAACAGGCGTGTAGTGACCGTGCGGCCTTTGCCCGGCTGTACCGGATGCACTATGAGAGAGTGTTTCGCTATTGTTCACGAAGGTTGTTCAACCGGCACGCCGCAGAAGATGTGACTTCTACGGTTTTCTTCAGAGTTATGAGAACAATTAGCACTTTTGAAGGGAATTCCAATGGTTTTCGTAACTGGCTGTATCGTATCGCGACCAACGCTGTTAACGATTACTTGAAGACGGCAAAAAGACGGGCGGAGACTATTAGAAATGCCGCCCAGGAATACGGTTGTGGTCATGCGTTTGCCACCGAATCGGATAAAGAACTTAAGAAGAAGAATCTTGCTGTGAAGCAGGCTCTTCTGGGCCTCAAGCCAAAGTATCAGACTGTCATCACGTTACGTTTCTTTGAAAAAATGAAATTGATAGAAATAGCCGAAATTCTGGGGCAAAACCCAGCTACGATCCGCACTCAGCTTGCACGTGCATTGAGCAAGCTGCGAAAAGAGTTAAGAGCTGCTGCTCGTTTGGAACCGTGAGGTTTGAAGATGAACGATAATAAAGAAAATATAGAGCAACTATTAGAAGATGTCACTTTTGACGAGGCACCTGATCGCGGACATCAAGACCTGCTCGAACAGAAACTTCTTCTTAACTTCAATGGGGTTCGGTCTCGGCATAATTCCAAATGGAGAATTATCATGAACAACAAGATGGCTAAACTTGCCGCCGCGGCGGTAATTGTGATTGGTGTATTTGTAGGTTTTGAGATTTTCAGTGGGACAAGCAGCGTGAGTTGGGCGCAGGTCCGTGAGCAAGTTGCCGCAGTTAAAGCCGTTATATACAAGGCGAAAGTAAATGCTACAGAGAATGGCCAACCATTCCAGTTGCAGATAGAGGCCATACTGGCCGACGAACACGGCACGCGGATGGATACCTATATGGACAAACAGTTGCTACAGCGATCATTTACGCTGGCAGAGAAGAAGACTCATATCATAATCATGGTCTCACAAAAGAAGTACATCGAAGTGGAGCTTACCGATAAAAATCGCATAGAGAATGGTGATCCAAAGCTTATCGTCGAAGCCTTCCTTAAGGGTGACTATAAAAAGCTGGGCCGTCGCGAAATCAACGGTGTTACTCTCGAAGGTATCCAGTCCGACGATGTATCCCCCACAGCCGGCTTCCCCGGTGGCCGCGGACTGATAGAGGCACTGGAGGGTAAAGTCCTTGCCACCAGTTTGTGGGTTGACATAGCAACCGGCTGGCCCGTTGAAATCACCATGGACATCACCGACGAAGATGGCAACGAGCAGGCGACTATTGTCGTCAGTGATTTCCAGTGGGATGCCCAGATCGACCCGGACACATTCGCCTCGGTCATCCCCGAAGGTTACGAACTTATGTACAAGGTAAATGCTGAAAATCTCGAAGAAGGTAACCAACTTGTTGAGGGTTTAAAGTATTTTGCACAAATCAACGATGGCAAGTATCCCGCTAAACTGTCAATAAGAGATGTAGTCGGTGAGATTGGAAATATTTATAGAGCCAAGTCAGGCGACCCATCCTTCCAGATAGATGACGCCCAGGTCTCAACTCTCAAATACGGTGCACAGTATTTTGGCACACTTCAGGCAGAAGGCAAAGAACCTGAATATTCCGGTGCAACGATTACGGCTGCTGATGTCGACAAGGTGCTGCTGCGGTGGAAACTGGATGATGGTAAGTACCGGGTGATCTTCGGCGATTTACGAATCGAAGATGTAAGCACGGGGCGACTGGCAGAGTTGGAAGCAGAGTAATTCATATTAGAGATAACCAGAACTTGACTACAAGACCGATCCTGATTACGGGATCGGTCTTTCTTTATGGTGTGCCGAGCATGTTCGGGGGAAATCGGGGGACACCTTACTTATTTCTACCTCTCATTGTAGTGAATTAGCAAGTCCAGACTTAAAGGGGGAGTACGGTACATTTTTCGATGAGTTGTGCTTGCTAATGACAGGTTTTGATAGAGGACAGCGGCTGGGCTGAATTACTGCGGAGCTTTGGGACACAGACATCGGCTGGAATTAAGTATGTCCCCGGAATTAAGAAAATGATTTCACACCCCGCCTACCCATGAACTGATTTTCTCCTTGAACCGTTATGCCCACATTTGTATAATCATCCCTATATGTGGAAGACACAATTACAACCAATACAAACCATGCAACTCCCAACGCTCAGATTCGACAAATTTGGCTGGTTCATTACCGGATGGTTTCTTATCCTCATAATCCCCGGCTTCGGCTTCGCGGGTGAACTGGTCACACTTGCTAATGTCGCTGATCCGTGTCAGATCACTGCTGACGAGCCTATTGCGGACGTGTTTTCGGCCGAAAATGCGGCTCGTTATCTCGACACAGCATCACTTCACTGGCAGAAGTCGAGTAATTGCGTGTCATGTCATGGGAACATGGGCTATCTGTTTGCGCGGCCCGCCCTGATTTCGGTCTTGAAAGATTCAGGAGAGGTTCGTGGTCTGTTTGAAGAGTATGTCACCAAACGGTGGAAGGAGCGGCCCCCACAAGATGCGCAAGAAACCGTGGTTGTCGCTTCTGGACTTGCCTTCAATGATTTGCAGACCACGGGCCGATTGCACCCGATTACACGTCAGGCTCTCCGGGTGATGTGGGACTTCCAGCGAGAAGATGGAGGTTGGACCTGGCACATTAATGGTTATCCCCCGACAGAATCAGACGAGCACTACGGCGTCACACTCGCAGCTCTGATCACGGGAATTGCCCCGGATCGATATGTCGAGACAAAAGAAGCACGCCGAGGCCTTGAGAAAATACGTATGTTCTTGAAGAATAACCCGCCGTTGTCGCTACATCATCGGGCGATGATCGCCTGGGCATCGTGTTATGTCAACGATTTGATGAACGATCAACAGCGAACGAAGACACTCGACGAGTTGCTCACACTTCAACGTCCCGACGGTGGATGGTCCACACCCGGTCTGTTGACGGACTGGAAGGAACTCAAGCGATTGGACGGCAAGCCACACGACACGAAGACCAGCGACGCCTATGCAACCGGTTTCACTATCATTGTTGCCCGCGAATTGGGCGTGTCGAGCAATGATCCACGGGTGCGACGCGGCATCGACTGGTTGTTGAGCAACCAGCGAGTCAGTGGAAAGTGGTTTTGCCGTTCACCCGCCAAGGACAGCCGACATTACTTTTCGGATTTCGGCAGTGCCTTTGCCATCCTGGCACTCCAATCGTGTGATAGGCTTCCCGGCTGGCCACTATAAGCTGCAACAACTCAAGTAGCAACAGAGCTGACAACTTTTTCAGGCTGCCAGCCCTCTTTGACTATATTTGGCGTTTTGTCCCTCTCGGAAGTAAAGGCCTTTTCCTTCTGCTGATATAGAGGAAAAGGGGTCAGGCTTTTGTTTTAGGTGTTAGCGGAATTCCGTGAACACCATACTTATTATACTGGTAAATTAGAGGAGTACGCCTGCCCCATAGGGGGTACATTTTTCGATGAGTTGTGCTTGATAATGATAGGTTTTGATAGAGGACGGCGGCTGGGCTGAATTGCTGCGGAGCTTTGGGACGCAGACATCGGCTGGAATTAAGTATGATGGCCCCGGAATTTTCCCCAAGTCGTAAATGTCCATCGTTCTAATGAAAGATAATTCTTTACTCGCGGCATGGCGTTCTTATAATAGATTCCAAGCTCATAATCATTGCGGAAACTAAATTACATTTATTCCGTAAAATGGGACAGGAGTGATTCGCACCGCTTTTTGCGGCAGGAGCTTGTTTTTTTACAATTAATGAAACCTCTCGTGGAAAGGAAATTTCTATGAAAAAGAGCGCATCCATTATCATGTTCGCTATCACCCTCTTGAGCACACCGGTTCTTGCTGCTGAATTTAAGCCCACATGGGAATCGCTGAGCCTGCATGAATCTGCCCCGGAATGGTTTAAGGACGCCAAGTTCGGCATTTACTTCCACTGGGGCGTTTATTCGGTACCTGCCTTCGGCAGTGAGTGGTATCCGCGCAACATGCATATTAAAAAGAATCGCGAATATAAACATCACGTGGAAACCTACGGCGAACCCACTCAGTTCGGCTACCACGATTTCGTACCGCTGTTCAAGGCGGAAAAGTTCGATGCCGAACAATGGGCTGATCTCTTTGTTAAAGCGGGTGCCCGTTTTGCCGGGCCGGTTGCCGAGCACCATGACGGATTTTCCATGTGGGCCAGCAAGCTCACGCCCTGGAATGCAAAAGACAAAGGTCCCCGGCGTGATATTGCCGGCGAGATAGCTCAGGCCGTACGCAAACGCGGCATGAAATTTGTGACCTCATTTCACCATGCCCGGAACAATCTCTATGAAAAGGAAGGCCGCGGGGGCGCAAACTGGACCGGGCATTATGAGTACGTCAAAAAAGACTTCCCATCTCTGCTCGAAAACAAGGAAAACTCCATTTTATATGGCTATATCCCACGCGATGAATTCCTCCAACTCTGGAAAGGCAAACTTATTGAGGTCATTGACAACTACCAGCCGGACCTGATGTGGTTCGATTCATGGCTCGATGAGGTCCCGGACCAGGTCAAGATGGAGTACCTGGCCTACTACTTCAATCATGCCAAAAAGTTGAATAAGGAAGTTGTAGTCACGTACAAACAAAAAGACCTGCCTTCCAATGTAGGCGTGCTGGACCTGGAAAAGGGCCGGATGGACCAAAAAACCGATTTCTACTGGCTCACGGACGACACTATCAGCCTGGGCAGTTGGTGCTACACCCAGGACCTGCGTATAAAATCCACCAAACGTGTCCTCCACTCACTGATCGATATCGCCAGTAAAAACGGTGTGCTCCTCCTGAATATCAGTCCCATGGCAGATGGCACCATTCCGGAAGAACAACGCAAGGTCCTCACTGAAATGGGACAATGGCTGGCGCTTAACGGCCAAGCTATCTACAACACACGCACCTGGTATACCATGGGCGAAGGGCCAACCGGCAAGGACCTGCCCAAAGGTCAATTCGGCGGCGTGGCCGATCCCAAGGGCGGCTACACATCCGAGGATATTCGTTATACACAAAGCAAAGATGGAAAGACGATTTACGCCATCGCTTTAGGCCGACCGAATGCCTCTGGAAAGATGGTTTTAACCAGCTTCGCAGCGGACAAACTCCCAACCACTATCAGCGTCGCCGATGTGTCCGTACTGGAGACGGGCGAAAAGATCGCTACTTCACGGGATGAACGAGGCCTGATTCTTACTGCGCCAAAGAGCAAGGTGAATGATCTGGCCGTAGTCTTCAAGATAAACATTCATTGAATTGGAACTCCCTGTTACCTCGGGCTCATTGACCGATTGGAACTCAGAGCGTTAAAAAACTACTGCATATAATATATATGCGAAGAGTTATCATGTGTTGGTTAACGCTCAACGCCGGCATGTCAATACGTAAAGAAAGCCTGCCGGAAAATATTCCAGCAGGCTCCCGAATGCACGTTCTTTTTACAAAGTGCCCGCTCTCCCGGCTTATCTCTGACTGGATCCGGGTCTTCTGAATGTACGCCTGGTGCCTGTTACTTTCGACGTACCTCTGGACGTTTTCAATTCGCCGCCGAGCTTGGACTCTGCAATCTTTCCTTCGAAGCTCGTTTCGTATTCCTGGTCGCCGAATTGCATGACGTATTTAAAGCTTACTTTGTCACCGTCGAGATTAACCTTCTTGATTAAAGTGGACCCGTAAAGCGCGCTCATGTCCGCGTTGACTCTCAATCTCTGCTTGCGAGCGCCCCGCTCGGATTCGATGTCAAGATTCCATGTACCGATAAGCGAAGCACCGACCAGTGTTCCCTCGGCGGCAGATTCCCCACGGTCGCTCTTGAATACTCCTTCGAGTGAATTGTTGCCAACGGTTCCTTCGAAGGCCATTTCCATTTGACCGTTGTCTCTCTGGATCACTCTCTTAAAGGTCAGCTTGCGGTTTTCGTATTTCAAATCTGAAACCTTACTCTCGCCCCTGGAGCTTGTCCAAGTACCGCTGAGATTACCTTCCTTGTCGGCGGTGATCGTGAGAGTTCCCGTATACTCTCTCTCGTCGGCCTTGATCTTCATCTCCCAGCTTCCGACTCCACGAGGCGTTCTTGGGGCCCGTTTGCCCGTGATTTCCGTCTCGCCCTGCTCGCCTGCCAGAAGCCCCGAAAGCTCGCCCTGCTCGATTGCGCCAGTGAACTTCGCCGTTCTCTCCTGGCCCCCGTAGAACATGGGTCCGGTTGCAAAGCTCAGCTTGTTGTCCTCGAACTTCACATCCTTGAGTTCATTCAATCCCCAGAAACTGATCCATTGGCCGGTGTACTGGCCCTCCTGGTTTCTGGAAAACGCCAGGATCGACTCAAACTCCCGTTCACCGAACTTCATTTTGATCTGCCAGTCGCCGTACAGCCCGCCTCTACGGGACTGAGACTGCTGAGCCGACACCTGCACAGGCAGGATGAACGACACAATCAGCAAACAGACCAGTACAACCTTTAGAATTACTTTGCGTTCCATAATGTGTGCCTCCAAAAAAGGATAGTTTGAACTTCCACCACTATTTTGAAATTATACAATAAAGATTCTCCTTTCCCACTTCTGTTACAGGAATGCCCCATATAACACTGTTTTCCTTGCTCAACTCTGAGTTGGAACTTCATTCCTAATAGAATACCAACTTCATCTCAGAATTCCAGAGTTTTTTGATATTGCTCAAAGGTTTTCCATGTCCGAACTCCTGACACCCATCCTCGACTTCACCGACCGCTTCTTCCGTGTCAAATGCCTCCTGCATCAGTCAGCCGTACGGGCAATTAGGAACCCGGTTGCTGGGCACATGGAATTCAGCCACCAGTTGATGCGGGTTGTAACACGACAGTGGTCCCTGCCCTGTACTCGCCCTTCACTGAGTACTTCTTTTCCGCCTTACGGGCATCGAAGTTCATTTCATCCGATCCGGCAACGTTCTTACCATTGCCGAATCGAACTTTCCCACCTCTCTCCCTGGCGGCGTACTCCCACATCAGCTTCAGCGGCACAGAGAACTCAACCTATGATTCGTTTTTCAGACACGGCTTGAAATCAGATGTCACTTTCTCAATTCAGGCATGTCAGGCTCGATGTGAACGGTGATGTTAATCGGGCGTGTTATCTGCTCATCAAGGGTTCTTTCCAGTCTTTCAGAAATCTCGTGAGCGGCGGTGATTTTTAAATCAGGGTCAACAAGAATGTGCAAATCGAGAAAGACTTCTCTGCCGACCGTGCGGGTCCGCAGCTTGTGCCACTGCCGGATAGAAGAGTCGGAGTTGATGATATTTTTGATGTGCTCGATCGTATCCGGATCGACGGAGGCTTCCGCCAACTCGCGCAGCGCATCGCCAATGACCCTGGCTCCCACCCACACAATCATCAAGCCGACGGCAATCGCAGCGACCTGGTCGCCATGGCCGAAGCCGAATTTCAGCGATACAAATCCCACTACAACCGCAACCGAACTTAGAGCGTCACTTCGGTGATGCCAGGCGTTGGCATAAAGTGCGGGGCTGTGAGATTGAATCGCGACTTTTTGTGTTGCTTTATAGAGCCACTCCTTAGCCGCAATTGAAATAACTGCGGCGACGAGAACTCCGAGCCTGGGGGCGGTCATCTCGTCTCTGGCAATGGCCAATGTGGCATAGTAAATCATCGCCCCGCCGACAACAATCAAGATCAGCGCAACCAGGCCGGCGGAGAAAGTTTCCGCTCGCCCGTGGCCGTAGGGGTGACTCTGGTCGGGCTCTTTCGAACCAAGACGCAGGCCCAGAAGCACGGCTACGTCGGTGGCGACATCGGAAAGCGAATGGATCCCGTCGGCAACAAGTGCCAGCGAAGCGGCCAGCAAACCGATAGCAATCTTAATAACCGACAGAGCAATATTCATCACCATACCAATGTATGTGATAGACTTTATTTGCCTGGCCATTATTGCTTGTTTTTTATTGTCCATCAGTGCGCCAATATTTTAGCTCGAATTTTTGTCACCTGATCGATATATTTTTGAGCGGTCGGCCGGTCTTTTGCCTCAACGATGATTCGCATTACAGGTTCGGTGTTGCTGGCTCTTAAGTGCAGCCAGCCGTCGTCGAAATCAAACCGGCAGCCGTCGGTTGTTTCCAGCTTTGCGTGGTCGAAG
>Ga0307380_10010224_pt1 | contig 11831 bp, 8 predicted proteins | sample UN3MG_FD_202239 | JGI IMG/M metagenome (GOLD analysis project Ga0307380, IMG submission 202239) | Soil microbial communities from Risofladan, Vaasa, Finland - UN-3 | ecosystem: Environmental > Terrestrial > Soil > Coastal area > Acid sulfate soil | place: Finland: Risofladan, Vaasa | collected... | reverse complement strand
GTTCCCCTAGGGGCGATCGGGGGAGATACGTGCAAGCCAGGTTCCGGAGGATATGATGCGTCGCACTTCGCCTTTCCTAGTGATTTTGGCTTCGGCGTTGCTTTGCTTGGCTGTTTGGGGTCCCGCGGCGGCAGTGGCGGAGGAGGACCCTTCGACCGGCGTAGTCGCGGTTGAGGCCGAGCTCGAGCCTGTTGCAGAGCCGGGCGAGCAGGTCGGAGAGGTGGCGGTGGAGCCATCTCAGGAGGAGGCGACGCCTTCAGAGGAGATTGTGGCTGAGCCGACGCCCCAGACCGAGGCGCTCGGCGGCGCGCCGGCCGGGCCTGCGGAGGAAGAGGAGGCTGCGGAGCCGGTCTTCGAGCCGTTGGAGGTGCCGGCCCCGATCGTGAGCGTCGAGGTGGTTGGAAACGAGCACGTCGCGACGGACACGATCCTGAAGGCGATCAAGAGTGAAGCGGGGGGGCAGTTCTCGGAGGGCCAGGTGGCTCTCGACCGGAAGGCGGTGGTGAATCTGGGCTGGTTCTGGCGGGTGTCCGTGGATCGGGAGAGCGTGGAGAACGGTGTCCGTCTCGTGTTCCATGTGGTGGAGAACCCCGTCATCCGGGAGATCCAGTTCCAGGGAAACAAGGAGCTGACGCGGGACGATCTGCTGGCGGTGATGGAGACGAAGCCGGGACAGGTCTACAGCGCGCCGCTGCTGGTCCGAGACGCCGAAGTGATACAGGACGTGTACGGCTCGAAGGGTTACATCCTGGCGATGGTGTTGGAGCCGAGCATGAGCGAGGAGGGTGTGCTCACGCTTGTCATCGCCGAGGGCGAGATCGAGGAGATTAAGATCACCGGGAACACGCATACGAAGACGTATGCGATCCGGCGCTACATTCGAACGAAGGCAGGGGAGGCGTATAACGACCGGAAGGTGACTCGCGATGTCGCGAAACTGACTTCGCTGGGGTGGTTCGAGACGGTGAGGCGGGATGCGGAGGTGGGAACGGAGCCGGGGAAAGTGATCGTGGTGATCACGGTCGTCGAGAAGCGGCGCACGGGGACGGTGTCCGTCGGGGGCGGCTATAGCTCGGTGCAGGGGCTCGTGGGGTTCGTCGATCTGACGAAGTCGAACCTGGCGGGCAACGGTCAGGCGGTGAGCATCAGGGGCGAGTTCGGCGGGCAGACGAGCTACGAGTTCGGCTATCAGCATCCGTGGGTGATGACCCCCGAGACGAGGTTGAGCCTGGGGATTTACGACCGTTTAATCTTGCGAGAAGCATTCGTAACTGTCGACAATGAACGCCGCAGCATTCTCTATGACGAACGACGCAATGGCGGCAACTTCACGCTGGGCCGGCCCATCTCGGAGGCGACGACGGTGTTCGTGGGCATGCGGGCGGACGATGTTTCGATATCGGGCCTGACGCCAGAGGAGGAGGATTACCTTAAAGGTGTGGCCTTCGATCCGAGGAAGGTGCGGAGCATTACGCTGGCGGCGGTGAACGATACGCGCAGCGATCTGTACAACCCGAGACGGGGCTCGTATCAGCGCCTGTCCGTGGAGTTTGCGGGGCTTCTTTTCGGGGGCACGGAGTTCAACAAGTACGTGCTGGACACGCGGCGTTTCTTCGGGATGGGTGCGAAGAACACGCTGGCGATGCGAATGCTGGTGGGAACGGTCAGCGGGGACCCGCCATACCTGGAGCAGTTTCTGATCGGCGGCAGCGAGACGCTGCGCGGGTATCGGACGGACCGGTTCGTGGGGACGAGGATGGGGATCCTGAATACCGAGTATCGGATACCGATCGGGGAGAATCTGCTGGGGGTCCTATTCGTGGACGTCGGGGATGCCTGGGGCGGGTCGGTGGCGGAGAGTCTATCTGATGACACTGTCCACGAGTCGTTCACGTCGCACGTTGGGTACGGTGTTGGGGTGCGGGTGAAGACGCCGATTGGGCCACTCCGGCTGGATCTGGGGTTCAGCGAGGAGGGCACGGAAACGCACTTCGGCGTGCGGAACACGTTCTAGGAGCGGTCGCTCAGTGAGGAGAGGAGTAGAGGTGATGAAGAGGGTTTTCCTGTGTCTGGCATTGGGTGCGGCATTTGTGGGGTTTGCCAGGTCGATGCCCGCATGGGCCGAGGCGGACGGGCCGAAGTGGGGCGTGATCGATATGGAGCGCGTGGCCGTCGAGTATCAAGAGATGCAGAGGCTGAATCAGGAGTTCCAGGACTTCCAGCGAAACCAGGAGATCGAACTTCAGGAGAAGCACACGACGCGCTTGCTGACAGATGCGGAGCGCCAGGAGTTCGTCGACCTGTCGGCCATGGGCGCGCCGACGGAGGCGCGCACCCAGCGTCTGAAGGAGCTGCGGGAACTCTCGGACGAGCGGGAGCAGCGTCTGCTGGAGCTTGGCAAGAAGGATGAGTGCACCGAAGAGGAAACGGCGGAGCGGCAGGAGCTGGAGGCGCGCTACGAGGCGCGGATGGCGGAGCTCGCCGCGCTGCAGGCGGAGATGAAGGCGAGCCGCGTAGGGAAGTACGAGGAGCTCTCCAAGCTGGTGGCGGACGGCGTGGACAACGCGATCAAGGCGGCGGCGGAGGAGCAGAAGCTGGCACTCGTCCTGCGCAAGGACTCGGTGATGTACGGGGGCGTGGACATCACCGAGGCGGTGCTGGCGAAGCTGAATGCGAAGAGCGAGAAGTAGCCCGGAACGGATCGGCCGGCTGGGCGGCGGGCATTCAACGCCGGACATCCGGCGCTCCGCGGGCGGCGGTTGGAATGTGATGACTCTACGGGAACTGGCGGAGGCGCTGAGCGCGGAGCTGGTGGGCGCCGCCGGAGATGAAGAGGTCGCACGTGTCTCCGGGGTGGGGGAAGCGGCCCCCGGGGGCGTGGTGTTCGTGGAGGACGACCGGCGCCTGGCCGTGGCGGAAGCGGGGCCCGCTCTGGCCGTGATCGCGCCGGCGAAGGCGAGAGACTCCGAGAAGCCCATGCTCCGTGTGGCGAATCCCCGTCTGGCATTCGCCCAGGCGCTCGCCCTGCTCTACCCGGCCCCGCGGATCGAGCCCGGCGTGCACTCCACGGCCCGCATCGGTGAGAAAGTCGTGCTCGGCGAGAATGTGGCGATTGGGGCGTACGCCGTGGTGGGCGACGGGGCGAAGATCGGCCGGGGGGCGCAGATACACTCGCTGGTGTCGATCGGCCGGGAGGTGTCGATCGGCGAGGGCTGCGTCATCTTTCCGAACGTCACTGTCTACGACGGCGTGCAGATGGGCGCGCGGGTGGTGCTGCATGGGGGCAGCGTCGTCGGCAGCGCGGGGTTCGGCTACGTGTGGGACGGGGAGCGTCACGTGTGGCTGCCCCACGTCGGAACGGTCGTGATCGAAGACGATGTGGAGGTCGGTGCGAACGCGGCTATCGACCGGGGGACGACCGGTGTGACCCGGATCGGCAAGGGCACGAAGATCGACAATCTGGTGCAGGTGGCGCATAACGTTCAGGTCGGGGAGCACTGTCTTCTCGCAGGGCAGGCCGGAGTTTCGGGGAGCGTGACGCTGGCGAGCGGAGTCGTGCTGGCCGGTCAGGCCGGGGTAAGCGATCATGTCACGATGGGGCCGGGAGCGATTGGGGCGGCGGGCGCGGACGTCACCCGGGATGTGCCGGCGGGAGAGGTGGTGCTGGGGAGGCCGGCACGTCCGATCAAGCAGCAGATGCGGATCGACGCGGCGGCGGGGCACCTGCCGGAGCTGCTGCGAGAGGTCCGCCGGTTGAAGAAGCGGGTGGAAGAGCTGGAGAAGAAGGTGGGGGAGCAGGACCGCTAGCCGGGGCCGGGCTCCTGCACGTACTGGACGTTGCCGTACCAGGCCACCTTGGCGATGGCCCACTGCCCCCTGGCATCCCCCTGGATTTCGAAGGCGAGTTGCTGCTCGGCGTTCGCCTCGATTCGGAAGGAGTGGAGGCGGGGGGTGACCGCCGCCAAGCCACAGCCGTCCACGGCGCGGCCCCACGATTCCAGCGGGGTGACGAGCGCGACGTGCCCGTCGATGTAGTCGGCGTTGGGGTTCGTGAGGCGGACGATGTATCGGCCCTGCTCACGCTGAAGCGAGATTCCCAGCGGGGCGATATCCCCCACGGGGATGACCTCCTGGACCCGCTGCCCGAACTGCTCCGTGATGGCGCGGATGAAGCAGGGGCGGGCGTCTTCGGGGACGGTGACCATGATCTCGTAGAGCGCCGGCGAGTTCGGCGCAATGCGATAGGGGAGCCGCCGGGGGATCATGGTCCACTCTTCGGGTGCGATCATGGTGACGGAGCCCGAGATCTCCTGGTCCAATGAGTCGTTGCTCAGCCCGAGGGAGAAGCGCGTGTTCTTGCCGACGGGGACCGGACCCCGCATCCAGAGGGAGACGGGGAGATTGCCCATGGGGGCGGCCCCCAGGTTGTGGTCCCAGTAGCGTGAGTGGACCGGCGTATACGGCTCGGCCGATGGGCCGAGTTCCTTGGGCGGGCCGCTCTCGGCGAGGGGTGACAGCTTGACGGCGATGGAGACGATGCCGCAAGCGGGGACGTCGATCTGCACCTGTGCGGGCCGCCGCCAGGCGGGCCGGGTGACCTCTGCGTCTTCGGTCTTGTTCTCAAGGAGATCGGTTTGCCAGGCGGCCTCGGGAACGGTGGGGAATTGGATGCCGGCGGAGACGGGCCTGCCCTCGGCCTCGTAGGCGCGCAGGATGATGCCGCTCTCGGGCTTCGATGCTTCATCGACGTGATGGCTAGCGAGCGGATTGCCAATTGGCTTGAGCGCCGCGATGACGAGATTGGGAGCGTCGACGGTGACGAGGCCGAAGCTGGTGGGGAGCACGCCCGCGCGGACCGCGGCTTGCGCCGCGCGCAGCGGATTGTTCACCTCGTGGCCGGCTCTGACGACGCCGCCCTGGCGCCAGTCGCCGTCGTGCGGCAGGAGTGAGTGCTCGAAGACGTGTGTTCGGTGCTCGGGGATGAAGTAGCGATCGAGGGTGCCTTCGCCCCAGGGTGCCATCTGCCAGGCCGAGGTATGGAAGAGGGGAGCGACGAGGGTCCCGTCATTCTCCAGGCTGGCGGCGAGGGATCCGCGGTTGATCAGGGCGATCCCATGGTCGACTGTGGCATCCGCGAGCTCGGAGAAGTCTCGCGACTCGGGGAGAGTCAGGGCGTCGGCACCGACTGCGGCCGCGAGGAGTTCGGCGAGCTGCTCCGCACCCCCGTTGTCGGCGGCCTCAGCGATGAGCACGGGGACGTCGGGCCACTCGCCGGTGGGATCGGGCCGGCGGAGGAGAACTCCGCTCCAGCCGTTTTCCCCATTCTTCTCTGTGAGGCGAGCGGCGGCTGCGGCGGACTGCTGGAGCAGCTTGGCGGCGTAGGCATTGCTCGCGCCGAGGGAGATGCGGAAAGCGCAGGCGGCGGGGTCGCCCTCGGGGTCGTCGGTGTCCAGCCGATGGGTGCAGGTGACGCCGCGGCTGAGCAGCGCCTTCATGAGAATGCGGGCGCCGGATCGCTCTTTTGCGTCGGCGGAGGTGACGACGGCGCAGGGGCTGAGGGGGATGCTGCCCACGAGGCGATTGCCGGAGGTGAGGTGGAGGCTGGGAGAGGGACCGACATCGACCCAGTTCTGGGCGGCGCCGAGGCCGCAGCGGGAGAGGTTGTGCTCTTCGTGCGTGCGGAAGTCGAGCCGAGACTGACTCGGCCTGCGAACAACGACGGCGAAGCGGTCCTCGAAGGTGGGCCGCGCGCCGGGGAGGTCGAAGGGGAAGGTCAGGGCGAGCAGCTCGTGCTCTCCGCCGTACTCGCGAACGATGGTGCGGAGGTCGATGCGGGCGAGATCGCGGTAGAGCGTGACCTCTCGGACGAGAGTGCCGCGGTCGGGCAGTACGCTCGTGATTCGGAGCTGGCTCAGCACCGGGCCTCGAAGCACCTCTACGGTCACAGGCGAGTCGCTGCCGCGGACGATCTCACCCGTCGTGAACAGCTCCCACGGGGCCATCTCCCGGTCCGCCTTCTCGGAGATGGCGACGACTTCGTTGGCCGGACCGACCTCTGAGTTGACGAACTCCTTCTTCAGATGCTTCGAGTAGACGCTCGTGAGGCCGCCACCCGCGGCGGGGTCGGCGGTGACGGAGACGAGGTCGTTCTCGATGGTCGTTTCACCGGAATCGGCGAAGGCGGGCATCTCGGGGAACTCGCGTGCCGGGGCGAGGTAGAAGGTTCGATAGCCCAGGGAGGGGACGTCGGCGGCGAGGAAGACGATCTCGGCCCAGGAATCTTCGCCCTCGGTCGAGCGGGCAACGATCTGAGAGGGGACATCCCGGCCGTTGTCGGCGGTGAGCTTGAAGCCGGCGGCGAACCGCCCGTGGAGTCGGACGCGGGCGCGACAGGTATCGGTGCGAGCCCAGCCGAGCGGGTTGAACACGACCAGTGCGATCCCGTCGCGGGGGGCGCGGCGTCCGGAGGCGGTGTCGACTCGTCCGGCGATGTAGGAGAGCGCTCTGGTCTCCACCTCGGCGGCGAGGTCGAGCGCCTCGCGATAGCCTGCCAGGAGGTCCACATAGGGGACATCCGCGCTGACGCCGGTGATGGCGTCGTGGTGCTGTCCGAAGAAGATCTGACGCCAGGCCTTATCGAGCGCGCGATCGGGATAGAGGGCGCCAAGGATGCCCGCCAGCGTGGCCCACTTCTCGGCGCTCAGGACGCGGTTCTCGGCGAGCCGGTTGGCGATCTTAAGGTCGGCGCGGGTGACGGTGGTTCCGAGGTGATAGGAGGAGAAGTCCCGGCCGCTTACCGGGATGGCGGTCCGACGCATCCGGAGCTCCGGCTCGAGGGCGGCGAGGTACTTTTCGGGGGTGCTCAGCACGATGGCGGGGTCGCGCCGTGCCAGCTCGGCGGACTTGCCCGTGAGCCAGGGCCGGGGCTCGCCCATGTCGTGTCCCATGAGCCGCAGGTCGTGGTTGAGGCCGAGGACGGCCTGGTGCTCGATGCCGTCGGCGACGGTGTCGAGGAATTCCTCGAAGGTCTCTGGGTAGTACCAGTAGCGCTCGTGCTTCTGGAGGAGAGCGGTTCCATCGGGGGACATGGCGTAGCAGAGCGGTGGTGTCCCGATGATGTTCTTCGACCAGATGATTGCTTTGAAGCCGGCCTTGGATGCGATCTGTGGGAGCTGGAGGCAATGCCCGAAGACGTCGAAGGGGAGGTAGACGGTGGGCTTCGTTCCGATGACGCCTTCGTGGTAGAGCCGACCGTAGACAAGATTCCGAATGAGGGGCTCCCCCTGAATGAGCATTTCGTTCGGCTCGCTGTAGGAGCCCGAAACGCCGATACGACCGGCGGCGACGAGCTCGTTGAGGAACTGCCGGCGATCGGCGCAGGCCGCGAGGAAGGGGCGCAGGTAGTCCAGCTCGGAGAGGACGACGTGGTACCCAGCATCGTCCCGGCAGGCGTCGAGGAAGAGGTGGACGAGTTCGCAGGCGGCGTTCGTATAGGTCCGCTGGTCTTCGATCCAGACGGGATCGTAGTGGAAGTGCGGAACGAGATGGATCTTTGCCGGCTCTTTCGCCATGTCGCCCTCCAATGCCATCGAGCCTACAGGAAACGGATTCGATCCCGATAGCGGGACAGAATCTCCTGGTTGTGCTCGCTGCCACCGGGTATGTTTGCGCTGACGTAGACCGGGGGGGTCTCGCCTCTCTCGATGAGCTTCGCCATCGCCTCGACGATGAGGGCCTGGGCTATGGCGGAGCCGAGGACGGTGGAGGTTGGCCCCACCTTCTGCTCGATGCCGGGCAGGGAGATGGAGGCATCGCCGGGGTCCACGTGGTTGTCGATGACGAGGTCGGTGACCTCGTGGAGTCGCTTGCCGCTGGAGTGTCGCGAGGGGGCGGAGCTTGCGTAGGCGCGGGAGGTGACCGCAACCACGGTGAGGCCGGCTTCCCGAGCGGCGAGGGCCATGTCGATGGGGGCGCCGTTGCGCCCGCTGGTGGAGAAGACGATGATGGCGTCACCGGAACGAGCGCCGGAGCGGTTGAAAACGTCTGGAGTCCAGCCCTCTTTCCGCTCCCACTCCGAGGTTTCGGTGACGGGCCGGTAGTTGAGGATGATACGGTCGTCGAAGATGGGATGGACGAGCATCAACCCCCCGGCGCGGTAGAACAGGTCCATGCTCAGAGCGGCGCTATGGCCGCACCCGAAGACGTAGATCATGCCGCCCCCGGATAGCGCATCGGCCAGCGCTTCCGCCGCCTTGGCGATCGCTGGTCCCTCCTGCGATCTCACCGCCCCCAACTTCTCTGTCAGCACCTCGAAGAAGCGCTCTGCCCACACGGCACGCCCCCTATACACCGCTCTCGCGATACGCGGCTTCCGCCTGCGCGTTGAACTCCTCGCCGTCCGGCAAGTTCACCGAACGGTAGACATGGGGATGCAGGCCAAGCGCCCGCATGTGCGCGACCGACTCCGTCACGATGGCCCAGATGATATAGCAGAACGTGACGCCCGAGGTCGGCGCAACTCCCGTATCAACTCCTTCCATGTTCAGGACTGCATCGCCAACGACGCCGCAATTGTCGATCACGACATCGGCCACCTCACAGAGGCGCTTGCCGGAGGAGTGCTGGCTCTGGACGGAGCGGCTGTAGGTGATGTTGGTGATCCCGACCACCTTGGCGCCCAGGCGCTGGGCGGCGAGCGCCACCTCGACGAGGACCGGCGCCTTGCCGGAGACGCTGTTGACGATGATCACATCGCCGGGAGCGAGGCCGCTGCGCTGGACGCCAACTTGGGCGAGCTGCTCATCGGTGGAACGGCAGATCTCGCCGTGCCGCTGGGCGACTTGATCGGCGCGTTTGGGGCCCGCCTGGGTCTCGATGGTGAAGTCGAAGTTGAGCCGGCGGATCATGCACAGGCCCCCGGCGCGGTGGATGGGCTCGTGGGAGCAATGGCCTGTGTCATAGAAGTGGAGTGCGCCGCCGGCCTGGCCGGCTTCGGCGATGAGCTGGGCCGCTTGGCGGATGGGTTCGAGTTGGGTCGTGCGGATGGTCTCGAGGATCTCGTTGCACCGCTCGAACCAGCGCTCTGCCGACATGATGACCTCCTGGGGATAGGCATGTGTGGGGAGCCGCAGGCGGTATGTTTCCGCCCCGCTGGAGGGGAATCCTCCAGGGGGGTGATTGGGGGGCAGGGATTGGCATGAGTGCGGCGTAATGGACGGCGGCATGCCACGGCGGGAGGAGTACCAGGGCGCGGCGCGGGCTATTGCGGTGTACCTGGCGGAGCGACAGCGTCCGGAGGGCGCATTCCCGGGACCGGACAACTACGGAGTCGCTTGCGCGCTCTGGCTTTGGTCGTATTTCGGGGTGGAGTTCGCCCGCCAGATCGACCGCGCGTGGCAGCGTCTGAAGGACGATCCCCCGCAGAGCCATGGCGAGTTCAACATCTACGCGCTGCTGCACTGCCGGGAGCGTCTGGGGGAAGGGCCGGTCAACGCGCTCCTGCGGAGGATCCAGCCGGGGGCGCGGCACTCGGCGAACTGGATGCTGCTGCGGGCGGCATGCGACATTGGGCAGCGAGGGCTTTCGGCCTCGCTGCTGGGCACGATCGAGGGGAGAGGGGCGCTGCTCCGCTACGCTCGCCACGGGTTCATCCACGATCGGCCGCACGTGAGATCGTTCGGGTACCACGCCTTCTGTGGGGCGCTGCTGGCCGATCTGTGGGAGCAACGGCGGGTGGCATGGGCCGGCAGAGCCGCGGCGAGGGCGGCGCGGTTTCTGGCGCCGTTGATCCTGCCCAACGGCGACGCGCTCTACGTGGGGCGCGGGCAACAGCAGATCTTCGGGTATGGGCCGCTGCTCTATCTGCTGGAGGCGGCAGCGCGGATGACGGGGGAGGCGGAGTTCGGGGAGCTGGCCGACAGCGTGTTCGCCAGGCTGATGCGCTTTCAGCGGAGCGACGGGTCGTTCCCGCTGGTGCTGAGGGAGGGAGAAGAGGCGGAGCCGTGGGCTCCCGATGCGGCGCGTCCCGGGTGGTACAGTTACAACACGTACGGGGACTACCTGCCGTTCCTCGGGTGCATGCTGCTGAAGGCGGCGGAGGCGGAACCGGCGGCGCTCGGGCAAGTCGCCTCCTCGCCTCCTCATCCGGATTTCCTGGTGGTGAGCAAGGGGAAATACGCGGCCGTGCTGGCGCGGCCGGGCGGCGCGCCGACGAACGATCTGCCCTTTCCGTACGTGTGCGTGGACGGGGAGTCGATATTCCCGTGCTACGGCGGGGAGGGGGACGATATCCGGCCCAGGGAAGTCCCGCTCCCGTATGGGGTGTTCGCCGACGGTCGGGAGTACGGGTTTCGCGAGCATCTTCGATACCGCATGGGCGACCACGGGTTGATGGGGGAATCGCGGCTGGTGCGGCACGTGCGGCGGTTCGAGTTCCTCGAGGACGGCTTCGACTGCCTGGACGAGATCGCATTTCGCAAGCCAGTCGCCTTCGGGCGCTTCGTGCCGGCGAATTTCCTGTTCAGGACGCTGCGGGACATCGTGGCCCCGGTCTTGGAAACGTGGCACGGGAAGGCGCGGGCGATGGTCGAGATGGACCCGCCCGGGACCGTTCACCCCGAGGCGGCGGTTACGGCGAGCGGAACGCTGGTGGGGCTGCGTCACGAGATGGAGCAGTTCCAGGCGAAGGCCGGGGAGACGTTGTCAGGCCGGCTGAAGGTGCGATTCGCGTGACGGGGCGGCGAACGCCCGGGATCTATCATCTGGTGCTGCGGCTGCGGCGGGCGCGGACGATCCAGGTGGGGCGTCTCGGGCGGTTCGAGTTTGGGGCGGGGTACTACGTATACACCGGGAGCGCAATGGGTGGACTCGAGGCGCGACTGGCGCGCCACCGGCGGCAGCAGAAGACGCTGTGGTGGCACATCGACTACCTGCTCCGGCAGGCGGAGCTTGTCGACGTTGTGGCGATCCCGACCCAGCGCAAGATCGAGTGCGGCCGCAATCGCCGCTTGCTCTCGCTCCCGGGGGCGGCTGTCGTGGCGCCCGGGTTCGGGGCGAGTGACTGCAATTGTGTGACACACTTGGTCCGACTCGGTGAGGGACGAGCAACCGTTTCGGCTCTGGCAGGACTTGCAGGTTAGCGAGCGAATGGATTCGGCCGCGGTACATCAGCACTCATAGATACTTCCTCGTGATAGAAACACACTGAACCATGCCGCCCGAAAGAAACGCAACCGACGTCGAGCACGGTGAGTCGCTCTCTCCCGCCGAAACGCGCCATGCGCTGTGGGTGGCGGCGGTGGCGTGGGGCGTCTTCGGATCGGCCTGGGGAGGCCTCATCTCAGGCGCTCCGTTCGTCAGCTTCGCCCGGTCTCTCGGCGCCTCTACCTTTATGTTCGGGCTGCTCTGCTCGCTTCCGTTCCTCGGCGTGCTGGCGCAGCTCCCCTCCGCCTACTTCGTCGAACGGCTGCGGCAACGGAAGAAGCTCTTCCTGATAGCCGGCTCGGGCCAACGGCTCGTATGGTTATTGGTCGCGGCGCTGCCGTGGGCGGTCCCTCCTCAGTACGACCATGCGCGAGTGGCGGCGCTTCTGGCCCTCGTCATGCTCTCCTCCACCCTGGGACATCTCGGTTCGCCGGCCTTTATGTCCTGGTTCGCCGACTTCGTTCCGGTAGAGATCCGGGGCCGCTACCTCGGCAACCGGGCCGCCCTCGCCACCCTCACCGCGGTGGTCGTCTCGGGAGGGGTCGGCTGGGTGCTGGACCGCAACAGCACGTTTCCCGTCTTCACCACCATCTTCGCCGTCGCCGCGGTGATCGGCATGGGTGACATTC
>Ga0307380_10010223_pt1 | contig 11832 bp, 8 predicted proteins | sample UN3MG_FD_202239 | JGI IMG/M metagenome (GOLD analysis project Ga0307380, IMG submission 202239) | Soil microbial communities from Risofladan, Vaasa, Finland - UN-3 | ecosystem: Environmental > Terrestrial > Soil > Coastal area > Acid sulfate soil | place: Finland: Risofladan, Vaasa | collected... | reverse complement strand
TTCGTCTCGCGCTCGTCATTCTTCATTCTTCATTCATCATTATGAGAATGCCCTACGCCAGCATGAAACTGCCGAAGCAACGAAGCCTCGCCCTTGCCGCAGCACTGGGGGCGCTCCTGTTCGCCGGAGCCTGCCGATCATATCCCGACCGGACCGACGCCTGGCCCATCTACTACCACGAGAACATCGGCAGCACGAAGCAGACGGATATCCTCTGGCCAATCGGCGGCGCGTATGAAAGCCCGGAACGCGACTCGTCCGGCGCCTGGCCGTTCATCACCTTCTATAGCGACAAGTCGCCCGACCGCGTCCGCAACGCAACACACGGCGTCTACCCGATCTACATCCACCGCGATACCGTCGTCGGCGAGAAGACCTGGGTGCTTCCGATCTACTACCGCACGCGCCGCCTCACCGCCGGGGGCGAGGACGAGATCGACACGCGGATCTTCCCCATCCTGTGGTGGGGCAAGGTGAATGGGGAGAAGTACTTCGCGTTCTTCCCCTTCTACGGCACGATCAAGAACCGGTTCGCCCGCGACGAGTTCTTCTTCGTGCTGTTCCCGATCTACTCGCGGTCGAAGCTCGAGGGCCACACGGCCAACAACGTGCTGTTCCCCCTCATCGCGTGGACGTCTGGCGGCAACCGGGAATCGTCGCGTGCGCTCCCCTTCTACAGCCGCTATCAGCGGCGCGACGAACCTGTGATCTGGTCGATCCTCTGGCCGTTCTTCCACTTCACCGTGAGCAAGGGCGACGAGGGCAAACCGCGCAGCATGTTCTACTTCTTCCCGTTTTACGGCTACGACAACACAGCGAAGCGCCGCTCGCGGACCGTCCTCTGGCCCTTTTTTAGCTTTGCAAAAGAACCGGAAAAAGGCTATTATTCATGGATAGGCCCCTGGCCCATCCTTCGCCTGCAGAAGGATAAGGACCTCTCGCGCACCCAGGTGTGGCCGTTCTACGGCCACCTGTACCAGAAGGGCATGACCTTCACGTACTACCTGTACCCGGTGTACCGGCATCGCCACAAGGACGCCGAACGAATCGCCCAGCGCGAATGGTCGGTTCTCCTGGTCATGAACCACAGGGTCTACACCGACAAGATCGAGAAGACCCACGAAGTTCGCGGGATGTTCTGGCCGCTGTATCGGTACTTCAGGAAGAATGACGGCGCGAAGCAGTTCTACATGCTCGCACCGTTCTTCTGGCTGGACGAGCGCGGTTTCGAGCGGAACTACTCCCGCTTCTTTCGTGTCTTCGAGTACGTGGACGACAAGAAGAACGACGAGACGTCCTGCCGCTTCGTGTGGCGTCTGATCCGGTACGACCGATACAAAGAGTACCGGACGTTCAACTTCATCGGGCCGTTGTTCCGTTACGAACATGAGCCCGGGATGCTGCGGCAGTACAGCCTGCTCAGCGGCCTGCTGACCGTTGGCAGCCGCGGCGGAAGCGGGGTTTTCAAGTTCCTGTATATCCCCTTCGCCAGCGGCGAGGAACCCGTCAGGCCCCAAGGCAAGGTCATCGATCTGGGAGATACGCCTTGATCATCATCCGGCCGGAAGAACAGGTCGGTACGATCGGCCGCAGGATACTGTCGCTCATCCACGGGGCCGGCTACAACATGCTCCTGCTGTTCCGGACGCTGTCTTACGTCGGGGGTATTTTCCTGCGGAGCCGCGAAGTGCTGCGGCAGATGTACGTCACGGGGGTGCTGAGCCTGCCGCTCACGATGCTGGTGGCGCTGTTTACCGGGATGGTGCTGGCCCTGCAAACGGGCATGGAACTGCTGCGCTGGGGGATCCAGGCGGAGATCGGGACGATCGTCACCGCATCGATGAGCCGCGAAATGGGCCCGATCTGGACCGGCATCGTGCTCGCCGCACGCGTCGGCTCCGGCATGGCCGCCGAGCTGGGCACGATGAAGGTCTCGGAGGAGATCGACGCCCTGGAAGTGATGTCGATCGACCCGGCCCGGTATCTCGTGCTTCCGAGGCTGGTGGCGCTGGTCCTGGTGGCGCCGATCCTCACGATCTACAGCGACCTCATCGGCATCGTCGGCGGAGCGATCGTCGGCCAGTGCCAGATTGGCGTGTCGTACGATCAGTACTTCCAGAAGGGGATGGACGCGTTGCGCGTGCTGGATATCTACAGCGGGCTGGTGAAGTCGATAGTCTTCGCCACCACCATAGCCATCGTCGGGTGCAGCCAGGGGCTGCGCACGACCGGCGGAGCCGAGGGCGTTGGCAATGCCACCCGCAATACCGTGGTGATCTCGCTGATCCTGATCATTGTTTTCAACTACTTCATCACGAGCCTGACACGATGGATACCGTAATCGAATTCACCAACGTACGCAAGCGGCTGGGGCAGCGCCAGGTGCTGGACGGCATCGACCTGCGCGTCCGCCGCGGCGAGACCATGGTGATCATCGGCCGCAGCGGCATCGGCAAGAGCGTCACGCTCAAGCACATCGTCGGGCTGATGCGGCCCGACACCGGCCAAGTGATCGTCGACGGCATCGACGTGGGCGATGCCAACCACGACACGCTCCTGCGCCTGCGCTCGAAGATGGGCGTGCTGTTCCAGTCGGGGGCGCTTATTCACTGGCTCACCGTGGCCGACAATGTGGCCTTGCCCCTTCGCGAGCTGGGCGGCTATACCGAGAAGCAGGTCGAGGCGATCGTGCAGGAAAAACTCGACCTCGTCGACATGCGAGCATCGGCGCAGCTCACCCCCGACATGATCAGCGGCGGAATGCAGAAGCGGGCGGCCCTCGCTCGGGCGATCGTCCGCGATCCCGAGATCATCCTCTATGACGAGCCGACCGCCGGGCTCGACCCGGTCCTGGCAAACATCACCACCGAGCTGATCACCGGGATCCAGAAGCGCCTGGGCGTCACGTCGCTGGTCGTTACGCACGACATGCAAAGCGCCTACGTGATGGCCGACCGCATCGCGATGCTGCACGCGGGGCGGGTCATCCAGGTCGGCACGTCCGAGGAGATCAGAAACTCTACAGATGTCGCCGTCAGGCAGTTCATCGAAGGCAGAACAACAGGGCCGCTCACCGACGAGATGGAGGCGGCGTGGAAGAAATGATGAACTATGAACGATGAAGGGCGACAGGGGGGCAGGCTACAGGGTACAGGTACCGCGTGATTGCAGTTTTCCTGCTTTGTGCCACCGAACCTGTACCCTGCAGCCTGTGTACCTGTTCCCCTTCTTCCGGAGTATGGCAATGAATCCAAGCAAGGAATTCCTGGTAGGGGCGATCTTCCTGATCGCCGTGACCATCCTGGGAGTGTTCACCATCATCGTGTCGGACTACATCCCCTTCCGCCCGCAGATCCACTGGCGGGTGAGATTCGACAACGTGCGCGGGCTGAAGGAAGGCGATGAAGTGCGGGCGTCCGGCGTCAAGATCGGCAAGGTCAAGAAGCTCGAGCTGGTCGATGGCAAGGTGGTGGTCACGCTGCTGCTCCGCCGCAAGATTCCCTACTACGAAGACGGCCGCATCATGATCGAAAATGTGACGCCGCTGGGCGGCAAGTTCGTCAACATCGAGCCTGGCAACCCGCCCCATGAGGTCGATATCAAGAAAACACTCAGCGGAGAGACGCCCCCCGAGGACATTGCAAGCGCCCTCAACAAGCTGGTCAAGGACATTCGCGAAGGCCAAGGCACGATCCCGCGGCTCCTTCGCGACGGCGAGGTCTATGAAGACATCAAGGAAATCACCAGCGACATCAAGGGCCTGACGAACGACATCAAGGCGGGCAAAGGCCTCGCCGGCAAGCTTGCGGGGCCCGAGGGCGAGAAGATCTACGCTGACATCAAGAGCATCGTGAAGTCCATCCGCGGTGCCACCGATCAGCTTGCCCAGAAGAAAGGCACGCTCGGCAGGATCATCTACGACGACGCCCTCTATGCCCAGCTCGACGCCACAACGAAATCCATCCAAGGAATCGCCGAGGACATCCGCGCCGGCAAGGGCACGCTCGGCAAACTGGTCACCGACGACGAGCTCTACAACAACGTCACCAGCATCAGTGCGTCGATCAAGTCGGGCGAGGGCGTGCTGGGCAAACTCGTCACCGACAAGAAGCTCGCCAAGGACTTCGAGCAGATCGTGGAAAACGTCGGCTCGATCTCAAAGTCGATCAGCAACGGCGAAGGCACGCTGGGAGCATTGGTGAAGGACAAGCAGTTCTACGCCGACGCCGTGAAGACGATGGCCGCCCTGCGGGCCACCACCGAGAAGATATCGTCGGGCGAGGGGACGGTGGGCAAGCTCATCTTCGATCAGACGCTGTACACCAAGATCGACCGGCTGGTGATGGAGCTGACGGAAGCAGCGGAGGACGTTCGCGAGGCCGCGCCGATCACGGCCTTCGCAACACTGCTGCTGGCTGGATTCAGATGATGATGGGATGAAGGGATGAAGAGATGAAGAGAGGGAGCCGCCGGAAAGGCGGCATACGAGTTCCAGTGCAAAGCAGCCCGCCTACGTCAGCCTGACGCCCAGCCCCCAAGAATCGCAGGCTGCAGGGTTTGCCGACCCTGCAGCCTGTGTACCTGCAGCCTGCATACCTGTTTCCCCGACCTCAATAGATCGTGATCGTCCTGCTGAGCTTCGTCTGCCCGTAGGGGTCGACCAGCTCCACCTGGTAGGTGCCGGGAGCGAACGGGCCGGCCGTGCCCTTCATCGGGTACCAGCAGATGCAATCGCACGGAGCGCTTTCCATCGCCTTCTCACGGAAGATCACCCGGTTGCCGTTCACCACGATGGTCATCCTGATGTATTCCTTGCAGCAGTTGAACTGGATCTGGTCGGTGACGATCATCCTGCGGCCCCAGGGGAGGACGTCGGGCTTGATGCCGGGCGGCTGGGTGCTTCCGCAGGACGCCACGCGGTAGCGCAAGCGGATTTGCGGCGGGCAGGCTGCATCGACGTCGGGCTTCTCGCCAAGGTGATTTCGCACGATGATGAGGTCGGTGACGGTGACGCGGCCATCGCCGTCGACGTCGGCATCGCTCGCGGCCGCATCGGTGGCAGGATCCCGCCCGAGCTGGTTGCGCACCGCGATCAGGTCCAGGATGTTCGTGGCGTCATCGAAGTTCGCGTCCGCGGTCACATACCACGGGCGCACGTACCCGATGAGGTCCTTGGTGAACGGGCCGAACTGTGCGGCTGCGTAGATCGACACGATCGACCGGGGCCTCCCGTTCGCGTCGCGCTCGGTTGTCACGGCGTAGGGGTGCGGCGTGTGATCGAGGAAGAGGCGGTCCATGTTGCAGTGTGCCGGCATCGAGATGTCGAGGAACGAGATCGCCTGCTTCTGATAGGTCTCGTAGTATTTGCCGGTGCCGAGGGCATAGAAGTAGACGTAGTTGCGGCCGCGCCGCAGGAGGTCGTGCTGGTATTTGACGCTGAAGAGCGCCTGCTTCGGGAAGCAGGGAACCGCTTCGCTGGGGGTGGCGTCGCCGCACCAGCCGCGCCACGCGATCATCGGAATGCCGGGCCATTCGGGCACGACGGTCGGGTACAGCTCCCGGATGTAGTACCAGTGCAGGGGATCCTTGGGAATCCCCATCTCGTGGATGAACGGGAGCGAGGCGGGATCGAACTGCCAGCCATCGGGCAGCTTGCCCATCACCACGCTGATCCCATCGGTATCGGGCGGCACGGGATACTTCATCATGTAGAGGTCATCGGGGATGTAGCTGAAGTAGTAGTCGCCGTAGAAGGTCTCGCGGAGGCCGCCGCTGTCGATCTCGTCGAGGAAGGCGTACATGTCCTCGAGGGGCATGCTGGCGGGCAGCGGCCACGGGATCGGGTTTGCCTGGGCGGCCGAGCACAGAACCATGATCAAGACGGTTAGAACGCAGCACTTCACGAGCTTCATGACTGGCCTCCTTTGCCGGGGAAATGACCGCAGGCCTGCGGTTGCCGAACAATTCGGGGTGGAGAACTGTCAGCGGGTGGAGGGCACGGACACCTGATTAGTGCACGGCGGAGGGAAATGGTTCCTGAAAGAGAGAAGATAAGAAGTCAAGAAGATAAGAAGGGAAGAAGGAAAGAAGATGAGAAGATAGGAAGATAAGAAGTCAAGAAGGAAAGAATGGAAGAAGACGGGAAGTCAGGAGTCAGAAGTTGAAAGGAAGAGGAGTTGGACTTGAGCCCAAAGCCCATAGCCCAAAGCCCAAGGCCCGGATCGTGAGCCCCAAGCCGCAAGCCCCAAGCCCCGAGCCTTCCTCACTGCACCAGCGGCGTGCTGAGGTAGCGCTCGCCGGTGTCGGGCAGGATAACGACGATGACCTTGCCGTTGTTTGCGGGACGGCGTGCGACCTGGAGCGCGGCATGCACGGCGGCGCCCGATGAGATGCCGCACAGGATGCCCTCGAGCCGGGCGATCTGGCGGGCCGCATCAAACGCGTCGTCGTTGCTCACCTTGATGATCTCGTCGATCAACTGGAGGTTGACCACTTCGGGGATGAAGCCGGCGCCGATCCCCTGGATCTTGTGAGCGCCAGGCTTGCCGCCCGAGAGCACGGGAGATGTCTCGGGTTCGACCGCGATCGCCTTGACGGCGGGCTTGCGCGACTTCAACGCGTCCGCCACGCCCGTGATCGTGCCGCCCGTCCCCACGCCGGCAATGAAGATGTCGACCTTGCCATCGGTATCGGACCAGATCTCCTCGGCGGTAGTGAGGCGGTGGATCCCGGGGTTCGCCGGATTCCTGAACTGCTGCGGCATGAAGCCGCCGGGCGTTTGGGACTCCAATTCCTCAGCCTTGCGAATGGCGCCATCCATTCCCTGTGCACCAGGCGTGAGCACCACCTCGGCTCCGAGCATCTTGAGCAGGGTGCGCCGCTCCATCGACATGGTCTCCGGCATCGTGATGATCAGCCGGTAGCCCTTGGCGGCGCAGACGAACGCGAGTGCGATGCCCGTGTTGCCCGAGGTCGGCTCGACGATCACGGACTTGCCGGGTGTGATCAGCCCCTGCCTCTCGGCTGCCTCGATCATCGCCGCGCCGATCCTGTCCTTCACGCTGCTGCACGGGTTGAACGACTCGAGCTTGGCCAGAACGGCCGCGCCGGCCCCGGCCGTGATTCTGTTCAGCCGTACCAGCGGCGTGTGCCCGATCGTCTCGATGATGCTGTTATAGATTCTGCTCATTGGTGGCTACCTTGTGAACGGCGCGTCATCCCCCGGCAATGGGAGGCACAATCCACACCTCGTCGCCGGGCTTCAGGGGCGTGTCGAGCCCTTCGATGAAACGAATGTCGTCGTCGTTGAGGTAAATGCTGACGAACTTCCGAACGGTGCCGGCTTCGTCGATGATCCGGTGGCTGAAGCCGGGGAAGGCATTGTCGATGTTGCCGACCAACTCGCGCATGCTGGCGGCTTCGATCCGGATGGCAGACTTGCCGCCGGTGAGTGATTGCATCGATGCCGGGATTTGGACGGAAATGGCCATGCAAATGTCCCGATAATCACTATGGGAAAATACCATCTTACCCGTTGAGCATGGAAAATTCCCTGTTTTTTTGCCGGATGCAACCATTTCGGCAGGGATTTTTCCGGCAGACTTCCGCAAAACATTTGACAATGGCGATTTGTGTGGTATAATGTTTGCAGAAGGAATCCTGTGTCACTGGACATGGCACCATTTTTACGGTAGTGCTGCTACTGTTGTGAAATTGAGATCAACCCGATGGTGTGGTTCCGGCGGCACATGAGCGAAAGGGGCCAGCATGCCTGAACGCAGACGCATCCTGATCGTTGATGACAGCAAGGACACCGTGGAAGTCCTCTGCCAGACCCTGGCAGCCCACGGATACACTGCGATCCCGGCGACGTCCGGCCCGGAAGCGCTCCAGAAGGCGCGAACGAACGTGCTCGATTGCGTTCTGCTGGACATCATGATGCCCGGAATCGACGGGCTGAAGGTATGCCGCGAACTGAAGAGCGAGGAAGCCACCAGGCGCCTGCCCGTGATAATCCTGAGCGCCCGCAAGGACCCCGAGCCGATGGCTGAAGCCAAGGCGCTGGGGGCAGACTGCTATCTCACCAAGCCGATCGGCCCCACGAAGCTGCTGCAGGCGATCGAGAAATACTCGATGCGGAACGATCCGGAGCAGGTTGCCGTGCCGGCCCAGGCGGTGATCTTCATCACGCGCGACACGGGGCTGGCATCGGACACGCAGGCGAAGTTCGACGCGGAGCGCGTGGGCGGGCGCGAATGGCTGCGGGTCGTCGCTTTCCCCAACTGCGAGCGCGCGAGAACCGCCATCGAGACCGCCGATCCACGGGCAGTTGTGATCGACTCCCGGGCCGTCGGCAAGGACGCCTCCGTCTTATGCCGCCAGATCAAGCTCACCGCGGCGACGAAGCACGTGGCGGTGATCGTGCTGCTGCAGAATGCGGCCGACGACGCCAAGTTCGCCTGGGCCAATGAGTGCATCATCGACCCCATCCACGCGCAGAAGCTTGCGGAGACGGTCAAGCGGCACCTGCGGATGCGCCCGGTCTGAACTGCACACTTGGCAGTTTTCCCTAAAGTTCCGGCGCGGGCTGTCGATAATAACAGCGATTTCCCTGCGGTCTATCGATTCAGTGTCCAGAGGAAGCCCGATGCAGCACGGCAACCGCGATCCAGATTCAGCCAGCAGGCTGGTTGACGTTCGCGCCAAAATGGCGTCGGGCTACTATCTTGCCCCGAATGTCGCGCTCAAGACCGCCGAGCTGATCCTCAAGAATCACCCGCGACTGTTCGAGGATGGAAGAAGGCAAGAAGACAAGAAGACAAGAAGATAAGAGGGAAAGAAGCCAGGAGGAGAGTTGGAAAGCCGTGTGAAATGCCGCGGTGACCGTTGAAGGTTCCGCGTCAGCAAACACCTCGCCAGAACCTGCCAGGAAGTTCAAATCTCCCATCCGTATCCCCCAACGGGAACGCACCATAATCAGATAGCCTGCTGGCCGCTGGATCGCCTGACCATCGTCATGCTGCGGACCCCACAGCGCGCGGCCTGTCGCCTGTTACCTGTCGCCTGTGGCCCTGCTGCTATTGGCATTGCCGGTTGAGATTGATCCGGCAGGCAATCAGATCGAGGATGTTCACGCGGCCGTCCGCGTTGAGGTCGGCATGTGCGGCGGTTTCGTTGGAGCAGATGTCGGCGTTGAGCACTGACCGGATCGCGAGCAGGTCGAGGATGTTCACGCGGCAGTCGCTGTTCGCGTCGCCTTGCACGGACGTCTGAATGGCCAGGTCGGGCCCCAGGGCGGTCTCGAGGCCTTCGGCGTTTCGAGCGGCGGCGGCGAACGAGTAGGTTGTTTCCGGACGCAGGCCGGTTGCCGCCACGTGCAGCCAGACGTCGGCCGTCAGCCAATGCGGCAGGAGCGACGGCTTGCCGCAGCCGTCCAGCCAGTGCTGCACGAAACGATCATCGGGAGGATCGCCGGCCGTGCACATGATGGCAAACAGGGTGGTGGCCGGGTTGGATGCGGTGCTGAGCCGCAGTTGCAGCCCGCACGCGGAAACACGCGTCACCGTGCATTGACCCGGCGTATCGGCAGGCATCCGAATGATGGCTTCTGTTGGATTGTAGCCGGTGACGTCGCCTGCGTAGCCGCGGTAGCGAACCCGCCAGCCGTAGGTGGTGTCGGGCAGGAGATTGCTGAACGTGATGGCGTAGGCGTCGCTCCATGGCGGGCTGACTGCTCCCAGACCCTGGCCGGCCCCGTTGGCGATCTGGAAGAACGCGGCCGTCTGCCCCGTGCCCGATGGCTTCGGCGGCGGAGTGACCGTGACGACGGCGCTGATAGGCGACAGCGCGGTCACCGAGATATCGGGATCAGCGGGAGCCTGCAGCGGAATGGCAATGGGCTCGCAGGTCGATGGCCCGTCGGCGTTCGGCTCCGGTGCGGAATCGCGCACCCACTGCTTGTAGCGGTAGAGGCCGTTCTGGGCGAGGCCGCCGCTGATCCAGCCAGCCGGCGCGATTTCGGACCAATCGTACACGCCGGCCGCGCCGGCGAGGGGCGTCCATTGCGTGCCATCGTAGAACTCGCCGATCACGCGGTATTGCACCGGCGGCGAGTCGTCGGCCGCAGGTGTCGCCGTAATGGAACACGAGTCGTGACCCGCAAGCTCCGCCGTGAAGGCGTTTGGCACGGGTGGGGCGGCGTCGGCTGCCGCCGCGAAATAGCCGCAGAAGGTGATCGAGCACCCGGCTTCCACCACCTGCGAAGGCTGCTCGGAATTCAGCGGCGGCTCGGGGCCGATCCAGGTGAGCGTGTAGCGCCCGGGCGGCATGTCCGTGAACACGGCGGGAGCCGTCCCCGAGATCGGCTGGCTGTCCTGCTCCAGGAGGATGAACTCCGCGGCAGGCGCGTGCGACCGCTGGGTCGCCGCGATCCGAACCGTGCACGGCGCGGGCAGGAACGACATCTGGTGCCTCCGGAATACACGGTACGTCTGCACCTTGCAGTCGTATCGAGCGGTCCACGCCGCCCAGAACGATTCCATCGTCTGCGGCTTGTCCGTCGTCAGAACGGTTGCGATACTGGCGACCGGGACCGAGATGTCGTCCGCGTCATCAGCGGCATCGTTGTTGTCATCGATCAGGTCCCAGAACGAGCAGGCGATCGACGAGATGCGATATTCGCCGGCGGGAAGCGCGGCCGATGAGCCCGATTCAAGACTTGACGACAACACGATGTTCTCGCTGTCGTCGAATGCGGCATCGTTCGTGACTGGTAGACGGAATGCAACGGCAAGGCATGCGGCCAATCCTTCGGCGAAGGCGAGCCGGGCGGCGTCCTGGGCCGGCAGCGGCCGCGGCTGCACCCGCAGGTCGGAGCTCCATAGATGATCGCCCGCGACCCCGGCGTCGAACCCGAGCTGCTGCCCCGCGTACCGGCCGTACACCGCCATCAGCACGTCGTGGTCCCACCGGTCCTGCTGCACGGCATGCATCGTGAGGCCTTCAATGAACGAATACGGCGTCGCGTCCGGCCAGGTCACCAGGAGGCCCGGGAAGCCGGTGAAGCCGGGCGCAACCAGCCATTGGAGTGTCATTTCGTAGGCATCGACGATCGAGTCGAGCACGTGGAAGGCCGCTGCGGCTGGGTCGCCCTTGCCGATCTCGATGTTCTGGTTCAGTTGGCTGCCGATGTAGCCTGTCCGCGTTGGGCTGACCACGGCATAGGGAGAGGGGCTGCCCGGCGGCATCACGATGGCCGGATGCGAGGGAGAGCCGGGATACGCCATTTCGGCATTGACACGCACGAACACATTGATGGGGCGGAAGCGGTCCGTAAACGCACTATAGAGCCCGTTGCCGTCGGTGCGGCGCGTGCATCTCACTACCACACCGGAGGCCGTCTGCTCGCAGAGCTCGACCTCGGCATAGCGCACGGGGTGCAGCACGCCGTTGCGGTCCTGGTAGCGGATCGTGCCCCGGACGGTCAGCCCGGTAGCGAGAGTCCCGGCTTCGGCCTTGAGCGGCCCACCCGCCACGTCCACCGCCGCAGTGAGCGGCACGCTGTGAGCGGCGTTCCACAGCCGGGCCTTGAATGCCAGCGTAGTCGGCTCGGGCACGCCCAGCTCGCCGTAGTTGAACGACAACACCACCGCGTCCGCCGAGTCGGCGCCGTTCACAATGAACGGGGCCGATGTCAACTCGGCCCCGGTGGTGACGCACGTGACGGTTGCGGTCACCGGCATCGAACACCCCGGTGCGTTCGCATCGACGCGGATGTCGACATCGTAATTGTTGAGATAGCCGTCGGCGTCGGCGTCCTGCGCATTGTATATC
>Ga0307380_10010216_pt1 | contig 11837 bp, 6 predicted proteins | sample UN3MG_FD_202239 | JGI IMG/M metagenome (GOLD analysis project Ga0307380, IMG submission 202239) | Soil microbial communities from Risofladan, Vaasa, Finland - UN-3 | ecosystem: Environmental > Terrestrial > Soil > Coastal area > Acid sulfate soil | place: Finland: Risofladan, Vaasa | collected... | reverse complement strand
AAGCGAGACATGGATAGAGTGTTGGAGCGGGGGGCAGCCTGGGCCGTGGCCAAGGGCTATGGCACAAAAGAGGACCTGGCACACACCGAGGAAGAGGGTTGTCTGGCCGGCGCTGATGCATCGACGGTCAGCCAAAAGGCCAAGAATCGGGGCTTGCAGCAGCTGGGATCGCTGGGCTCGGGCAACCACTTCTTGGAGATCGACGAGATCGAAGAAGTCTACGACGAAGAAGTCGCTCAGGTGTTCGGTCTGCGCCAGGGATGCATCGCCGTGCAAATCCACTGTGGCTCCCGCGGACTCGGGCACCAGGTCTGCACGGACTACGTCAGGCTACTCCAGAAGGCTGTCAGGAAGTATGGCATAGAGCTTCCGGACCGAGAATTGGTGTGCGCCCCCTTTGGGTCACCAGAGGGGCAGGACTACTTCGCTGCCATGGCCGCCTCAGCCAATTTTGCCTGGGCCAATCGGCACGTCATAGCTCACTGGGTGCGTCGCGCCTTCGAGGAGGCACTGGCAGGAAAGCTGAGATCCTGGGAATTAACGCAGGTGTACGACGTGGCCCACAACATCGGCAAGGTGGAACGGTACACCATAGACGGCAGGCAGGCCAAGCTCGTGATCCATCGAAAGGGCGCCACCCGAGCCTTCGGGCCAAGCTCGAAGGAGCTGCCACAAGACTACCAGGGAGTTGGCCAGCCAGTCCTGGTCCCCGGGAGCATGGGGACCGCGTCCTACATACTGGTCGGCGCCGACAAAGCGCACGACCTAACCTTCGGCTCTACCTGCCATGGAGCCGGTCGTGTGATGAGCCGCAAGCAGGCGAAGAAGACAATCTGGGGCGAGGACTTGATACGTGACCTGCGAGGAAAGGGCATAGTCGTTCAGGCCGGCAGCATGCCCAGCTTGGCGGAGGAGGCACCCGCGGCCTACAAAGATGTCGAAAGGGTAGTTGACGTGGTGGCAGGCGTCGGCCTGGCGCACAAGGTGGCTCGCTTGGTACCCCTCGGAGTGATCAAGGGCTAGCGGTATAGGTGATCGAGCCAACGAGCAGAGCGCGCTCGGATCGGCGGATTCAACACTCTGCCCTGCTACTCTCCAGCGAGCCCCAGCTGCGGAGCGATCCCCTTCATCGCGTCGAGCACGGTTTGAATGTGCTCGCCCAGCTCTGGTCCAAGTACCGCGGCGGCTTGTTCGATCTGCTCCCGGTTCACAGCAGCCGCAAACGCCCTATCCTTCCACTTCTTTCGAACAGACTTCAGCTGGACGTCATTGATGCTCTTGCCGGGCCGAACGAGGGCCACCGCAACCAAGAACCCCGTCAGATCATCCACTGCGAAGAGCACCCTCTCCAAGAGGGTCTCTTGGGGCACGCCCGTGTGCTCACTGGCGTGAGATAGCATCGCACGGACGATCTTCTCCGGCCAACCCCTTTCCCGCAGGATCTTGGCACCCGTGACAGGATGTCCTTCTACACTCAGATCGGGGTTCTGTTCATAGTCAAAGTCGTGAATCAGGCCCACGATACCCCACAGTTCCTCGTCCCCCCCATACTTGCGGGCATAGGCGCGCATCGCTGCCTCCACCGCCAGCATGTGTCTCACGAGGTTCTGGTTCTCGGTGAACTCATTCACCACTTCCCAGGCCTTCTCTCGAGTGATGTCCATGTTCATGAGCCTCTCCAAAGCATCATTGTATCTCGGGCTTGCCGCCGCCCACTCCTGAAGAGCTTGACAGGGAAAGTCCTGGCAAGCGCTGCAGGACCGTAGTCCTCGCTCGTCAGCACAGCATCTCAGAATCCAGCAATCGGGAGACCAATGCCTCTCCCTGTCACCCCTGCATCCCTCGCAGCGAACATCCGAGAGAGCTACCTGTACGCCCCTCTCCCTCCTGAGCCAATCCGCGACTTCCCGCGCCAGCTCAGGATCAACGGCCGCCCGAAAGGTATCACACTCAGCGCAGACAAGGCCACACGCGCCGATCATCCATTTCTCCCCACCGAGCGCAACCCCACCCTCGCGCTCCACCAATCCGTCCCATTCCTGCACCAACTGGTTCTCCACCGGCCATCCCCACAGAGGGGCACCTCATTCCGCCCTTCGTGCCGCGTGTCTACCCTGGCGACCTGGCGCGATTCATTTAGCCTTGCCTCCCCTGGGCAGCACATACCCGAGATGGCGGAGTGCGGCCTCGTCGCCCAGCCACCCTTTGCGAACCTTGACCCACAAATCAAGATAGACCTTGGTACCCAGCAGTTCTTCTATCTCTCTTCGTGCGGCCTGTCCTATGAGCTTGAGCATCTTGCCGCCCTCGCCGATCACGATACCCTTCTGGGTATCCTTGGCCACGTACACCGTGGCTTCAATGTAGGTCAGATCCTCGTGCCGCTCCTTGAACTCCTCCACGAGCACCTCGACCCAGTGAGGCACCTCCTGATACAGGAGGTGAATAACCTGTTCGCGGATGAGCTCTCCCACCATGAACCGCAGAGATTGGTCCGTGATCTGGTCGGGAGGATACAGTTGAGGACCCGGAGGCAGGTGCTGGACGATCAGGTCGAGCAGATGATCGCGGTTGCGGTCCTCGGTGGCTGACACCAAGACTGACTCCTGGCACCTCGCCAAACCCAGATACTCCTCCACGCCCTGCCCCTCCTCGTCAGGTGCGAGAAGGTCGACCTTGTTCATCACCAGGATAGAAGGGCCGGCGGCACGTTCCTCGATCATGCGGGCCAGCTTCCGGTCTTCCTCGCCAGGCGGGCCCGATACATCCACCACGAACAACACCACATCCGCGGCGGGGATGGCCCTCAACGCCGTCTCCACCATGTACTCCCCCAGCTTGTGGCGAGGTTCATGGACACCGGGCGTATCCACGAACACGATCTGCGCTTCGGGCAAGGTCAGTATTCCGCGCAACCTGCGCCGTGTCGTCTGCGGTTTGGGAGAGACGATGGCGATCTTCTGGCCTATGTAGCCATTGATCAGGGTGGACTTGCCCACGTTCGGCTTGCCCACTACGGCCACGAAACCAGATCGGTGATCCTCCGGCAGACCTTCCTGAGATACTAGTTCCATGTTCCACACACTTTAGAGATAGATGGCATCGAGGCTACACCTCATGGGGAGGACATTATCTGATCCAGCGACTGCAGGACCGCTCTCACACCAGCCAGGTTCCTATCGAAATCGGAGTCCACCTTCGTCTCCAGTTCCACCTCCACCGCCGCAACCCCCTGCTGAGCCAGGTAGTCCACGATGGCCCCCGTCACGGGGTAGGAAGCCCAGCCCTCCGCTGCAAAGGGATACCTAGTGGCCTCCGACAGGCGGCGGGCGAGTCTCTCGGAGGCGACATGATCTGCACAGGAGGTGACGAAGATCATGCCCGCCATGCTGTGATAGAATATCGCCACCTCGGCGTCCTCTACGAAGTCACGGAGCAGCTGGGTCTCCACTTCCGAGAAGGGCTCCGGCCCGCCACCTCCCTCATTGATGCCCTCTGTGGTATACGTGTCCTTCACCCAGTCGTTCTCAGGACAAGCGTCGCCATCCGTATCCGCGTTGCGATTCAGGTCTACCAAACGACCATTGCCTCGTGTCCCGTTCGCCAGACCATCTGGATTGGCCGTAGGTATGATCCACAGCGTGACCTCCGGCGGCACATCGTCCAGGTTCTCCTCGAAGTAGGCGATCATCTCCAGGGCAAGTTGATGAGTGTTCTTCTCGGTGCCCCCGTGTATGTTGCCGACCAGCACCACCTTGCGCGGGCCCATGCCAAACCGGTGTCCTACGATGGGGCGTCCTTCCCATGATTCTCCGAGCAGTTCATGCCCGTATCGTGCCGGTGTGGCCGTGTCAGTGGGTATCTGGACCACAGTCGGCGTGCGCTGCACGGTGGGAGCGGCGGTTGATGCCACAGTTGGATCGTCCGCCGGTCCTGCGGTGGGCGTGTTCGATCCGACGCCACAGCCGGTACATGCCCAGACAAGAGCAAGACACAGCAACCAGTGAGACGCTTCTCGCACCCTTCTCACTCCGCCGTCCAACCCAAGACCAGTACCTCACCCCCATCCAGGGCAGCCACAACCTCATCGCCTCCCCGGCCGTCCACGTCCGCAACCTGTAGTGCCGCGACGGAATCCCCTTCTTCAAGGAATCCTAGCACAGCGCCCGTGGAGATGTCCAGAACGTAGATCCATCCGCGAGAGTAGCAGTCCCCAGTTCCGACCACCACATCACTGACACCGTCCCCATCCACGTCCCCCAGCACTACATCCCTTACTGGTCCAGTCAATTCAGATCGCCAGTGCAGCGAGCCATCGACGTTGATCCTTTGCACCGCCCCGTCCACTGATCCCAGCAGCAGATCCTGCTGGCCGTCATGGTCTGCGTCGCCCAAGACAGAGGCAGAAGGTGAGGCCGGAAGTTGGAGTCGCCATTCGAGAGCTCCATGGCGATCCAGGACCGAGATCGAAGGATCGGGATACCGCGTGATGGCCACGACATGCCTGGGTCCAGCATGCTTCAGTTCCGCGCTGGCCAGACTGTGCACATAGCTCGCAGTGGAATACTTCCACAGGAGCTCTCCTGCGTCGCTCAGCACGTACACATCGTCGGCTCCGGCCACCACCTCTCCCCTGCCATCTTCGTCAAGATCACATATCTCGACACGGTGCACAGATCCATCTGTCCGATGCTTCCACAGCAAGCGCCCGTTGCCCCCCAGGAGATAGATGGTGTCGCCGAAGGAACCCCACTCGCCGGCGGCCACTTCTGGCAGGGGATCTCCGTCTACGTTCCCCAGATCGATGTCTAGCACGCTGGCCTCCACGCCAAAGCGCCACCGCAACTGCCCCACGGCATCCAGGACCAGCACCTCTCCGGAGGAGTCCATCAACCCCGTCGCTACGACGACCTCGTTCTTACCGTCGCCATCCAGGTCTCCGCACTCCAAATCGTTCACCTGGTCTCGAAGCCCATGCTCCCACAGGATAGACCCATCACCATCGAGCGTGTAGATGGAGCTTGGTCCGCCAGGCGATCCGGTCGCCACCGCGATCTCAAATCCCCGGTCCCCACCTAGATCACATAGACGCACCGCCCTCACGCGGCCCTCCAACGGGAGCGCCCATTCCTCATTCAGCCCCTCCCGTCGAAGATCATCTTCCAAAGCAGGCCGCTCTTCCTCAGAATGAACATCCAACATTCCGCTGTTGTCGAAAATCTCGCAGAGGACGGATCTCGCCTCCGGTGGGGGCAGAACCCTGGGCTGGGCAGCCTCCATCTGTACCGGGATCAATTGGACCTGCTTCAAGCCAGTGCGATCTATCAGGCTGCGAAGCACCAATCCTTGCATCGTTTCCACCGAGAATGGCTGGTCGAACACGAAGTTGCCGAGGCTGTAGGCCACGAACCCCTTCTCGTCGTAGGTCACGCCTCCAATCACATGAGGGTGGTGCCCGAGAATGAGCCCGGCTCCCGCCTCCAGCAGCTCGTGGGCCACCTCCTGCTGATGCTCATCGGGCAGGGGCACGTACTCAGCTCCCCAGTGAAGGGACACGACCACGAAATCCGAGCCGTCTGCGGCTCGTCGGACATCCGCGTAAGCGCTCTCCGGTTCCAGCCACGCAGGGCCACTGAAACCATCCCCGGCGTCGATCCATCGAGGGCCGATGTGGTCATAGGCTAGGAAAGCGATCCTGAGACCTGCAACCTCCATTGTTACCGCCGCTTGACCCTCACCAGCTTCGCCCCCCAAACCTACGTAAGCGATGCTTCCGCCATCGAGGTGTGACATCGTGTCCAGCAAGCCGACCGGACCATAGTCGTCGGAGTGGTTGTTGGCCAGGGACAAGATGTCGAACCCCGCGCGACTCAGCCCCTCAACTGCTTCAGGTTGGGCGCGAAAGACGATCCCGCCTCCCGGCTCGCCCCGTGAAGTGATCGGACTCTCCAGATTGCCGAATGCGACATCTGCCCCACCGATCAGGTCCCTGCTTAGCAGGAACGGGTAGGATGGCGAGTTGGCGGAAATCAGTGAGCCCACGCCGCGTCCCAGCATCACGTCGCCCACCGCCACTAGGTCAACCACAGGTTCAACCGCAACGCGCAAACCTTCTCGTACGGCCTTGGACAGCTCGCCATGTGCATCACGGTTGCCGACCAGCCACCACTGCCGTTGATAGGGATAGTCTCTCAGGCTTTCGGGCACCAGTGCCTGCCCGTCGATAGCCAGGGCACGTACCCGGAAGTCCACGAACCTCCAGGGCAGCAGAGCAAGGAGTCGTCTGTCGCCGAGCACCAGTTCCCTCGCCTCCCTCCAGGAGGAAACATGGATCGCGCATGCAGCAAGATGTTCGAGACCGAGCAGTTCCTTCACAGCCAGGCCCTCACCCACCACGACGGACCGGTACTCTCCCCCACCACCGAAGACGTCCCGCAGCCACGCCAGTGGCGCCTGGTCGATGGGGCTGGTCACATGACCCACGAGTACAAAGGGCTCACTGCGGACCAGTTCCGAACTCAGGTCGGGAACCTGATCACTGATCACAGCTAGCTCGGCTTGTCCGGTACGCAGCATCTCCAGCGCCTGGACAGAATCATCGACATGACCAGCAGGGCAGCGGGGGTGCTGCTGTTGTAGGGCCGTGAAGAACTGCACTTCCTCCTGCCATAGGTCGCGCTGAACCGCTAGACAGGGGGCGAGAGCGAGGACTGGGCTGACGGCGGGAGGTTCTCCGTAGGCGATTGGTGTGGGCTCTCCAGCTCCCGGCTGACATCCAGCCAGACTGCCTGGTATCAAGAAGCACAACACTGTGACGTGGATGAGCCGCCGCGCCAGCTCATTCACCTCGCTCCCTCGCCTGGTAGCCGGGCGAAATACTCCCCGAACAGTGGCGACAGGTCCTGGTCAGCGTGACGCGACAAGATGGAGTAGAAATCGGCGCCGGTACTAAGGGCATGACTCTGACTCTGACAGTAGTCCCGCAGGAACTGGCGGAACTGCTGGGTCCCCATCGCCTGTCGCAGATCAGCGAGGAGCAACGCCCCAGTACGATACACCGCATTCATGTACGAAGAGCCGTCCGTGAAATCGTAGATGGATCCGTCCACTGGACCCCCTCGTGGCCAGTTGAGGACCTCGAAGTCCCACAGCCACAGTTCGTCATCAGGATACCTGAGCTCGTAGAAGATCAACTCGCTGAACGTGGCCAGCGCTTCATCGAGCCAGGGTTCCATCACCTGGTCGTTCCCTACCATGCCGTACCACCACTGGTGAGATACCTCGTGGACCAGCAAGGCGACCAGTTGCGAGCGCACCCCTCCCGGATAGGTTTCGTACCACAGAGCGCCCAGGAACGATACCCCCGTGAACTCCATGCCCCCTGCGAACTCGGTCTCCGCTACCCGGTAATCCGTGTACGGATATGGTGAACCGAATTCCTCGCCAAACGTGACCAGAGCTTCCGCGGCGAGGCGAGCAACATCCAACCCTGCGCTCTCGTGCTCGGGGAAGTAGTATGAAGTTACGGTCATACCCCCGGCGTCAAAGGCGTGAGAGACATACTGGTCACTGGCAGCGAAGGCGAAGGAACGAGCCTCAGAGATGCGATACCGCCACAAGTTCCCTTCTCGTTCTTCCTCGCCACTACCCACCACGGTGACGTCATCCGGAGCCCAGATCCGGACGTCGTAGTCGGCTTCCTCCATCACGTAGGGGTCGCCGACGGGATGATAGGTGAAGGTGTACCAACCCACGTCGGGCAGGAGGGGGGCTAAAGCTGGATACCAGTGGCCCACATCGACAACGTGCTCCGACCAGCCCAGGCTTCCTGTTGTGAAGCTGTCACTAGGGTCAATGTAGGGCAAGTCTAGAGTGTATTCGAGGAACATGGTTGCCACCTGCCCGGCTTCCAGCTCTTGCGGCAGGGGCACGTGCAAGGTCATGCCTTCCAGACTATGTGCCGTCGGGGTGGGGCCTGTGCCAAACTCTACACTCAATCCATGAAGGGTGAAGATTTCCGAGTCGTAGTTGGGAAAGACGTTGAGCGTGATGTCGCTGAGCGTCTCCCCACTGCGATTGGCATAGTCTATCCTCTGCTGGACGGCCAGGCTGTGATCGTCGTAGTCGATAGTTGCCGTGATCGTGTAGAGGGGCAATGCTGTATCGCTGATAGGCTGGTACGGCGTGGGGGACGGGATGGGTGTGGGCGATGGGTGGCGAGCCGGGTCGCCTGGCCCGGAAAGCCCTGAGAGTGCCCCTCCTGGCCCAGAGGACTGCACCCACCGATAGCCGTACAGCGCTGTGATAGCGCAGATAGCCAGGCCCAGCGAGATCACCAATGCTGCGACCACCGCCCGGTACGTCCTTCCTGAGGGTCCTTGTTCCGGTTCCCCAGGAAGTCGTTCTACCCCCCTTACGGTGCCCTCCCACATGGCTAGCGCTTCCTTCACGTTCAGGCCTAGGTACCGGGCATAGAGTCGCAGCGCGCTCCTGGCGTGGCCTGCGCTGGCGAATCTGGAGTAGTCTTCCCTCTCAAGGGCCTGAACGTACTCCGGCCACAGACCGGTAGCGGCCTCGATATCCCGCCAGGAACTACCTTTTGTCTCCCTCGCCTCTCTCAACAACTGGCCGAGTCTGGCCATTGTCCCTCCCCGACAACCTAGCGTTCATTCTAAGTTAGCACTCGGTTGCGGTCAAATGCGTTTGGTAAGGGGTCTAGGTCGCCTGACAACACCCCACCGCGAGCCTGGAGGTGTCACATCACGCTCCGCCCCTCCAGCGTGTACCAGCACCACTGCTGCGCGCTCACGCTCCGGCCGTGCATCGCCTCTTGCCGACTCGCAGGCTAGTGAATGCCACAGCCAGCGTCAGCGGGCGCCTGTGCTGTCGTCCCGATTCGTCTTCCGAAGGGACCCGCGAATGAGCCCCTGAGAGCAGCCAGCAAGCACCCGCCCGATTCCTGATCGCGCTATCTGGGAGGAGCAGCCAACAGTTGCCTGACCACGGGAAGACCATCTTCGCCGGCCAGGAACCGCGGCTGCACATCATCAACGATGCGCACGGGGATCAAGTCGACCGCCTGGACGCCGTCGTCTCCGAGAAGAACCCGCAGGATCGCTCCTTCGCGCGCTGCCTCCACGGTGTCGATATCGAACACGAAGTTGCCCAGGCTGTAGGCGACGAACCCGCCTTGATATGTCTCGGTCCGCTGCACCACATGGGGGTGGTGTCCTATGACCAGGCAGGCCCCAGCATCGATGGCAGCTCGGGAGACCGCCAGCTGCTCGTCGTCAGGATGGAGCTGATATTCCGTACCCAGATGCATGATCACCACCACCAGATCCGCCAGACTGCTGGCCCGCTGCACGTCCTCTCCGATGGTTGCCAGATCCGCAAACGAGACCTGTTCCTTCGTCGGCAGCTCGGAGGAGCCTTCCCAGCGGCTGGCAGCGTAAGCGAGGAATGCGATTCTCCTGCCCTTCACTTCGCGGATCCACGGACTATGCGCCTCCTCGGCAGTGAGCCCCGCTCCCAGGTGGGCAACGCCAGAGCCCTCCAGGGCCTCCAAGGTCTGCTCGAGGCCTGCCTGACCGAAGTCCAGCAGGTGGTTGTTGGCCAGGCTTACCACGTCCAATCCCGCCCAGGCGAGCGCATCCGCGTGCCCGGGATGTGCCCTGAAAAGGTACCTCTTGTCTATGGGATCGCCCTCCACCGACAAGGGGCACTCCAGATTGCCGATGGCTATGTCTGCACCCCGCAGCAAGTCGGCCACCGCCTCGAAGGGGTAGGTGCTTCCGTAGACCTCCGTACGTTCCTCCACCGTGCGCGAGAGCATGATGTCGCCGACGGCCACCAGTTCGACGAGCTCCTCTTCACCCGCAGCCAGCCCAGGCAATGGCCCTGTCCATCCGTCCAGCGTGGCCGCCTCAGCACTCGCTTCGGGCACCTCCCAGATGGTCTCCGCTGAGTCGACGGCCAGCAGGTATAAGTTGTTCCCCGAGCGGGCCACGATGTCCGTGATTCCATCGCCAGTCACGTCTACCAGGTCCAGACCGTGAATTCTGCGTGCCGTCTGATACCCCCCCAGGGGCCTCCCATACACGTCCAGGATGCGAACGGCACCATCATCTCCCCCAGTGATAACTTCAGGGGTCCCGTCTCCGTCCGCATCAGCGAGCCTGACCGCCCACACGCTCTTCTCCGGTCCGCTCTCCCACCTCGGTTCGCCAGACTGGTCCATGAGGAGTACCTTCGGCGCGCGGGGTCCCGTGCTCACCGCCATCTCACCAGTTCCGTCACCATCCACGTCAGCCACGTCGAGACCGATCAAAGAGTCGCCCAGGGGTCGCTTCCATTGCAGGACGCCACTTTCGCTCAGTACGTGGAGCCACCCATCAGCGGATGCGATGATCAGCTCCTTCCGGCCATCCCCATCCACGTCGGACACCCTCAGCTTCCGTACCTGTCCACCGGTACGGTACGTCCACTGCGAAACACCAGTGGCGTCGGTGAGAGTTACCGCTCCCCCTCGATCGCCAGCCACTGCCTCCAGGCGCCCGTCATCGTCGAGGTCCACCAATTCGACGACTGATACTCCGTCAGCACGGCGCAGATGCCAGCGAAGCTCACCTCCAGCGCCCAGCAACCACAGCCCTCCATCCCAGCACCCGGCCAGGACTTCCCCCCTCCCATGGCCCTCCACCTTCCCGATCTTGAGGCTGGTGACCCGGCTACCTGTTCGCCAAACCCACAACAGAGACCCGTCGGGTGCCAGGGCGTGTACTTGATTGTCATCTCCCCCGACTACCACTTCGGACCGGCCGTCACCGTCTAGATCTCCGGCGTCGAGGCTGTGCAACGGTGCACCGGTACGGTAGCGCCACAGTAGCCGACCATCACTTCCAAGTGCGTAGACGTGCTTGTCGTAGGATGCGGCAACCACCTCCACGCGGCCGTCGCCATCCAGATCCGTGGTCGCCACCGCCCACACCATCTCCTGTGTGGGGTAGCTCCAGGCCAGGGACAGTCGCAGGGTCACCGCCGGCGGAGGTGTGCTGGTCGCGGTTGGAGAAGCCACGGGCGTGGGCGTCGATGTGGGAGTCACCAGGGGAGAGCTGAGCGGAGTCTCAACCGCAGTCGTCGCTCGTGGAGAAGGCAGAGAGGCGGGGGTCTCCTGCCCAGCACACCCTGCCAAACACAGCACAAACAGGCCTATGCAGAATCGGGAACGCAAGTTCATCTTCTTCCAGTCGCGGCCAAGGGGTCGCCAGCAGCCTGCCACCGCTCCCCATTGGAGCAACGGTGCGTGAATCGCCCGCTATGCCCACCTCCAGTGTCGCCACACCTGCCAGGTGCACCACGGGGCGAGCACCAGCCTTCATTGGTAACGACAGCACCGCCGACGATGGCTCCAGCACCATGGTCCCTGGACGACTCTGGTCAGTGCATCCTGGTCATCGCGTTATCGCGCCCAGTATAGCACCGCAGTGCAGATATGCAAGCCGATCGCCGCCGCCTAGCGGAGTACCACATACGCCGAACACCAGAAACACCGGGGTCCGCCAGTGTCCATTGTGGAGCCTGAATCATGCTGCTATAATCGGTGACGCGCCGCGGCAGGAGTCGCTGGAGCAACAATCGGGAGAACGAGGGACGTGGTGCAGACAGAGTTCAAGACTCTGACCTCCCTGGGCGAGCAACTCGAGCGGACCAGCGGGCGCTTGCAGATGACCGAGATGATCGCCCAGTTTCTCCGAGAACTGCCGGCTGACGAGGTGCCGCCCGGAGTGCGCCTCCTGGTGGGAAGTGTGTTCCCAGAATGGGACGAGCGGACCCTC
>Ga0307380_10010214_pt1 | contig 11838 bp, 6 predicted proteins | sample UN3MG_FD_202239 | JGI IMG/M metagenome (GOLD analysis project Ga0307380, IMG submission 202239) | Soil microbial communities from Risofladan, Vaasa, Finland - UN-3 | ecosystem: Environmental > Terrestrial > Soil > Coastal area > Acid sulfate soil | place: Finland: Risofladan, Vaasa | collected... | reverse complement strand
GGGGCATGAGGGTAAATACTCTGCGATTTTAGGGTAGTAAAACACCTCGACAGACTAACCACTAAGGGTGAGATCGACTCAACACGAGGGGTTGGGGAGGCGCTATAGTCCTTGGCGTGAGTGCTTTGGCTGCCCGAGAGGTCATTCCTGGTGCTATCTGGGCGTTCGACTTACCGATACGCCCTGGAGAGACGGGCAGCGTCTGCCTGCGCTGTGGTGAGTGGCACTGGTTTGTGTCGCTGCGGTCGCCTGGCTGGACGCCGGCGCGGGACGCGCATCGCTTCGTGAACTACGGCATGGGGCCGTCGTTCATCGAGTACGGCTTCTGCGCGACGCCGGCGGACCCGGCGCGCTAGTTGAGGCTCTGGTCGGTCTGCTGAGGGGTGCCCATCTCGAGGGCGAACGAGCTCTGACGGTTGTTCTTGTGCTCGGTGATGCGGAAGCCTGCGTAAGTCCGGCCGATGATCTTCTTGATCACTTTGCGGGACATGTGCCGGGCCTTCCAGACCGGGTTGGGTACGTTCTCTAGGACGTGCGCGTACAGGCCATGATTCTCTGCGAGGGTTGCGAGCTGCAGCGGCGTGATCTTCTGACCGACCGCGAAGGTGCTCGCCCAGTGCGCAACGAACGCTTCGTGTTCTTGCGCGTCGACGTCACGCTTCCGTGCCTGCGCGATAGCGGCTTGGAGCCCGCGGATTTTGGCGTGGTCGAGGATGCCGCCGATCACCTTGCACCAGTTTTCGAAGCTGGACATGTGTACCTTGGTGCCCGGTCGCCCGGAGGTGACCCAAGAGCGCGCGAGGATGAGGCAGGCTCGGATGACCTCAGAGCGATTTTCGAGCGCGTAGGTCACCAGGTCAGGGATTTCGAAGTTCTGTCGTGCGGTTGGCTTCTCTAAGTACGTGTCGAGCTTTACCAGGACGACACGTCTTGCGACGTCGGCGTCGAAGCGGCCCTCGTTGAGCGTGAGGCACCAGGTCGCTGTCTGCGGGAACTCTGGCGCGTCATTCGTGTTCAGGAGCCTCGTGGAGTAGGTCTCGCTCGTAGCGATGATGGAGAGGGCGTCGCTGCTGACGACTCTGGAGATGTTGTCGAGGATGATGAACGGGTAACCCTGCTTCAGGTAAGAGACGATTCGCTTCTCGATCTCTTCTTCGCGTCGCCCGAAGCCTTTCGTTCCAGGCCGCTCGCCGGTGATGATCGCTTGAATGGTCTTGGCGAGGAGCGTCTTGCCAGTTCCCTGGCCGCCGCTGGGCGCATCGAAGGCGTAGAGCGGTCGTGGACCTTTGATCATGGGGCGCACGATCTGCTCGAGCAGGCAGGCGATGGCGCCAGCGAGCCCGCCGCCTTCGGGGACGAATGGGATCTCTTTGAAGAGCCGTAGAATGGCGCGGCGGGCCTGCGCGACGTCTTTGGCTGTCGGCTTGTCTGGAATGCTCGCGATTTTCATCTCAGGCGAGTACCAGATGCGGCTGACGGGGTCGTAGCCGGGCGTGTCGTGAATCATCCCGTCGGCGCGGACTGTCGGGATGCGTGCGAGCGCGTCGATGGGTGGGACGGAGAGGTCTGGGAGCGCCAGCATGTCCCGAACGAGGTTCTGGCCGGGGTCTGGGTGCTTTATCATGCCGCCGCGCGCAGTAGCGACAAAGTCGATGGCGCGGGCCAGGATGCCGCGCATGAGGACCTCTGTATCGAGGATCTCGAGTCGCTCCTTGCTGATGACCTTGCGGATGATCGCTGGCGTGCCCGCCGCGTCGCGGACAGCGTGAAAGCGGAAGACTCGCTCGCCCATGGTGTCCTTGAGCAGCTCCCAAGAGCAGTAAGCCTGCTGTTCGAGGTCACGCCAGACAAACATCTTGGGTTTGCGGCCGGCCAGGAAACGCGCGCGGACAACCTCGCGGCGAAGTCCGGCGAGGTCGATGTGCCCGTCAGGTGTGAGAGGCACAGTGCGCTGTACGTTGAAGATCTCGATGAGCTTGTCGCGCACGATCGGGACCAGAAAGTTCTGGCGAAGACCCGTGTTGTCGTTCAGCTCCCAGCTGCTGGCGATTCGAGGAACAGCGACCTCGGTCATGACTTCGATGTGCCACCATTCCTTTGGAGCGGCGTCAAAGTCCTTGTCAGGGATCGGGATGTTGAGCGGCGGGACCGTGTCCGGCTTCACGATGATCTGAAGGATGGGCGGCGCCTGCCCTGTAGGGTCGACTTGTGGGACCACTCCATAGAGCTGCGCGCGCTCCGCAGGTACGGCTTGGGTAAGCTCCGGGGCATCTTTGGCTGGCCGATCAACGGCTGTCGGGAGGTCGTCGAGGTGGAGCTCATTGCTCGCGCCGACGTGTGCGTAGAAGATAGAGCCGATGCGCTGTCGGAGCTGTGCGAAGGCGTGCTCAGCGGCGGCGTTCTCGCGCCCGAAGTCGTCCCATGACGAGATGACTTCGGTAGCTGTAACCCCTGTGATGTTTTCGATTTCAGCCCATCCAGGCGGTTCTGGGCGCTCTCGATCAGGCAGCCGCTGGTGGAAGACGCGGTACTGGTGATCGTTTCGGCGGACTCTGATGAACCCCCATAGACAGTCGCCGTGGTCAAAGACCCCTGCGTCCTCGAGGGTAACGAATTGTGCATCGAACACGCTATGTGTGTCGCACGCCTGCTGAGGGAGGTCAACGGTGGAAGGCTGGGGGTATTTTGGGTGTATTTGCCGGGGCATTTGACGAGCAGATTTTTCTGTGTCAGAACCCTCTTCCGTGATCGGAACTGCTCTGAGATCCCCGACGGCGAAAGGTCCGCCGCCCGCCCCGCTTGGCCAGCGTGGTGTGCGTCCGGTCGTTTTTCCGACAGGGCTCGACCAGCAGGCTCTGGCACACGTCCTCGACATCCCTGGAGTAAGTTGGCGCCCTGGCGCAGTTACTTGCGGGTGGGATGCTGCTGAAAAAGTAGGGAAGCTGATGGGCATGGCAGTGCCCGAGGCACCAGTGTCTGGTGCTGTCGACTTACCCGGTCTGAGTAAGTACCGCGAACTTGGGTTTCCTGAGATTGCGCGTGGTTACCAGAAGGTCGCTGCAGATTTTCTCGTGCGCAGAAGTGGCGCGATGCTCTGTGACCCGATGCGAGCAGGTAAGTGTATCGAAGCCATCATGGCAGATACCCTGGTCGGATCTCGAAGGACGTTGTTCGTCGCACCTGCCCTCGCTAAGTGGGTCTGGTCCGACGAGCTCTTGAAGTGGACCGGCGAGGGTGCCTTCATCCTCGACGGGCTCTCAGGCCGTCAAGCGCGGCAGGTCTGTGTGACCTGTCGTGGGCGGGGCGATGTAGCTGGTGAGACGTGTTCGGGGTGCGTGCAGCACAACGGGCAGTCCTACGGGTATATCATCCATGAGGCACGGACGATCTCGCGTCCGATCCCCTTCACTCGCCGCGTGCCGCCTCCTCCCCTGCCCACAAAACAGCGACGGCGCAGCTCGCGCCAGCCAAGGGTGCGACACGTAGTGAATCTGTTCAGCGATGCGGCGCGCCGTACGGGGGAGTGGTACGGCCCGCCGCATCCGACAAGGACACGCATCGCTGCGCTGACAGCAGAGTATGAGCGCGAGGCTCAGCGTATGGCTGACTCGCGCTTCCGGTGTACGAAGCATGAGGATGTGACGGGGCCGGACCCGTCGCAGACGTGCTTCAAGTGCTGGACGGAGTTCCGAGAGACGCTGAAGTCGGCTCGGTACGTTGTCACCAACTACGACATCTTGGGCGCACAGCGTATGGATGTCGGTGGTGGCGTTATGCAAGAGCGGTACGACTTGCAAGGTTGGGCTTCGACGCTCGAGTGGTTGAGCTTCGATGTCGTCATCCTTGACGAGTCTCACGTGACCCGTGGACGGGCGAAGAACAAGAAGGACCGCTTGCGCTCTAGACAGGCGAAGCTCCGGCAGATTCTGCAGCGGGTGTCTCGGGTCTGGTTGCTCTCAGGCACGCCGATTTACGCCTACGTGCGCGACTTGCAACAGCAGCTCGACCTCGCGACCAAGGGTCTCTTCGGTGACGAATGGGCCTTCGACGAGCGATACTGTGAAGGCCATCGCGGAGAGTTCGGCTGGGTCAATACTGGCCGTTCGATCTTGGCAGACACTGAGCTGAAGCCTCGACTCAAGACGCTCATGCTGAAGCGCTCACGCGCCGATATTTATGACGAGCTGCCGCCAAAGACGCGGCAGGTGATCCGAATCGACCCTGAGGGGACCGTTGGGCGCATCCGCCGTGACGGCGATCGGATTTTCTCTTTAGAGAAGGCTCTTGCTGAGGCGCTCAGCTTCAAGGTTGGTGCGGTCATCGAGAATGTTGTTCAGGGCCTCGTTCAGGGTGAGAAGTGCATCGTGTACTCGTTCTCTCGAAAGAACGCGCGGACGCTGTTCCGGGCGATTGAGAGCGCGATTGTGACAGGCCCAAATGCCTCGGCGCTTCGGCGTGCGTCCGCGCGGTGTTGGCTCGGTAGCGGTGAAGTCACTGCTAAGGCCCGCGCTAAGATGTGCAAGAAGTTCGAGGCGCATACGGGCGCTGGCGCCTTTGTGGCGACGACAGATGCTTTTAGAGACGGCGGCGTCTCGATGAAGTCTGCGTCGGCTGTTCACTTTGCAGACTTGCACTGGCTCCCGACAGCGATGTTTCAGGCTGAGGATCGCGCCTGGGACCGGGACAACGGCTTCTCAATTCTCTACTACATCGCTAACGGGACTGTTGATGAGCGCTTTGAGGACGTTGTCCTTCCGCGTGTCGAGATGCTCTCGAAGATGGCAGACGAGAAAAGCGCTGAAGAGATGCAGAGTGTCTTGACCTCTTCGAAGGATGATCGTTCGGTGGCCGAAGAAATGTTCGCACGTCTGACCAAACACCTGCGGGTGACAAACTGATGGCTGGCATGGGTGTCGGTTCGTCGGGCGCGCCGACTGATCGAATGGAGGACTCACCGAGTGGTGCGTCGACTCGAGGGCCGCACCGGCTTTCGGCGGTTCGCGTTTGCGAGCGCAAGTGGGCCTTTCGTTACCATTGGGACTTTCGTCCGCCAGCACGCGCTGACAAGGACTGGCGGCTGGGCGGGACGCTCATTCACCTCTGTCTGGCCTACTACTACGCATCGCGGATGCCAGTAGAGACGCAGCCGCACTGGTTCAAGGTGAAGGACCTTTACCAGGCGCTGAAGGACGAAGGGCAGGGCCGTGACCATGTGATTGAGTCTGCGAAGGCTTCACTCGCTGCGTACATGCAGGAGTACGCCGCTGACGACATCCGCCCGATGTGGATCGAGAAAGAGTGGACCGCTAAGCTCGGTGAGCTTGACCCCGGCGGCCCGTGGCCTGAGCTAGACGATGAGGAGGTGACCTGTCGCTCTGACCTGGTCTATGAGCTGACACGCTCGGGCTTTGGAAACATCATGGACCATAAGTCTTTCGGTGTGTCGAAGACCCGGCGTGATGGGACGCTCGTTAAGTGGAGTCCTGACGGCGAGTTTTCGCTCAACTGGCAGATCCTGGTGAACCTTCAGATCGTGCGGGCCGAGCTGCTCCGGATGGGGCGTGACCCGACCTGGCTGCGCGGCTTCGTCATTCAGCGCTGCACACGCAACTCGCCGTACGTCTTTGATCGGAATGTGGTGCCCATCTCACAGGCGGCCTATAGCTACACGCCTCGACTGCTGCGCAAGGCGGTCAAGATGGAGCTGGACTTGATGGCGCGCATTGAGGCTGGTGACGCGCCGGACCCCAACTACGATGCTTGTTACGGCAAGTACGGACCATGCGATTACATCGACGTGTGCCGTGCTGCGACAGACGAGCAAGCCAAGGCCGTGCTGCTGCGCGACTTTGAGAGGAAGATTTCAGTATGAATGCACTAGCACCAGCGCAGAAGCGTACAGCGCTGCCAGGCGCCAATGTTCAGGACGAGTTCGGGCTTGACGTAGGCAACCTCTTAGCAAAAGCCATGCTGGTGATCATTTACGGCCAGCCGAAAGGCGGTAAGTCGACTGCGGCGGCGCTCGCGTTCAATGATTGTCTGTTCATGACGTCGGATGAGCTGGTGCTTCGACCGTACGCATCCTATTACGAGCAGCTCAGAGCTGAGGACCCAGCGTTGTTCGCGAAGCTCAAGCTGCGTGATCCGTCGAAGCCTTGGTCGCAAGGTGGTCTCGCACGAAAGAATGTGGCCGAGATGATTGAGTGGCCGCCTCAGTCGGGGAAGCTGCTGCGCGCGAACAACTGGAAGCAGATTCGCGATTACCTCTTCGACAGGTACATCCCGAATATCCTGTCAGGGAAATGGCCGTTTGCTGGGCTTGTCTTCGATGAGTGGTCGACGTTTGCTCGGCGCATTGAGGCGAGTATGTCGGTCGACCCGATCTTCGAGTCGAAGAGCGGAAACATCAACCACTGGGACGTACAAAAGGCGCTGGCGGCGTTTCACGGCGAGCTTTACCAGGTCGCACGGATCACCGGCCGCCCGGTTGTCCTGATCTCGCATGAGAAGGACCCGACCTACTACCCGGACAACTGGCACGAGACGCACAAGGCTGGGAAGATCAAGTACAAGGGTGGCCCCGCGTTTCCGTACGGCAAGCTCATCAAAGAGTGCTGCGCGCACGCTGACGCGGTCCTTCGCTGCAAGATCATGGACAAGCTGCCAGAGGCGACATCTGCTGACCAGATGCTGGTGTCTAAGCCTGTCGACCCCTCAATCCTGAGAGAGGAGAGCGGCGTTGTTCGCAAGTTCGTTTGCGAGGTCTCGGAAGAATGGGAAGGCGGCTTTCGAGACTTTCGTGTCAACGCTGAAGAATCACTTGACCTACGCGCGCTCCTTGCTCGCGTAGGGATCCTGTCGGCTGTCGTGTAGACGGCAGTCAAACCGCCGCGTGAGCGGCACAACAAGTCTGTCGGTGCACCGGCAGCAAAACGGAGAACGTAAGTTATGTCGAACCAAACACCACCACCCCCGATCAGCTTCGCCGGAATGGAGGGCTTTACTGCGTACGCGGGCAGCTCGCGCGAGTTTTTCGGCTTTGACGGCATCGTGAAGGGCAACATCACGTACCTGACGGCCGGCTGGTCCAAGGGCGAGTCCCCCAAAGGCATGGTTACCGTCGGGCTCGTCGCCACGGATGAGGACTGCCAGGGCAAGAAGCAGGAGACGTTCGTGTTGTATACGGGCCTGGACAAGAACAACGACCCGCTGGTCCGTCAGTTCTGCGAGTTCCTGAACAGCACCGGTACCTCCGAGGAGGCCATTCGTAGCTCTGCTGCGGGGCAGGCGCAGGGCATTCAGCCCCTGCTGGACAAGATCCTCGCGGAGGGTCGCGGGTGCTACTTCAACGTCAAGACGAAGCAGCACAAGGGCAAGTGGCAGACCGAGATCGACGGCTTCTCGAAGCCGGAGCGCTACCTCGAGGCGGTCAAGAACGGGTCGCACCGGTGGAACCGGATCGCTCCCGGCTCGTCGCCAGCGGCGGGGGCGCCGAACCTTGGCGGTGCGCCGGTCAATGGCGCGGGCGCGTACGTTGAGGGCGCTGCGGCCCCCTCAGGTGCGGGCGACCCAGCGCCGGGCTTGTAGTCCCTGCCTTGCGGATTGAGCGGAGTGTTAGACTGCTGTGTCTGCTGATAGTTCGCTCGAGGCGCTTCTGCTCAATCCGCCTCCTCCTCCTCCCAAAAAGACCCGCGAAGAGCTACACGCGCCCGCCCTCGCTCGCGGCGCGCGGTGCTTGGAATGTCCTATGTACGGCTGCGGCCGTGGTCCTGTCCTCGGCGAGATTCGTCCAGGCGCTGCGCTGGCCATCGTAGCTGAGGCGCCTGGCGACAATGAGGTCGAAGACGGCCGACCGCTAATCGGGTGGTCTGGACAAGAGGTTGAGCACGCGCTGCTTTGGGGCAACCTCACACGCGCAGATACGTCGCTTACCAACACGATCCTTTGTCAGCCTCCGGAAGACCCGAATGCGCCTGACCGCCCCGGAAAGAAGCGCCCAGCGCTTGGCTTCGAGGAGTACATGCGCGCGCTCCAACACAAGCAAAAACGCGCGCTGAAGAAGTGGGCGACCGCGTGCGCTGAGGCCGAAGAGGCGGGCGAGCCGCTGCCGCTGTCCCCGCCTGAGCTGGTGATGCCTGTTACCGCGTGCCGTCCGCGGCTTGAACGGGACCTGGTTGAAGCCGCGACACCGTACGTCCTGGCAGTCGGTAAGCAGGCGCTCGTCTCAATGGCTGAGCTTTGGGAGATCCCGACAGGTGCCCAGAAGCCTACGGAGGACGGCGCGCCCTATTCGGCCTCGATTAAGAAGCAGCACGGTGCGCCGATCAAGATGCCTGACGGGCGCATCCTTTTCTCGTCCTACCACCCCGCGATGGCTGCACGTTCGCGCAAGGAGTATCTCACGGTCATCCGCGCGAACATCAAGCGCGCGGCTGAAATTACACGGGCGGGTGGCGCGATTGACTGGGTCGAGCCGCCCTTCTGGTTGAATCCTTCAGCGTCACAGGTCGTGAACCTGGTTGACCGGATGATTGCGGAGCGCGTCGAGCTCACGGTCGACCTCGAGACCAATAACGCTGATCCTCACTCGTGCTACGTGCGCTGCGTAGGTTTCGGCGCGGAGATGAACGACGGCACCGAGCAGGTGATGGTCGCGCCGTTCCGCCACATGGACGGCTCACCCTGGTGGGAGAGCATGGCCGACAAGGGGGCAGTTGCGGCGGTGCTGCGGCGGGCAATGGACGAGCTGCCGCTGGCCGGCCAGAACTTCGGTAACTTCGATGTGCCGGTGATGTTGCGAACGGGCCTGATGACCAATCGCACGAAGACGTGGACCGACTGCTACCTCGAAGCCGAGACGGAGTTTCTCACTGAAAACGGCTGGAAGCGCTTTGACGACGTCGCGCCTGACGAGAAGCTCGCGACCATCACGCGCGCTGGCGTATTGCAGTACCAGGCGCCGTCGGGCCGCACCGACGCCCTCTGCCGCGGTGACATCCTCACCTTGGAGACGCAGGACACGCGCTGTGTTGTGACTGGCAATCACCGTATGTGGGTGCAGCCCTACTTCCGAAGCTCCAAGCGCGAGGGTCCTTGGCAGTTTCTCTCGATAGACGATGTACTTGCTGGCCCTGACTGCCATCGCCAGCTCCGAGCGTTCAACCCGGCGGCGCACCGCAGCCCCGATGTGCGCCGGCTCGTCGCAGGGCGCACGGTGGACTCTGACTTCCTACGCCTCTTGGGATTGGTCATCTCGGACGGTTGTGTGACGCATCGAGGCGACCAGCCGCGCGGGCTTGCCGTGTCGCAAGTAGAGGACGGCCGCGCTTCGACGCTCCTTGAGGCGTTGCGGTCGAAGTTTCAGCTTGTGTGCAACGTGCAAGAGCGTCGCGAGGCTTGGAGGTCACATTCGTGTCGTGAGGTCACATGGCGTCTCGACGACAAGCCACTCGCATGCGCGGTCAAGAAGCTGATCGGCTCAGAGCGCGCAGACGGCTCGTGGTCGTGCCACTCGGAGTTCAAGCGCTTGCCGCCGTGGGCGCTCGAGCTATCAGAGGAGAAGCGCCGCGCGCTGCTAGAGGGCCTCCTGGCTGGTGACGGCTCGGAGGCAAACGCTGTCGCGACCGTTTACCGCTCAGCGTCGCGCGGGCTTGCGGATGACGTGCAGCAGTTGGCGTGGTCTCTTGGACACCCGGCGACGCTGCGTGTCGAGCATGAAGGCGCCGAGGACCAATGCTTCGCGGTGCGCGTCCGGCCTGACCTCGATCATGTCGTCGATGTGCAGACGCGCGTTCGCAGGAAGTATCCGAATGGCTCAGTGCGTGGTCATGTCATACGCCGCTCAGCGATCGGCGAGCGCATCGTCTGCTTCACGGTGCCGAACGAAACGCTCGTGACGCGGAGCCGAGGAAAGCCAGCTTTCCACGGCAATACGCTGATGCTGCATCACGACACCGAGGATAACGACCTGCCGCACGACCTCGGGTTCATCGCGCGGCGCTACTTCCCGATGCCGATGTGGAAGGCGGATGTCGACCACAAGTCGGTGGACAACGTCGACGACGCGCGGTTGCAGCGTTATTGCGCTAAGGACGTCCTTATCACCCATCGACTGCTTGAGCCGCTCCGTGAGCGCGTGACGGCCTGCGGCTCGTGGGGACAGTACCAGACAGACTGTCTGCTTGGCCCGGTGCTTCGCGATATGGGTGAGCTCGGTCTCATCGTTGACGAGAACGTGCGCGGGGAGTTTTCGGAGATGCTGAACCAGAAGGTCTACGAGAAGCTCAAGGAGCTGCGCGAGCTGGTAGCCGCTGGGCCGAAGGCGCCAAGCCGCGATGCGATCAACGCGCTCAATCCGCGGTCGTTTGTGCAGCTGCAAGAGCTAGTCTTCGAGCAGTGGGGCTATGTCCCTGTGATCGGAACGGACGGCTATGAGCTGTCGTCAGGCGCGGCCGAAGAAGGCGACGACGGCTCGACATCCAACTTCGCGATCACCGAGCTGATCAACAAGCGTGGAGTTGATGACGCGCACGAGGCCGCGCTGATGTGCCTGCTCGACTTCAGGTCGTACGACAAGCTGCGTGGCACCTACGTGGACAACTTGCGTGTGCGCTCAGTGCCGTGGGGGCAGTGGGGTCTTCAGATCGGCCAGGCCGGCGCGGTGGTTGTCCCGCGCTGGGACCCGGACAAGAACGCGCTGGTCATGACTGAGGTCATCGAGGCGCGCTCGGCGATGTCGCTGTTCAACACCCAGTACAAGGGGCACGTCGTCCCGACGGGGCGGTTGTCTGCGGCGCCAGCGATTCAGAACTGGCCGGCGCTCGGCCGCGCCAACATGCGTAAGATGATCGTCGCGCCGCCGGGGCATGTGTTCGTGGGCGCCGACTACGCGCAGCTCGAGGCTCGAATCTACGCGGTGATGGCGCAGGATCGGTTGACGTTGCTCGCGATTCGAGAGGACAAGGACATCCACTCGATGAACGCGGCTGCGCTCCTGGCCAAGACGCTCGACGAGATCCCGCAGAAGTACCAGGAGGTCGAGCACGCCGAGGACCGTTCGATCCGAAAGCACTGGAGGACCATCGCGAAGCGTTTTTGTTTTCTTGAACTGTATGGCGGTGAGGAAGAGAAGCTCTTCTCTGTCATGTCGTCGCAGCGCGAGAAGGCCGGTGACCGCATGGGGGAGCTGTCCTTCCCTGAGCTGACCGAGGCCGACGTCAAGGTCTGGCACGAGAACTGGCACACGCTTCACCCAGAGACGCGAGCGTGGCATGCGACCTGTCACGGGATGCAGCGGCAGGACTCGTACATCGCAGTCCCAACGCTCGACCAACGTAAGCGCTGGTTCCCTGGCGGCGTCTCGCAAAAGAACGCTGTGCCGAACATGCAGATCCAGGGCTTTGCAGCTTCGATTGCGAACCAGGCGCTGCTCAAGATCGCCGAGGCCATTCCGCACCGCGGCTGGTCTCGCTTCTCTGGGCCGTGTCTTCAGGTGCATGACTATATTGGCTGCATCGTGCCTGAGTCGCGCGCGATTGAGGCTGCGCTGCTCATTGAGCAGTGCATGTTCTTTCAGTACCAAGGGGTGCCTTTTCCGGCCGAGGCAGGTATCTCGCCGGATTGGGCCGGACAGGACTACGACGACTCATTGGCATGGCGCGACGAAACGTGTCCATGCGGCGGTCCCGCCGCTTACAAGAACTGCTGCGCGTTGAAGCTGATGAAGACAGCGTGAGAAAAGGAAGAGGAAGAATGGAAACTGAGAACAAGTTCAATCTTTACCGCTACTCCAAGGCCGAAGGGCTGGTTGCTGAGATGGTCGACATCCATATGTACCCT
>Ga0307380_10010212_pt1 | contig 11840 bp, 10 predicted proteins | sample UN3MG_FD_202239 | JGI IMG/M metagenome (GOLD analysis project Ga0307380, IMG submission 202239) | Soil microbial communities from Risofladan, Vaasa, Finland - UN-3 | ecosystem: Environmental > Terrestrial > Soil > Coastal area > Acid sulfate soil | place: Finland: Risofladan, Vaasa | collected... | reverse complement strand
CGGACAGGGTGTTCGTCATCACCCGGGACGGGACCAAAGGGAAGAAAGGCCATATCGGCCAGATCCCGGCGATGCTGCAACAGGCCGGCATCGTCCCCGACCTGACCATCGTCAACGGCTGCACCTTCCAGATGATGCGGATGTCCCAGATCACCAAGCCGCTGGGCTGGAAGACGATCGTCAATATGAACCCGATCATGATCGACGGAACGGGCATGTGCGGCGTCTGCCGGCTGTCCGTCGGCGGGAAGATGAAATTCGCCTGTGTGGATGGGCCGGATTTCGATGGCCACGAGATCGACTGGGAGGAGTTCCTGGCGCGGCGCAAAAGCTATAATCCCGAAGAAGTTGATCCGTTGCGCCGGTCGAGCTGCCGGTCGCATTATTGATGGAGAATGCCGGGCGCAGTCAGAGAGGAAGCCTGAAGTGAGCGAAGAAAAAGTCGAGAAGCCGGAAAAGAAGAAGCTGGACCCGAACCGTCGGTCCATGCCCAAGCAGACTCCCTGGGAGCGGATCAAGAACTTCGACGAAGTGGCCCTCGGCTATCCCATCGAGACGGCGGTCGAGGAAGCGAAACGCTGCCTTCAGTGCAAGAAGCCTTTTTGCAACCAGGGATGTCCCGTCGGGATCGATATTCCGGGCTTCATCAAGTGCATCATCGAGGGCGATTTCGCCGCCGGCGCCAAGAAGATCAAGGAAACGAACGCCCTCCCGGCCATCTGCGGCCGCGTTTGCCCCCAGGAAGAGCAGTGCGAAAAGGTGTGTGTCGTGGGCAAGAAGGGAGCTCCGCTGGCTATCGGCCGGCTGGAACGGTTCGTGGCCGACTGGGAAGCGGCCGAGGGTAAGATCGAAGTCCCGGATATGGCGCCCAAAACGGGGAAAAAAGTGGCCATCGTCGGGGCCGGTCCCGCCGGCGTCACTGTGGCCAACGATCTCGTCATCCTCGGCCACGACGTGACTATCTTCGAGGCGCTCCACGAATGCGGCGGCGTGCTGATTTACGGTATCCCGGAATTCCGGCTGCCCAAAGCGATCGTCAAACGGGAAGTGGAATACGTGAAGAGCCTGGGGGTCAGAATCTACATGGATTTCGTCGTCGGAAAGACGAGGACGGTGGACAAGCTCCTGGAGGAATTTGACGCCGTCTTCGTCGGCTCGGGCGCCGGGCTTCCCTGGTTCATGGAGATCCCCGGCGAGAACCTCAACGGCGTCTATTCGGCCAACGAGTACCTGACCCGGGTCAATCTCATGAAAGGGTTCCGCTTCCCTGAATACGACACACCCGTAAAACGGCCGTCGCGGGTGGCCGTCGTCGGCGGCGGGAACGTGGCCATGGATTCGGCCCGGACGGCCATCAGGCTGGGCGCCGATGAGGTCCACCTGGTCTACCGGCGGAGCCGGACGGAGCTCCCGGCCCGGATAGAGGAAGTGGAGAACGCCGAGGAAGAAGGCGTCATCTTCGACCTACTGACGCTCCCCGTGCGCCTCAGCGGCGACGAGAACGGCTGGGTCAAGGAGATGGAATGCCTGCGGATGGAGCTCGGGGAGCCGGATTCCTCGGGCCGGCGCAAGCCGATCCCCGTGGAGGGGTCCAATTTTATCGTGCCCTTCGACGCCGTCGTCATCGCCATCGGCAACAGCCCCAATCCGCTCATCCCCATGACCACACCGGGCCTGGAGATCAGCCGCAAGGGCGGCATCGTCACCACGCCGGAAACGGGACGGTCATCCAGACCCAGGATCTGGGCGGGCGGAGACATCGTCCGGGGCGCGGCCACGGTCATCAGCGCCATGGGCGACGGTCGCATCGCCGCCACCTCCATCCATAAATATCTCGTGGGAGAGGAAGAAGAGGGGAGCGGGGAGGAGCCGACATGAAGCTCGCCGAGATCAGGGACATTCTCGAATGCGAGGTTCTGACGGCTGACGACGATCTATCCGTGGAGGTCCACCAGGTGGTGGCCTCGGACGGCATGAGCGAGATCCTGGCCTTCGCTAAGTCCAGCGAGCTGATGATCACCGGGCTCACCAACATCCAGTCCATTCGCACGGCCGATATCGCGGGGGTGAGCGCCGTCATCTACTGCCGGGGAAAGCGGCCGGATAAAAAGGTGGTCGAATTCGCCAGGCAGAAACGGATCCCGGTCATGGTCACCAAGATGGTCATGTTCGATATCTGCGGGATTCTCTATAACAAGGGTCTCAAGGGCGTGTCCTGATGGCCGCTGAGCTGCTGCGGGAGAGCTATGAGATCCAGGGCGGGAATTTTGATAAAGCGGGCGAGATCGCGAGCGAAATCAAGGTCATTCTCAGGGACCTGGACATCGACGCGGCCTTGGTCAGGCGGGTCGTCATCGTGGCTTTCGAAGCAGAGATGAACGTGGCCATGTATGCCAGGAGGGCGACTTTGACCCTCATCCTGACGGACAAGGACATCAGCCTGGAGGTCAGGGACGAGGGGCCCGGGATCCCGGATATCGACCTGGCTCTGCAGGAAGGATATTCCACGGCTTCCGACGAGATGCGGGATATGGGATTCGGCTTCGGGATGGGACTGCCCAACATGAAGAAGAATTCCGACGACTTCTGTATCGAGTCGGAGGTGGGGAAGGGGACCCTGGTTTTCGCCAGGATCAGGTTGAATTCCCATGGTTGAACTGAAGCACGGGTTCAAGATCGACGCCGCTAAATGCGAGGGCCGGATGAATTGCATGCGGGCCTGTCCGACCCACGCCATCCGGGTGAAGAACGGCAAAGCCCATCTCATCTCGGAGCTCTGCATCGACTGCGGGTCCTGCCTCCAAGTGTGCCCCTCCAAGGCGATTTCCGCGACCACGATTTCGCTGGCCGAGCTGGACGACTTCAAATTCAAGGTCGCAGTGGCCTCACCGGCGCTTTTCACCCAGTTCGGGTTAAACGACACGCCGGCCCAGGTGGGTCGGGCGCTTCTAGATTTGGGTTTCGATGCGGTCTGGGAGTATGCCGTCGATATCGAGCTCAACGACCGGGCTATCACCGATTGCGTCAAGAAATGGCCGGGGCCGTTCCCCCTGATATCCGACTCCTGTCCGGTCGTCGTCCGGCTGGTCCAGGTTGCCTATCCCAGCATGGTCGACCAGCTTATCCCCATCGAGGTCCCGCGGGAGATCGCCGGCCGGGAAGTGAAACGCAAGTATTTGCGGGAGCTGGAGCTAAAGCCGGAGGAGATCGCGGCCATCTACATCACGCCCTGCCAGGCCAAGAGCATCTCCATCCTGCAGCCGGCCGAAGAGGGCAAGAGCTATCTCGACGGCGCCATCGGAATATCGGAAATCTATAATGATATCCTCTACCGATTGCGCAAAGACACCCCCAGTCTTAAGGACGGTGCTCCGGATAACACCAGGGAGCTGGGAGAACTATTCCACTGGGGAAATCCCGAAGGCGAGTTTCCCAGCCTGTCGCGGGAACATTACCTCCCGCTCTCGGGACTGACGGACATCATCAAGATTTTCGACGACATCGAAAAGGGAAAGCTGACCAATATCGAGTTCCTGGAATGCCACGCCTGCCTCGGGGGATGTGTCGGGGGGAACTTGACCGTTGAGAACCTGTATGTGGCGCGGAGCAAGGACCTGCACCTTAAAGCCAGCATGCCTCAGCCGACCCCCGAATTCGAACGAGAAGTAGCCCGGCGGTATGCCGGGGAGGATTTCTCCATGCGAGGCTCCATCAAACCCCGGAGCTTTGCTCGGGACGTCGTTGACCTGCGCGAGCGGGTGATGCGGAGGAAAAGGGCGGAGGAGATCCAGAAAGCCCTTCCCTTGCTCAACTGCGGGCTGTGCGGGGCCCCGTCCTGCAAGGACCATGCCGAGGATGTGGCCTCCGGCAGGGCGGCGATCAGCGACTGTGTTTTCCTGTCCAAGAGCCGCATCGACCAGCTCCGCCGGATCTACAAGAAGGGGCCCCGGCGGGTAAAACGCTGACCCCTTTTACTTGATCGATCCATCCTCTCGAACCTCAACTTCAGGATCTGGGAAGCATCTCCAAATCCGTGATTTTTGTATTGGGCACAGGAAGCCGCCCATAGCCCCCGCACCCCGGGGAACCAGTCCCGTCGGTTCCCCCCGTCGGCTCAGCCGACGGGTCCCCCTTCCGCTACGGGGGCTCTAGGGCGGCTTCCTGTGCCCAATTGCATCACGGAAAAAAAGATGCTTACCAGGATCAAACCGATGTTGAAAACGAATCAATTTGGCATTAGACTCATCATGATTCATCTTCAAGGAAGAGGCCGGTGTTCCAAGATTATAAAAAGGAGAGGCCCGGCTTTTTAGAGATCCTCAATAAGGTCATCCTGATTATTCCAGTTATCCTGTTCTTCGTTGTCGGGGTGAGCCTTATCGTGCATTTTTCCGGCCAGCTTTCCACCAAGGACAAGAAAGCGCTGCGAGCGAGAAACGAGATGGAAAAGGCGCTTCTTTCTAAAATCCCAGTAATCGTGAGAGACGCCGGTTATTCAAGAAGAAGCATCGAATCGGGGCCTATCTACGTCCCCTCATTGCTTGTTCAGGTCATGAATACCGATTCGGACACCCAAGACCGGTTGCTCCTCTATGCCATATTTAAAAAGAGTGGGCGGCCTTTCTGTTCCGGGTCGATTTCGGTTTATCACCTTCCAGCCGCAGAAAGCCGGGAGGCGCAGATCAAGTGCGTGGAATCTACAGGATTCGGGGCCATCGCCAAGGGCTTGAGCCTTATGGAAACGACAACGCCGTTGACCTATGAGCTCTTTCTCCAGGCTGGAGACGTCAGCGTCAAAGTGGCCGAGGACAGCATTTCTTTCAAGATCTTGGGTCCAAATTTTTGAAGCTTTCGAGGGAAGGAAAAAATTGAGCAAAAGAAGGCAATTATGTTTGACTTTGCCTGCCGGGAAACCTATATTTCCTCGCAGTAGGTGATTTCGTTTAGCCGAAAACGTGGTCAGACGAGGAGCCCTTAAATAAAATGAACAGGTTGTCTCTTAAAAACATCTTTCGTGGGTGCCGTTTAGGGCGGACTTCTTGGATGGCTTTGTTCGTCCTCAGCCTTTCGCTGGGCGATGCTTTTTCCCAGGAGTTACAGACTCTTTCCGATGAACAGGTCAGAGAGCGACTGAGTTTCATCGAGACTGCGCTCACCTCCGCCCAACCCCGGGCTAAAACCTGGTGGTACGGCTGGGTCGCCAGTTACTCGGCCGGAGCCGTCATCATGGGGAGCTTGGCCGCGGTCCACTGGAAAGATGTGAAGCGCGATCCCCAGACGCAGGAGCCTATCCCCGATCGAGGCTTTGCGGAGGACATGCTGGTCGGGAGTGCGACTTTCGCCCTGGGGGTGGGCGGCCTCCTCATCGATCCTTTCGTCCCGGCCTATGGCCCGAATAGAATCCAGGCCATGCCCGAGAGCACACCGGAGGACTGCCGGCTCAAGCTCCAGAAGGCCGAGGAGCTTCTCCGCGAGTCTGCGAAAAGAGAGAGAGACGGGCGCGGCTGGCTAACGCACCTCCTCAACCTCGGCGCCAACGCGGCCGCCGGCCTGGTGACGGTTCTGGCCTTTGACCGGCCCTGGTCCGACGGTCTTCTCACCTTTGCCACCGGCGAGGCCGTCTCGCTCCTGAACATTTATACTCAGCCCCGCCGGGCGATCCGCGATCTCGAAAACTACGAAATCAAATACCTGGGAAAACAAGGGGCCTATTTCATGCCGCCGGGAGAGCGCCGTTTTTATTTCGGCCTGAATCCCGGCGGATTCAGCCTGGGAATGCGATTCTAGCCCGGCGGCGAGGAGAATCGATTGAACGAAAAACGAGAATTCAAGGCCTACGGCTACCGGTGGATTGTCCTGCTCTCTTTTATGGCCATCGGGATCATGACCCAAGTCCTCTGGATCACCTTCGCCCCGATCACCGGCGCGGCGGCGCGGTTCTACCATACCTCGGACTTGATGATCGGACTTCTCTCCATGAGCTTCATGATCGTGTTCGTCCTGGTTTTCTTGCCGTCAGCCTATGCGATCGACACCTGGGGCTTTCGAAAGGCGGTCGGTCTTGGAGCGGTCCTGACCGCGGTCTTCGGCCTCACCCGCGGGCTGTTTGCTTCGAACTTCACAGTCGTGCTTCTTTCACAGGTCGGGATCGCCGTCGGCCAGCCGTTCGTCATCGGCGCGATCACTAAGATCGCCGCCCGCTGGTTCCCGGCCGAGGAACGGGCGACCGCCTCCGCCATCGGGACGCTGGCGCTCTATCTGGGCCCCTTGTTGGCGATGTTTCTCACTCCTTTTCTCGCCCTCCATATCGGCATATCAAGAATGCTCCTGGTCTATGGCATCGCCGCGGTTGCCGCGGCCGCTCTTTTCCTTCTCGTCGCCCGGGAGCATCCGCCGACACCGGCCGGAGAGGAAGAACGCGTCAGGATGCTGGAAGGTCTCAAGTCCATGCTCCGGCAGCGCGACTTCATCTTTCTTCTATTCATGTTCTTTGTCGGGCTGGGGATGTTCAACAGCATTTCGACCTGGATCGAAAACATCATCCGTCCGCGCGGCTTCAGCATCTCCCAGGCGGGAGTCCTGGGGGGACTGATGCTGGTCGGAGGTATTATCGGCGCCGTGGTCATCTCTCTTCTCTCCGATCGATCCCGGCGCCGGAAGCCGTTCATCCTCCTGGCGCTCATCGGGCTCATGCCCGGTCTTATCGGCATCGCCTATTCGACGAGCGACTGGCTGCTGCTTGCTTCCGGTTTCACCTTCGGGTTCTTCCTGTTGAGCGCCGGGCCGATCGGGTTCCAGTATGCCGCCGAGATCACTCACCCCGCTCCGGAGGCCACCTCCAATACCCTGCTCCTGGTCATGGGCCAGATCTCCGGGATCGTTTTCATCTTCGGGATGGATGCGCTCAAAGCGCCGGCATCGGGGGCGATGACGACCTCGCTCCTCATCCTGGTGGCGCTCACCGCCGTCGCGGCGATTCTCGCCGGGATGGTCGGCGAATCGCCGGTGTATGAAAGAGGGCAGGGGAAAGGGATTTAGCCTGGGGTTTTCAGCAAAAGATGCAGACCGTTTAACCTAAGATTTCACCAATACCATCCCTTGTGCCTGTGCTTTCTCAGGGCGAACTCGGGATTTATTTTGGCCTGACGCCGATTCCAGCAGGCCATCTGTTTCTTGAAGGGCTTTTTCGTTTGGCGAGGGAGATGTTGACGATAACTCCTCCTTTGTGGGCCCTCATTATGGGTACGACCTGCTGCATGGCGATGAGCGGGCCGACCACTCCTTGGACCGGGCGACGAGTGCGACCTTCGTGCCATGTTTGGCCAGAAGCCTGGCCGTGGCCAGCTCTATCCCAGAAGAGGCGCCTGTCACGATGACGACTTTATTCTTGATTTTCATGGAACCATTATATCCGAAAATCTCACTTCCAGTTCTTAGCCAAGGGCCTGTTTGACCCGCTCGGGCGTCATCGGGAGCTGAAACACACGGGCGCCGCTGGCATCAAAGATCGCGTTGGCGATGACTCCACCCATGCAGATGATAGCGGGTTCGCCGCCTCCCTGGGGAGCCGCGTCTCGGTCGTCGATCAGGACGGTTTCGATCCTGGGCAGCCAGGAAAACCTGGGAATCTCGTAGGTATCGAAATTGAGGTCGAAGATCTCGCCGCCCTTGAAATGAATATCTTCGGACAGGGCATACCCTAATCCCATAGTGATACAGCCTTCCATCTGGATCCTGGCGCCCTCGGGATTAATGGACAATCCCATATCCTGGGCGCAGACCACCCTTTTGACCTGGACATGCCCGGTTTTCTGGTCGACTTCCACCTCGCAAATATGGGCAACATAGGTTCCGGCATCGATCCCGCAGGCTATCCCGTGCCCGCGGCCGCTCGGGGGTCTCGCGGGCGTCCAGCCGAATTTATCGGCGGCCGTCTTCAAGACCCGAATCATCTTCTTGTCTTTCAAGTTCTTCAGACGGAACTCCAGCGGATCCATTCCCGCTGCCGTCGCCAGAATCTCGATGTGGGACTCCCGGGCAAAGGTGTTGGTGTTGTTAGCCGGCGCACGCCAAGCTCCGGTCCCGAAGGGGTGGGACCCGGGCTGCCCCCGCCATCCTGAGCCATAGCTCATCGTCCGATGGTGCGGAATATCATAAAAGTGCTGAGAGCCTCGTTCTCCCGCGAAGTACACTCGGTAATCCCACAGAGAGATCGCTCCCGAGTCCGTCACTCCGGCCTTGATTTTCACAACGGCCGCCGGCCGGAACGTGTCGTAAAAGAATTCTTCGGCCCGGGTCCAGACCAGAAGGACGGGGCGGCCGGCCATTTTCGCGAGCTTGGCCGCCTCGAGCGCCTGGCGATTGCTGCCCTTGCCCCCGAAACCTCCTCCGACAAAGGGAGTGATCACGTGGACATCCTTGGCTTCAAATCCCAGAGTCGAGGCCACCTCGTCTTTCACCCCGAACGGACTTTGGGTAGACGCCCAGATCGTGATCCTGCTCCCCTCGATTTTGGCCAAAGCCGTATGCGTTTCGATCGGAGCGTGGGCGACGTACCCGTCCAGATAGGTTTTTTCGATGACAGTTTTGGACGTTTTTTCTCCTTCGGCCAGATTTCCTCCTTCGGATACGGTTTCTCCCGCAGGAGCGATTTTGAGAAGATGGTCGAAGATGGTTTTATCATCGACTTTGACTTCGGGTTTTTTCCATTGGGCTTTGATTAGTTTGAGCGCCTGATCCGCCAACTCAGGGTCTTCGTGGAGCACGGCAGTCATCTCCTCATCCTGAACCACCTTAGCTCCCTCAACCGTCCTCACACTAGATGTGTCGAGACTGATTAACCTGGCGCCGTGGGCGGGTGGCCTCAGGATTCTGGCATAGAACATGCCCGGTTCCCGGAGATCCCCGGCGTACTTGGCCTTTCCTGTCACCTTCTCAACCGCGTCTCGGCGCAGCTCGGGAATTCCGACGATGCTGAAATCGGACGGTTTTTCCAGGATCTTTTCCCTCTCCAGCCGCCGCGCGATTTTCTTTCCTTTTGTGAGCTGAGCATAGGTCACTTTTTTCTGCCTCTGGGATTTATGGTAGATCGCTCCGGCTTCAACCGTCAGCTCGGAAGGCGGAGTCTTGAGGTATTCGGAGGCCAGCTCGACGAGGACGGCCCGGGCTTCAGCCGCCGCCGCCTTTAAAGGCGGCCCGAAAAACCGGGTGCTCATCGAGCCCCAGGTCCCCGCATCCCAGGGACAAAGGTCGGTATCGCCCATCACCATATCCACCGAATCCAGAGGAACCTCGAGCTCATCGGCCAGCATCATGGCAAGAGAGGTAACGACGCCCTGGCCCATCTCGATCTTCCCCGTGAAGCACGAAACCCGGCCGTCCTCTCCGATCCGGAGAAAGGCATTAAAGTCATCGGGCAGAGGCTCGCCGCGCTGACGCTGTGCCTCAAGCAAGGACGGCTCTCCCACTGTGAACAGGATGACGATGCCGCCTCCCACCAGTTTGATGAACTCGCGACGGCTGAGAGGCAGAGCCGGGCCGAGATCGTAAAAATCCATTTTCAGATAATCGTCTTTTTTCATCGCTTCATCCCTCCTGTCATATTCTGCGCAGCTGTTTCGATGGCCTGGACGATGCGAGTGTGAGCCCCGCAGCGGCAGAGGTTTTCCTCCAGGCCTTTGATGATACCGTACCGGGTGGGGTTAGGATTTTTCAGAAGCAGGCTGTAGGCTGTGAGGATCATGCCCGGAGTGCAGAATCCGCACTGCAGGGCGTCGTGCTCGACGAAGGCCGCCTGAAGAGAATGAAGCTTGCCGTTAGAAGCCAGGCCTTCGATCGTGATGATCTCCTTGCCATTGATGTCTGCGACAGGCAACTGGCACGAGCGCACCGCATCGTTATTGACTAGGACCGTACACGCACCGCAAAAACCTTCTCCACAGCCAAACTTGGTTCCCGTGAGCTCGAAATCGGTGCGCAGCACCCACAAAAGCATGCGGTCACGATCGATCTCAAGGGTTTTTGCTTGTCCGTTAAGTTTGAAGCGGATTGTCTTTTTCATTCTGTCCTCCATGCTTATAATCCGGAGCGGATTCAGCTCAGCCGAAGCAGCGCGACGATGACCAGACAGAGGATGAACGCAACCGGAGAAAGGATATATTTGAGCTGTAGGGGAGCCCGGACTTTGATCAGGCTGGCCTCAATTGATTCTATTTTCGCACCCGCCAGAAAGCCCAGGGGAATGGACACAAAAGAAGTCAGAACGGCCAGGTGGATATAATAGAGGGAAAGAGGATATCCGGTCCCGGGGACAACGCAGGCCGGGACTCCTGTGGCATACTTGACGAGAGGAAAAAGGTTTGCCGCCAGTGCGGCCGCCATACCTCCGAGGAGCGCCTGTCCGGCTGGTTTTTGTGTCATTTTCGCCTTGATCACGGAAACAAGAAGAACAAAGACGATGGCTTCCATGAAAAAGGCAAAAATCGGATTGCCAATGGCGCCATGTTTGATCGGGAGAGAGAGGAGAAGGGCGTCGAACATCTTGAAGAGCGAGGCGATGAGCACCATGAGCACTACCCCTGAGATTCTCCTGGAGACTGCCCACCCTGCCGCCATAAAAAAGAGGGCGACTCCGGTCATTATGGACCCGGAGACTTGGGCCGCACAGCTCCGTAGTCCCATACCTAAGGCGGCTTCAGAGAGACCCCATACAGACCCGAGCATGATCACCACACTCATGTAGGATTTGGGGACAGGTTTATTCATGCGGGCCTCCTCGAATGAAGAACTTGACAAAAAACTCGTTCTTGACTGTGAGCATGGAGAGTCTGAACATGCGTCGATCCTTCCGTCCTCTTATACAAGAAAAAGGTAAGGCATAGGTAAATCGATGTCAAGCCGGCGGGAAAAGGTTTTGAGGCGAGATGGATATGCTTATGTTAAAAAATGCCCAGGGCGGGACTCGAACCCGCATGGCCTTACAGCCGCGACATTTTAAGTGTCGCGCGTATACCTATTCCGCCACCTGGGCCCTTTTCCTAAGTCATCTCTTTCTTGCGGTTTGATTATACGATACTGAAGTCGCCAAAACAACTTAACTTATTTATGCGTTTTCCCTTAGGCTTAAAAGAGATTCCTCGGAACGAAAATTCCGTGCCGGTTCGAGTCCGGCCCTCGGCACTCCCGATTTGTTGTCTTTTTTCTTACTGAGACTTGGTTCCGGCGGCAAGGATCAATAGGCATACCTGAGGACGTAATTTTCGTCCTTCGCCAGGATCCCTGCTGAGTTTCTCTCCGCCGTCAAGGGGAGAATGAGCTCGGGGCTGCCCGTCCCGAAATTCAATTTGTCCACGGGCAGCCTGGAGAGGTTTGTCACCAGGCATCCGGAACCCGGGTCGAAGGGTTTGAACTTGTCCAATCGGCCTTCGGCAAGAATTTTTTCCAGCCCGGTCAAATAATCGATATATGTCTCCTTCGATACCGTTGGCATGGACCTTCTGATCTCGACAGCGATATCCCTGGCCGGAGACCGCTCGAGATCTGCCTTCTTGAGTTGGAGCGTATGCAACATGATGCTGTTGCCGAAAAATCTTTGGCCGTACTCGCCGACCTGGCGGCGGACATCGATGGGAATGGTGAGACCGACCTTTTCCCCCCAGCCTTCGCTGCGTCTTCCGGCCAGCTTTTTTATGGCCAGGGCGGAAAGGACATCATTCGTGGAGATCCGGAGGCCACCGGAAGAAACCGCTTCCCGGATCACGGATTGGACGTCTTTTCTGGGAATCGTTTCGCCTTCCACCGCGAACGTGTCGCCCTGAGGGAGCGGCCCCAGATGCACTCCC
>Ga0307380_10010210_pt1 | contig 11841 bp, 13 predicted proteins | sample UN3MG_FD_202239 | JGI IMG/M metagenome (GOLD analysis project Ga0307380, IMG submission 202239) | Soil microbial communities from Risofladan, Vaasa, Finland - UN-3 | ecosystem: Environmental > Terrestrial > Soil > Coastal area > Acid sulfate soil | place: Finland: Risofladan, Vaasa | collected... | reverse complement strand
ACGCTCCCGCCGACCGACAACCCCAACCCCGAGGCTGGCGCCTACGTGACCGCGCCCGACTACGCGCAGTTGATGCTGATGCAACTCCGCGGCGGGATGTGCGGCGACGAACGAGTCGTCTCGAGTCAGTCGATCAATCGAATGCACGCCGACCGGATTGCCGAGGTGTATGGGGGTGACGCAGCGGATAGCCCGAATTTCGGCTATGGCATGGGCTGGTGGGTGGACCGTGAGAGCGGCCGCATCACCGACGACGGCCTATACGGCACCGTGCCCTGGCTCGACCTCGACGATGGTTTCGGCGCCTACCTCGTGGTCGAGAAGACCTCGGAAGTCGGCCGCGGCCTTGCTGCTCAGCTCTACGAGCCTGTCGAGGCCGCCGTACTCGCCGCCCGATGACGCCGGCCGCCACGCCCGTGCGGCACTGGCGATCGACAAGGAGCGGCGACTCTCTGTGGCTGTCCGTGTGAGGGATGCCACACGAGCTGGTTCTTGGTCGTCGCTGCCTCGAATGATGCTTGACGCTCTGGTCTCAGATGCCGGTTCCCCACGGGACGCTTCCGGTCGATGGGTGGGCGTCGGATGTCCGATTGGCGTTGCGCTCGCGAAGCAACGGGCATGCAATGGGTGCTATGCAGGGCCGTTCAGGCCCTCGAAGCAATGAGAGGAGAAATGTGGACGATCGATTGTTGGTTGTGGTGGCACATCCCGATGACGAGACCTTCGGTTGCGGCTCGTTGTTGGCGCATGCTGCGGAACTCGGTGTCCGAACGACGGTCGCCTGCGCCACTCGGGGCGAGGAAGGCTCACCCACGCCCGGTCGCGGGCTCGATGGCGCCGACATGGCCGTGGTGCGCGAAGAGGAACTCCTGGCGGCCGCCAAGTACCTCGGGGTCGATCGGGTCGAGCTGTTCGACTGGGCCGACTCGGGAATGGAGGGTGAGCCTCAGGAGACTGCGTTGGTCGCAGCACCGCTCGAAGCCGTCGCCGAGCGGATCGCGGCGCTCATCGATGAGGTCGAGCCAACCGTCGTCGTCACGCTCGACGCCAGCGACGGCCACCGCGACCACGCCCACATCCGCGACGCAGTCCTGGCAGCCGTCGACGGCTCCACCTGGCGCGCGGAGCGCGTGTATCTGCACTGCCTGCCCCAGGAACTCATGCGCAAGTGGGTCCATGCGCTCACCGAGCAACAGCCTGACAGCCAGCACCTGGGTCTGAGCGACCTCGGTACGCCCGCTGAGAAGATCACCACCGTCATCGACACAACGGGCCTGCTCGAGCGCAGGGAAGAGGCCATCAAGCTCCACCGATCCCAGACGTCCCCTTACGAAGTGATGCCAGCCGAGCTGCGCACGGAGTTCCTGACCGCCGAACGACTCCAGCGGATCCGACCTGCCTGGGACGGCGGTCCCGTCGAGACCGAGGTGTTCACCGGATCCTCAAGCGCCAAACGAGCTTGATCGACACGACCGGCTCAACCGTGGGCGTCCAACGGACCGCTCGGTATCGACCCCTATCGAGCACTGCATAATCGCAGGCCGCGATTTGTCCGATAGAGGGACACCTACCGGACGTGGTCTGTGGCATCCGACACCGCACGGACCTGTTCGTCAGATGTCTCAGTAGGCGGTCCTCAACCGGACGTTTCCTGCTGAGGGTGATTATGCGGTGGGCTGATCGTGCTCAGAGGTCACACAGTGCGCCGGCAGTGCCACTCGGAAGGTTCCGTCGCGACCCGGGATTGTCGCGCGGGTCAGCGGACCTGATCGGTCAGCGTGCTCGAGCCTCGACATCGAGCTGGTGGTGGATGTACTCGTGGGCAAGCCAGCGCAGACCGTCCGCAACGGTGCCCGCACCCCAGTCGCCGTGTTCGAACGCGGTGCCGTGGTCGAGCTCTCTGCTCAAGTGCACGAATCTGGCTGTGGCCTGATCCAGTGCCCAGATCGCCGGAACGGTCGGCAGGTTGCGGTAGTTCCGGGCCGCTGCGAGTACGTCGGGGTCCCAGCCGGCAAGCAGCGAGCCGGGCTGGTCTTCGATCTGCACCCAGCGCTCCGACCAGCTACCAGCCAGGTCGGTCAGGTGCCAGAGGTAGGCGGTGGCGTTCCAGCCTCCATCGTCGGGGGCGACCATGCCGTCCCGATCCGCGAGAAGTGCCCTGTACCGGTCGGGCGCTGCCTCGATCGCGTCGACCGCCGCGGCGGACTGAATCGTCCACTCGAAGGCGCAGGTGTCGCATCGGTCCGGGATGGTCCCGTTGTTGATCCAAGCCAGCGCACCGCTGAGGAACGGAGAGCGGGTTGCGTCCATAGACCGAGTTTCGCGCACGGAACGACCCGAGCCGCACACTGCATGATCCCGACGACACGCCGAGCCGGCGACTGTCGGTGATCGCGTTACGTGCGGCCCCGGACTGGCGGCGGGTCGCCACAGTGCGCCGGCGATGCGGCGCGGGACGGAGCGTTCCCGCCCGCGATTACGAGCAGGGTCCCAGTGTGCGGTCACCGATCGGAAGCGCCGATCTCGCGTGTGGCTACCTGGTCGATCGGCCAGTTGTTATGCGCTGTCGGAACCGATGGATGGCAGCCCAGCGCTCGGCTGATGCACGTCGACAGGTTGCTGGCTGGCCTGTGGCGCGGCGTTTGCCTCAGGCCTCGTGGACGAGTTGCTCGCGGAGCTCGCGCTTGAGCACCTTTCCATAGTTGTTGGTCGGCAGACTCTCCACGAAACGGTAGGCCTTGGGTCGTTTGTACCGGGCGATGTGGGTGAGGCACACCTCGTCGAGTTCTTCGACCGAGGTTGCCGAGTCAGGGTCGGTCAACACCACGAATGCGATCACCGCCTCACCCCAGTCCGGGTCGGGGCGGCCGACGACGGCGACGGCGGTGACGGCGTCGTGGCGGAGCAGTGCTTCTTCTACCTCGCGTGGGTAGATGTTCATGCCGCCGCTGATGATCAGGTCCTTGGATCGGTCCCGGAGCGTGAGGTAGCCGTCGGCGTCGAAGCTGCCGACGTCGCCGGTGTGCAGCCATCCGTCGCGGATCGCGTCGGCGGTCGCCTCGGGCTGTTCCCAGTAGCCCGACATCACGACATCGCCGCGCACGACGATCTCACCGACCTCGCCGGCGGGCAGTGCGTTGCCGTCGTCGTCGACGACGCGCACCTCGACGTCGGTGCGTGTCGCGCCGACGCTCTGGACACGTTCGTTCCAACGAGGGTGGTCGCGGTCGGCGTGGTCGGTCTTCGACAAGGCGGTGATCGTCATTGGCGTCTCGCCCTGGCCGTAGATCTGAGCGAGCTTGGGACCGAACACGTCGAGCGCGTCGGTCAGGTCCGCGAGGTACATCGGCGCTCCGCCGTAGATGATCGTCTTGAGGCCGGTCAGGTCCGATCCGAGGATCGCAGGGTCGTTGGTCAGTCGCTTGACCATCGTCGGTGCGGCAAAGAACGACACGCCCGACCAACGCGAGAGCAGTGATGCGATCTCTTCGCCGTCGACGCCGCCGGAGGCCGGGATTACGCTGACCGCGCCGCGGGCCACGTGCGGCAACCCGTAGAGGCCGGCACCGTGCGAGATCGGTGCCGCCAGCAGCACGGCGTCGTCAGGGTCGATCGGGTCGATGTCGGCGAAGTAGCTGAGCGACATCATCAGCAGGTTGCGATGGGAGAGGGTCGCACCCTTCGGGCGACCGGTCGTCCCGCTCGTGTAGAACAGCCAGGCCGCATCGGTCGGTGCGCGGTCGACGAGTGTGATCGGATCCGAGTGGACGAGGACATCCCATTCCGCTCCCGGAGCGACGACGAGTGCATCGAGGCTGTCGATGTCATCGACGAGTGGAGCGGTGTCGGTGACGTGCTCGTCGTCGACGATCATCAGCCGCGCTCCGCTGTGCTGTGCGATGTGAGCGATCTCGTCACGATGGAGTCGGGCGTTCACCGGTACCGCGACCAGCCCAGCGCTCCAGATCGCGAACAGCGCCTCGATGTACTCCGGCCGATTCCGCATCACGATGGCAACGCGGTCGCCCGGCTCCAGTCCGTGCCGCGACCGCAATCCTCCGGCGACTGCAGCGACGGTTGCGGCACAGGTGGCCCAGTCGGCGTGGACGTCGTCGCCCACGGCGATCGCCGGGCGGTCAGGCCAGCGGTGCCCGTTCCGTTCGATCCACACGGCCAGGTTCATCTCAGACCTCCATGGTCTCGCTTGCGGCCCAACCGGTGACGCTCTCGATGTCGAAGACGTGCACTGCTGCGAAGGGCTTGTCCCGGTACTGGATGAAGAGTTCGGACAACCGGTCGGCGATCGGCTCCGTCTGGTCGTGTGGGCCGTGTCCGACCCAACGGAGCCGGGCACGGACCCACCACAGTTTCGACCAGTCGTCGCGATCCCAACATTCGATCGCCATCGTCGCGCGCGGGTCGTGTTCGAGGTTCCGTTCGCGTTGGAGCCGCGTTGACGACTTGGGCTTCACCAGGTCGACCGGGGAACCCAGGTGGTCGCCGACGACGGCGTACACCGTCGGGCCGACGTCGATGCCGCGCTCGGGATGCTGCGTGGCCATGAAGCCGTGGCTGTTCGCCCGCAGCAGCTCGAGCGAGCGATCCTCGGAGAGCCGCATCGCAGCAACCTACGCGGCGTTGACCGCCGGCAGGATCTCGTCGTTGAGCACCCTGAGGTCCTCCAGCGTCTTCGAGGTGGGGACGTCGGCGAACGGCGGCCAGATCAACGGCATGGTCATCCCGGCCTGCTTGAGCTCGATGAGGTTGGCGGTGATCTGCTCCTGGGTGCCGACCAGCAGGTTGGTGAGTTTGCCGTTGCGGGTCTGGTCGGTCGGCTCGTCGGTGATCGCGAACCAGAGCATGCTGGAGACCTCGAGTTGGTCGACCGACTTGGCGCCGAGCTTGTCGAGTTCCTCGCCGATCGCCTTCAGCCACACACTCAGATCCTCAGGGGTGTCCTGGATACCGATCCAGCCGGCGAGGTCGTACTTGGCGACCTTCTTCGCGGAGATCTCGGGGTTGACCAGACCACTCATGAAGATCGGCGGGTGCGGCTTCTGGACCGGCTCCCAGCCGAAGCCGCTTGGGCCGAAGTCGGCGAACTCGCCGTGGTACTCGAAGGTCTCGTTGGTCCAGATTCCCTGGCAAATCTCGATCGTCTCACGGACGTGGGCGTGCCGTCGCGGGAAGATGTCGGTGGCGCTCGCCGCAGCGAACTCCTCGGGCATCCAGCCGGCGCCGACACCGACGTTGACCCGTCCGTTCGACAGATGGTCGATCGTGGCGATCTCGGCAGCGAACACACCGGGGGAGCGGTACGGGGTGTCGGTGATGCTCATCCCGATCCGACACTTCTCGGTCTTCGCAGCGAGCCACGGGATGAGCGGCCAGCCCTGGAACCACTTGCCGCCAGACGACACGGGCATCTGGAGCGGGAACTCCTTCATCATCCCGAACGGATACTCCATCTCGGCACGGTCCGATGCCTCCGGCACGATGATGCGGTCGAGCGTCCAGATCGAGTCGAACTCGAGCTCCTCCGCAAGTTCGGTCAGGTCTTCGAGCTCCTTGATCGTGACGTGATCTCGGAAATTCGGCAGGTAGAGCGCGAGCTTCATGTCGGACATGGTGAAATCCCCTCGTTTCGTCCCCGAGCCCCCATGACTCGGCGTGAATGCGCACCCTGGGGTCCGCTGTTGCGACCATAGGGATCGGAGTTCGTGGATCGAACAACCCGATCTCAACAGTTCCTCAACGACGCCGCCACGGCGGCTGCTGCGAATCCGGTACCCGCCAGTTGGATACGGTCTGCATGTGGGTGTGAGCCGAAACGACGGTCCGCGGCGGGTGCTCGTGGTCGACGACGACGAGGGTGTTCGCACGAGCGTCACGTGGGCGCTCGAGGCCGACGGCTTCTCTGTCGAGTCTGTGCAAGATGGCGTCAGCGCGATCGAGCAGATCGAGTCGTCGCCGCCGTCGCTGATCGTGCTCGACCTGTCGCTGCCTGGCATCGGCGGTCTCGACATCCTCCGTCGGGTACGCCAGCGAGAGCAGTGCCGCGGCACCTTCCGGCTGCCGATCATCGTGCTGTCGGGCCGTGACGGAGAAACCGACCGCATCGTCGGGCTCGACCTGGGCGCCGACGACTACCTCGTCAAGCCCTTCTCGCCTGGTGAGCTCGCCGCACGAGCGCGATCGGTCCTGAGGCGATGTGGCGACCATGGCGGACCTTCGCTGAATCGGTTCGCACCCCAGGGTGTCGGTGTCGAAGTTGACGTCGAGTCGCGCGAGGTCTGGATCGACGGCGAACTGGTCGCTCTTGCGGCGAAGGAGTTCGAATTGCTCGCCTACTTCGTCGACCATCCGCGTCGCGCCTGCACCCGCGACGAGTTGCTGGCTGCGGTGTGGTCGAGCGGCGAGGGATGGCAGACACCCGCGACCGTGACCGAGCACGTGTACCGCCTTCGCCAGAAGTTGGAGGCCGACCCGGGTCGCCCGAAACGTCTGACGACAGTTCGAGCAGTGGGGTATCGATGGGAGGGCTGACGGTGCTCTCCGGCGACGAGGCAACCGCCGTGCTGGACCGACAGACGTCGGTGATGGAACAGCTCGCCACCGGTGCCGCACTGACCGAAGTGCTCGAGGGCATCGTCGTCGCACTCGAGGAGCTGATCGCGGGAAGCCGATGTTCCGTGCTGCTCCTCGACGCCGACGGCGTGCTCCGGCACGGCGCAGCACCCACGCTGCCACGTGCGTACTCGGACGCGATCGACGGACTGAAGCCGGGTCCACTCGCCGGGTCCTGCGGTACTGCGGTCCACCTCGGCAGGCAGGTCGTCGCGTCCGACGTCTCGTCCGATCCACGTTGGGCGCCGTTCCGAGACTTGGCCGTCGAGCACGACATCGGGGCATGCTGGTCGAGCCCGATCCGGTCGCAGGCGAAGATCGTCGGGACGTTCGCCGTCTACGACCGGGAACCGCACGAACCGGCCGAACGTGAGCGTGAACTCGTCCGCCGATTCACCCACCTCGCCTCGATCGCCGTCACTCACGATGGAGCGGCCAACGAGCGCGAGGCGCGCCACGTCGCCGAACTGGCGCGCCAGTCAGCTGAGCGTGCGAACCATGCGAAGTCGCAGTTCGTCACGTCGCTCAGCCATGAGCTCCGCACCCCCTTGCAGTCGATCACGGGCTTCACCGAAAGCCTGAAGACCCTCGACCTGTCGCCCGACCGCCGCCGCCAGGCCCTCGACGGCATCTCGCATGCGTCGGCCCACATCCTCTCGATCGTCGACGACGTCCTCGATTTGGCGAGGGTCGAAGCCGGCGCGATGCCGATCGCTCTCGAGCCCGTCGACGCCGCTGCGGTCGCAGCTGCGACGGCAGCGCTCACCCAACCGTTGGCCGACGCACGTGGCATCACTGTTGAGTTCGTCGGTCCACCGGTCGGCGTCATCGCGGACCGGCGTCGGCTGCAACAGGTCCTGCTGAACCTCGTGTCGAATGCGCTCCGCTTCTCGACCTCGGACACGGTCGTCACGATCCGAACCGAGACCGGCCTCCGGCACGGGTCGGGCGTGGTGAGAATCCACGTGATCGACGAAGGTCCGGGCATTGCCGACGATCTCCTCACCCGGCTCTTCGTGCCATTCGACCGCCTCGGGGCCGATGCCGGCAGGGAAGGCGGTGCAGGACTTGGGCTCGTCCTGGCCAAGCGGTTGACGGAGGCGATGGGTGGCGCACTCGACCTCGACAGCACCGTCGGTGTCGGAACCCACGTCCGGATCACGCTCGAACAGTCGCCCCAGACACCGGACCCCTAACAACACCGCGGTTCGCACCCACCGCGACGTCGGTTGATGACCATCGTGTCCGTAGTCCGACGCGGTACGGCGCTCCCATCGCCCCCTGCCTACGGCAGGACATCGACCGCGACCACCCATCCCGTCACCGCCCGATCAGCTCGCCCGCGCTCAGAGTGTTCGTGATCAAACATTCTGGATCCGTCCGGGATCCGGCTCACGCGACCGCCCGCACCGAGGTCGCCGTCGCTTGCACGATCTCGAGCGGTCCAGCCCACCGCTTCGCCCGCCCATAGCCGGCAAGTGCGAGCGCCTCGACGAGGCTCCTCGCGGCGTGCATGTTCTCGCGCACCAGACCGAGCGCCGACGTGCCGAAAGAGCGGTTGAGGCGCTCGATGGAGCACGTTGATCTGAGCGGTGTTGACAACCGTTGATAGCTCCAGCACAATGGTCAAATGAGCCGCAACACGATGAGCTTCGCACTTCCTGAGAACATGCGCGAGTACATCGACGCGCGTGTCAGCGACGGCAGCTACGGCAACACGAGTGAGTACCTGCGCGAACTAATTCGCCGCGATCAACGTGAGCAGGCTGCCCATCGCCTCCGCGATCTCATCGCTGACGGACTCGCATCGGGCGAAGGGCGCGAAGCGACCGACGACGTGATTGCCGAGCTGCGCGAGCGGGCACTCGGCGCTGACGCGTGACGCGTCCGATTCTTCGCCCACAAGCCGAAGTCGATCTCATCGAACGAGCCCACTACTACCGAGATGAGGGCGGATCCGACCTCGGCGAACGATTCTTCGATGCAGCGATTGTGGCGTTGGACGCGATTGGACGGATGCCAGGTGCCGGGTCGCCGCGTGTGGGCGAGTTGTGCGGAATCGATGGGTTGCGTGTCCGCCGCGTCCCGAACTTCCCGTGCGGCTGGTTCTACTTCGCCAGCGGCGATCGCGTTGATGTCGTCCGCCTGCTCGCCGATGCTCAAGACATCGCAGCCGTCCTCGCTTTTCTCGATCAGGAGTAGCGATCGAAGGTGCCGATCAGGAGCGGCCTGACGCGGGTGTGGCCCGGAGCATTCTGGGCGCACTTCCCGATGATGTCACGAGGTCCGTTGCGTTGAGAGCAGCGTTACATGTAACGTCCGGTTATGGCTCGTCAACGTTCAACTGCCGCAAGCGCTGTCCGGGTGCGCGCTCATCGCGAGCGGCTCCGCGCACAGGGCCTGCGCCCCGTTCAATTCTGGGTGCCTGACGTCCGATCACCCCAGTTCGCGCAGCAAGCCCACGATCAATCGCTCGCCGTTGCCAACAGCGACCTCGAGTCCGATGATCAAGCGTTCATCGACGCACTCGGCGCCGACGAGTGAAACGCGGCGAGATCTGGACCGCTGCCGCCGGCAGCGGGTACGCCGGCAAGCCGCGACCGGTCGTCATCATCCAAGACGATCTCTTCGACGCAACCACTTCGGTCACGGTCTGCGCGTTCACCACTGACGACACCGATGCTCCACTGTTTCGCATACCTGTCGACTCCGACGAGACAACCAGAGGCGATCCGTCAGGTCACATTCGGAATCGGCTGTCGGATCTAGCGACGGTTCGCTTGGGCTCCACCCTCCGGCCGTCGGCCGACCGGGCTGTCCGGCACGGGCCGCCGGGTGGATGCACTCCGGGGTGTGTCCACGGGGTGCATCCAACTCACTGGCGGGCGAAGGCTTTGTGGATTTCGGCCTCGTGGTCCTTGATCTTGTCGGCGGTGACGTCGACGGTGACCCGTTCGAGGGTGCCAGTGAAGTCGAACGGCGCCTCGTACAGGCTCGAGACAGGGCTCGCGGCGTCCCGCCCGCACGTCAGGCTCTCGTCGACGCTGATCGAGGTCGGGATCGTGACGGGCATGTCGACCGAGCCGACCACGCCGTTGATATGCGTGCTTCGCGATCGTCGTGTTGCGTTCGGAACGATCGGCGAGCTCACGGGACGATGATCAGGTATCAGCGGCAACAGCGAGCCGCTCGATGGGTTGGCCGGTGATCTCGGCAATGAGCTCAAAGTTTTTGTCGAGATGCAAGACGGTGAGCCCGGCAGATTCAGCGGTTGCAGCGATGAGGAGGTCAGGTATCGACGGGGCACGATGCTGGCCAAGGTCTGCAAGTGCGAGTTGGATTGCGACCGCACGGTCCTCGATCTTCAGGGTGAGGTACTCGACGGGCAGTGATGCAAGTGGCGGTCTGGTCGTGCTCTGTCGAAGATCGTGCGCCGACCTCGCGGAGAAGCCGATCTCGAGTCGGGTGAGTGTGCTGATGCGGACGAGCCCGCGCTGGATTCGAGTGGCCCAGGTGGCAGCGTCAGGGCTGGCAGCGAGCCGGACCAACGCGGACTTGTCGATCAGCCAGGTGGTCACCGCCAGGCAGCGTCCATGACCGTGTCATCGCCGAGGTCCGAGAACGTGTCAGCGAACGCTGCAAGATCGTGTGTGGTGACGTCGAGGGTCGCTTCGCTTCGCTCGCGTGCAAGAGTGCGTCGCAGATACTCAGTACGGGACAGGCCGGCACGGTGCGCCTTGGCGTCGATTGCGGCCAAGACATCGTCGGGCACATCACGGATCAGAATGTCGCTCATCGGTCTCTCCTCAACGTCTTTGGTATCGCATGATATCACTCCAAAATCCGACTTGCATCCTGAGGCCACCAGCGGCGAGAGCGTTCTTGAGCGCACTCCCGATCGATACGTGCCGTTAGAGCGCACCGCTGACCGATCCACCGGCGAGTTGATATGCGCCGCGGCAGGACCCGGGCGATCACAGTCGCACAGCCTGAATGCGTGCGAAGCGTGAGCGGCGAGTTTCACGAGTATCCATGGACCGCTCTGCCCGCTTGTTCGTCAGAGCACTCACGGCGTTCTCGTCACGCAGTTACCCGCGTCTCGGGGGATGCACCGACGGAGCCGTCGGACTGGTTGAGTCCCTTCGCTATGAGCCAGCCGGCGAAGACCATCTCTTGGACGGCGAACGGCAAGGACATGATCTCCAGGTTGTCGACGTCGAAGGCCTCGAGTGCGCCTTCGATCAGCAGCAAGCCGATTCCGATCAGCCCCCAGAGGGCCAGCCAGCGGGGTACGAGTCGGTAGCGGTAGAGGACGTAGTTGAGGAGCAGTCCGGCGAGTGCGAAGAACAGCATGATTCCGAGCAGGACACCCCAGTCATACACCGCGATGAGCGCATCGCCCGAGATGCGGTAGCTGGCGGCATCGGGGGAACCTTCGACATAGTCCCGGCTCAGCGAGACTGCTGCGAGCAAGCCGACGACGCCGATGACGAGGACGACGGATTCGACGATCCGTGAGCCGGGGTAGAGGCGAGCGAGTGGGGCGTTGTGCTTCTTGAAGGTGGGGTAGAGCAGGACGGGTATCGCGACGACGGCGATCGCATCGATGAGCAGAAGGACAGCCCCGAGGATGACGCTGTTCTCGTTTGTTGCGACACTTGCGAGAACGTCGGCGTCATCGAGAATCGGGTCCAAGAGGATGAACCCGAGGGCGGAGGAAGCTGTCGCCAGGATGAACAGTGCACCGGCGATTCGTTCTGTCTTTCTGGTGTTCATCATGAGTCCCCTCGCCTTTTCCGACGTTGTCCTGCTTCAACGATGGCCCCGAGCGATGGCGTCCGGTAGAGCCGAAGGTCTGGCCGGACATCGGCCACGCCGAAGCCGACGCGTGGACAGTTCTCGCGGAGCCAGACGAACGCTTCTCCCGAACTCCTTGTCACGATCGCTACCCATTGGTACGGGCAATCTCGAAACAGCGCACGGTCGACACCCACACCGCTCCAACCCTGGCTCGCTACCGATCCTCACAACATCCGAAGCCGCAGCGATCAGAATGTTCAGACCAGCGGCCGTCGGAGGCGCACATAGTCGGCATTCTGCTCATCGGGTTCAGCGCATAACAGGTACTCGATAATCCGCCCATCGACCGGATCGTCGCGCCGCATCACGGCCCAAGCCGTGCACCCGATAATCCCGCGTGCTCCGACGGACGAC
>Ga0307380_10010205_pt1 | contig 11843 bp, 10 predicted proteins | sample UN3MG_FD_202239 | JGI IMG/M metagenome (GOLD analysis project Ga0307380, IMG submission 202239) | Soil microbial communities from Risofladan, Vaasa, Finland - UN-3 | ecosystem: Environmental > Terrestrial > Soil > Coastal area > Acid sulfate soil | place: Finland: Risofladan, Vaasa | collected... | reverse complement strand
GCTTCTATGGCGTTCTCTATTCTCTTCGTGTCGATATAATCGCAAAGGTCCTCACCGATAAGCGTCATATTGGCATGGGTCTGCAGCGCAACTTCAAGGGCCAGGTGGCTGGCAACTCTGCCCATAACTTTGCAGATATGCCAATATTTTACATCTGAACTGCTGTCTGTGCAAAGATTGCTGATTGAACCGGCAAATGCCCTGGCCGCGGTATGAAATCCAAACGACATGGCGCATAAAACATTCCCGTCCGCGTCTCTGACCTGTATATCCCCGTCAATGGTTTTGGGAACGCCGATAACCTGGATATCATCTTTGATCATTTCCTGTGCAAGAAATGCCGCATTGGTGTTCGAATCGTCCCCCCCGACAATGACAAGGGCGTCCAGACCCAGACTTTTGCAGGTCTCTTTTGAAAGGGCCATCTTCTGTGAAGAGTCTATTTTTGTTCGGCCCGTTTTGATCATGGTAAAACCGCCAAGGTTTCTGTAAGCGTCGACCAGGCTGCCGGTGATCTCAATGGCTTCATTTTCAACGATACCGTCCGGACCGAGAAGGAAACCGTAGAGGATCGTCTCAGGGTTGGCCTTTTTGGCAGCATCATATAATCCTGCGATGACGTTATGCCCTCCAGGAGCAGGCCCCCCTGAAAATACAATGCCGATGTTGCGCTTTTTGCAGTATCTTTCTTTGAAAGATTCTTCAGGTGAATCCAGACCTGTAATCGTCTGAACCTTATTGTTTATGATGCCCGGCAACTGTTTTCTTGCTTCCCGATCAATCGTGAATTTAAAACGATCGTTATCTTCCAAAATAGTATAGGCACTTTCAAATATTTTGCATTTGGGTGGGACGTATCCTCTTCTTTCGATCAGCTCCGGATTGATGCAGCTGATCGCTCTTTGAACCTCGGTATTTTTAAACAGGTCTTCAGTGCTGAAGGGATCTATATCTTTCATCGCACCTCTCCCCCAATGGCAATTATTGAAGTTAAACAATCGCTTCGAGATTCCATTTAAAGCGGCTTCGCCGCTTTAAAAAAAACCTGTGCTATGGAGTTTTCTATTCTATCGTAGGGACAACACATTTTATTTTCCAGGCTGATAATATCTATTCTCAAATGGTTGTGTCAACATTATTCGGTTTCCCCTGGTGCTCACGTGAAAAACGATTTTGTAAAAAATCTTGATTTCTCTAAGCCTGCTTGTTATTAAAAATTTGAATGACAGGGGCAGCAAAGCACCGTTGACAAATCCATCCATCATGCCCTCAATCAGGGTTTCACGATACTGCCAGGAATTAAAGAAAGATTGAAAATGAAAAAAGGGTTGCCCAGCATATCATTGGCAATTGTTCTGTTATCCTGCTGGGTCTGTGCATCCGCCATCGGGGCGGATATTGACCTCGCAAAAAAATCGACCCTTGAAACCATCCTCAAAAGAGGTGAGCTTTGGGTCGGATTCGACTCGGGCTACATGCCCTTTGAAATGACCGATCAAAAGGGACGATATGTCGGATTTGATATCGATATGGCCAAAGAAATGGCCAAGGCTTTGGGCGTCAAATTCGTTCCGATTAACACGGCATGGGATGATATCATTCCGTCTCTTACAACGGGGAAGTTTGATATCATCATCAGCGGAATGACCATAACCCAGGAAAGAAACCTCAAGATTAATTTTGCCGATCCGTATATTATTGTCGGTCAGACAATCCTGTTAAATAAAAAACATGCCGGTAAAATAAAATCCTACAAGGACCTGAACGATTCCCGATACATTGTAACCTCCCAATCCAGCACCACCGGTGAAGGGGCTGTAAAAATCCTGATTCCAAAATGTACTTACAAATCCTTTAAAACTGAAAATGAAGCCGTGAGTGAGGTTTTGAACGGCAGAGCAGATGCTTTTGTATATGACCTGCCCTTTTGTGCTGTTGTTATGGCCATGCAGGAGAAAGGCAAACTTTTTTTTCTTGACACGCCGTTTACCTATGAACCCCTCGCATGGGCTGTGAGAAAAACCGACCCTGATTTCCTGAACTGGCTCAACAACTTTTTAAGACAGATCAAAAACGATGGACGGTATGACAGAATTTACAATCGGTGGATAAAAAGTACGGACTGGATTAAAAATGTTCAACGACTCGACTGAAGGTGTCGAGTTCAAACCGACCGCCGCCATTTTTTTAAATAGTGTTTAACATTTTCCCCTTTGAAAAAGGAAGATACCCATGGATGTTAAAAAGAAGCCGAAGGTGATCGGAGAAAAACAAAAACGGAAATCCCATGAAACGGGCGCGGTTGAACTGATATGCCTCAAGTGCCGGCGCACCGAGATCCATTATCTGTCTACCGAAGAAATCCCCAAATGTTCGGACTGTGATGTCCGTATGGTAATCAGGGAAGTTTTGAGAGAAGGAAAGTCATACTGACCAAAACTTGAAAAATCATCAATCTTGGCCGCTAAATTGACAGCCAAAAACACCAACGGAGGAACGCATTATGAAAAAAAATTTTATTTTTGGAATTGCTGCGATCTTTGTCATGTTTTTTTGTCTCTCCACATCTGCACTGGCCGCCGATATCGGGCTTGCCAAAAAATCGACACTGGAATCGATCCTAAAGAAAGGTGAGCTACGGGTCGGTTTTGAAGCCGGGTACATGCCCTTTGAAATGACGAACAAAAAAGGACAATTCGTCGGCTTTGACATCGATATGGCAAAAGAGATGGCCAAGGCCATGGGCGTCAAATTCGTTCCCGTCAATACAGCATGGGACGGCATCATTCCTTCTCTCATCACAAACAAATTTGATATTATCATGAGCGGTATGACCGTAACACAGGAAAGGAACCTCAAGATTAATTTTGCCGATCCGTATATTATTGTCGGACAGAGCATCTTGTTAAACAAAAAACATGCGGGCAAGATAACATCCTACAAAGACCTGAACGATTCCAAATTCATCGTAACATCAAAACTCGGCACCACCGGAGAACAGGCCGTAAAAAGACTCATTCCAAAATGTACGTACAAATCCTTTGAAACCGAACCGGAAGCAGCCCTTGAAGTGGTTAACGGAAAAGCCGATGCGTTTGTGTATGACCTCCCCTACTGTGTTGTATTTATGGGCCAGCAGGGAGCAGGCAAGCTGGTCTTCCTCGACCAGCCGTTTACTTTTGAGCCCCTTGCATGGGCAGTTACAAAAGGTGATCCCGATTTTATGAACTGGCTGAACAACTTTTTAAGACAGATCAAAAACGATGGGCGGTATGACAGAATTTACAACAAGTGGATTAAGAGTACGGGATGGATCAAAAATGTTCAGTAGACTCGACCTATAACAACCGATTCTGAAACAGGCCGGCCGAACCTTATTTTACAGGTCCTGCCGACCTGTTTTTAAGTACGCCCAAAAAATCCGTTCCGGACAAATGGGGTTTATAAATTGAATCGACGCGCCTTAACCATTAAATACGGACAGATGAGGTTGACAGATGGGTTCACAGTTACTCGCAAATCGCCTAAAAGATAGAAACTACTATTATGTCTGGGTCGGCGTTTTTTTTCTTATCATAATATCTATCCTCCTATCCCTTTATTTTTCTGCACGACAGATTGACTATACATGGCGATGGTATCGAATTCCCAAATACTTTGCCTATCAGGAACAGGTCGAAATAACGTCGGAAACAGATGGTGAAGTTGAAAGCATCTCAAAGAAAGGCAAAGAAGCTGTTGTCCGGATAAAAGGCCTCGAAGGGGTTGAATCGCATGCCGTCCCGGCAAGCGCTTTAGTGGTAGAAGAAGGTGATCAAATATATTACGGTGACCGACTGGCCGCTTATAAAAAGTGGCGGGTCGGCATCCTAATGCAAGGTCTGTGGCTTACGTTAAAGGTCAGTATCATCGCCATTGTTTTCGGAATCCTCATCGGTCTGTTCACCGGCATTGCACGCATATCCTCCAACCCCGCATTAAAATGGTCCGCAATAACATATATCGAGCTGATTCGCGGATCGCCCCTGCTGGTACAAATTTTTATCTGGTATTTTGTTCTTGGAACATTACTGAATAATCTCCTTGCCACGCATGGGATTGACCAGATTCCTGCACTCTGGTTCGGCGTTGCAGCCCTTGCCTGTTTTACAGGCGCATACGTGGCGGAAATGGTAAGGGCCGGTATACAGTCCATTCATCGGGGACAGACCGAAGCGGCCCGATCGCTGGGCATGACCTACGTTAAGTCCATGCAGCATGTTATTCTTCCACAGGCCCTGCGAAGAATTCTGCCGCCCCTGGCCGGTCAGTTTATCAGCCTCATCAAAGATTCTTCGCTGCTGGGCATCATCGCAATTCGAGAGTTGACAAAGGCGACCCGTGAAGTGGTTACAACCAGCCTGCAACCCTTTGAACTCTGGTTTGTATGTGCACTGTTGTATCTTGTTTTGACATTTTCACTTTCAATGTTATTACAGTATCTTGAAAGGAGGCAATTTGCGGTATGATCGATGTTAAAAATATTTCCAAAACCTTCAAAGGTCATTCAACGGAGGTTAAGGCGCTGGTTAATGTAACCGCTAAAGTCGATAAAGGAGAAGTCGTCGTGGTGCTAGGTCCATCCGGGTCCGGCAAAAGTACCTTTATCAGATGTCTGAACTATCTGAACGTGGCAGATGAGGGGAGTATCGTTATTGACGGTATCGATATCCTCGACCCCAAAACCGACATAAACAAGGTTCGTGCTGAAGTCGGCATGGTGTTTCAATCCTTCAACCTGTTTCCGCATAAAACTGTCCTTGAAAATGTAACCCTGGCGCCGATGGTTGTACGGAAAAAATCTAAAGAAGACGCCAAGAAGAAAGGCATGGAGCTGCTGGAAAAAGTCGGCATTCTGGACAAAGCCGATGTTTATCCGGACCAGTTGTCAGGTGGACAGCAGCAGCGTGTGGCCATCGCCCGTGCCCTGGCCATGGAACCTAAAGTGATGCTCTTTGACGAGCCGACTTCGGCACTCGACCCTGAAATGGTCGGTGAAGTTCTCGATGTAATGAAAAATCTGGCCCGGGAAGGTATGACAATGGTGGTTGTTTCCCATGAAATGGGATTCGCCAGAGAAGTGGCGGATAGAGTTGTTTTCATGGATGAAGGCGCCGTTGTAGAAGTCGGGACACCCGAGCATTTCTTCACAAATCCCACCCATGAAAGGACCAAGCTTTTTTTAAGCCAGATTCTATAAAATACAGTTGCCTGTGATCCTAAATTCTCATATGGAGTTTACATGCTCGTCTTATATGTGCTAACCTCTCGCCATACTGCGCCTTTAGCGTAATTCCAAAAAATATATTCCCATTGAACGCCGGCTGATCATCCGATATCATCTTTGATCAACGGGAAAAAAATTAACCCATCAAGCCTGACACTATCCAGAATTCATGAGGTGAACAGATGAATTTTTCGTCAATTCCGAGACCGTTTAAAAAAAGCAACGCCTATTATCTCTGGGTATGTGTCTTTATTCTGATCGTCTTGGGAATTACTTCATCTCTTTATTATTCTGCGCTTAAAATCGACTATGTATGGAGATGGTATAGAATTCCCCAATATTTTGTATATCATGATATCGTTGAAATCAAAGCGGATATAGCGGGAGAAATAGAATCTATCCAATTAAAAGACGAAAAAGCCGTTATCCGCGTAACCGGAGATGATGAAACCAAATCCTATACCGTTCCGACTTCGGATATTCGTGTATTTGAAGGCGATCTTATCTCTCCGGGGGATATACTGGCCACGTATAAAAAGTGGCGTATTGGTATTTTAATGGAAGGGCTGTGGCTGACCTTAAAGGTCAGCGTAATAGCGATTGTTTTTGGAATTTTCATTGGTCTGTTCACCGGCATTGCACGCATATCCTCCAACCCTGCATTAAAATGGTCTGCAATCACCTATATTGAGTTTATCCGAGGTTCTCCTCTGCTGGTACAAATCTTTATCTGGTATTTTGTTTTGGGGACCCTGATCAATAATGTCCTCGCCATACAGGGAATCGCTCAGATTCCTCCACTGTGGTTCGGGGTCGCAGCCCTTGCCTTTTTTACAGGGGCGTATGTTGCGGAAATGGTACGGGCCGGCATCCAATCCATTCATTTCGGTCAAACTGAAGCCGCCCAATCTTTGGGCATGACCTATATTCAGTCTATGCGGTATATTATTCTGCCTCAGGCCCTGCGAAGAATCCTTCCCCCCCTTGCCGGTCAATTCATCAGCCTCATAAAAGATTCATCTTTGCTTGGTATTATTGCGATCCGGGAACTGACCAAGGCAACACGCGAAGTTATTACCACCAGCCTTCAACCGTTTGAACTCTGGTTTGTTTGTGCAATTTTATATCTTATTTTGACCTTTTCCCTCTCCATGTTTGTACAATACCTGGAAAGGAGAACAGAGATTACCTGATCGTTTGTTTCGATTTACCCTAACATGGATGGAGGCGTTGTTTACCACCCACGACCCCAATGGCGTCAAAACTCCATTGGAGGTTATCTGTTTTCGGTGATCATTCGAACCATCAACTCCAGGAAAGCTGCCGGAAAGTATACGCCGCAAGAAACAGTGCAAAAAGGATTAAAACGATCCATTTTACAACAAACGCTATGATTGAGGTTTTTCTTTTTTCTTTGGGCATTTGAACATTCTATTTTTAAGGTCTTTTTATTTTTTCATGGAATATTCGGGCAACGCCGATGCCTTCTTCCTCGACTTCGGAAATTTCCTGAGACATTTTTTGTCTTCCCGAATAATTGCACAGACTTTCCGGTTATGAAGCTCTTTACAGTTATCGTGATTGTACAAAGGGCATTCTGGATATTGCTTAGACATTTCGATTCTTTTTGTCCATAAACCGGGTATTTATCCTAACATAGATAGACAACAGGGCCGGCATTAATAAAAATATTATTATTGGTTTATTCCCCATATAACGGGCCATTCTGAAAGGCATTGGAAGCTGCATCCAAAGATTATGACAAAATTCCCCGATTGTTTACGATCAATCAGGGTTAAACATTAGGGTTTATTGTCTTTAAAAATTCTCGAATCATCAAAGCCGCACTTGCCCCCTCACCTGCGGCACTTGCCACTTGCTTGGTGCTCTTGTCTCGCACGTCCCCTGCAGCAAAAATCCCGGGTATACTCGTCTCCAATATGTGAGGGTCTCGATCATCATAACCCTTTGGCCGCTGACCACCATGCAGCAGGTCGTGGCCGGTTACCACAAAGCCCCATCGATCCAGCCGAACCTGGCTTCTTTTAAGAAATCCGGTATTTGGGGTCAGTCCGATAAAGATAAAGGCACCGTTTACCGGCAATTCGTCTTCTGAACCGGTCTGATTGTTTATCAGCCGAAGTTTTTTAAGTTTAAAATCCTCCCCCACGAATGCTTTGACGTCCGTATTCCATCGCACATCAATTTTTGGGTTGCTGAAAACGCTGTCCTGGATGATCTGGGTGGCTTTGAATCGATCACTTCGCACCAGTATGGTCACATGTTCTGCAAACTTGGTTAACAGCAAACTCTCTTCGGCAGCACTGTTGCCGCCGCCGATGACTGCAACCTGCGCGCCGGTGTAAAAAGGGCCGTCACACGTAGCACAAAAATGCACCCCGGCGCCAAGATATTCATTTTCGCCGGGAACGTTCAGGCGCATATAACGACTTCCTGTTGTAATCAACACAGCCCGAGCGCTATACGTTTGGCCGTCTCCGGTTTTTACACAGTGATAATTGTGGTGCTGGTAGAGTTCTACGACCTCTTGGGCCTGCAACAACTCGACGCCGAATCGTTCGGCTTGCAGACGTAATCGCCGGGAGAATTCGATACCGGCCACGCCGTCCGGAAATCCGGGCATGTTATCCAGCTTTTCCGTGCCGGCAGCTTGTCCGCCGAAGGCTGCACGTTCAATAACCAGCGTGTCGATGTATTCACGCCCCGTGTACAGCGCTGCGGTTAAACCCGCAGGTCCACCTCCCAGAACGATCAAATCATAATGACTGCGACTGGCGGAGGTCTTTAATCCCAGTTTGGCCGCAAGTTCGGCGTTGCTGGGCTCCACCAGAAAAGACCCGTCGGCAAAGACAATGGTGGGGATAATGCGCTTTCCCTTGTTGGTCTCCATCACGAATTCTTCGGCCGCTTTGTCCGTTTCAATATCGATCCAGCTGTAGGGGATCTGGTGCTCGCCCAGAAACTGTTTGCTCTGCCGGCAATCCGGACACCAGTGGGCGCCGTAAACCGTAATCTCGGATTTTGGCATGATAGACCGCTTTGATTTCTTCACGTATCCTTCCATTTTTTTCTATTGAAGCTCCCGAAGTCCCGCAAGTGGGATTTCCACTGCGTTCCAACACCCTGCGGGGAATGTTCTGCCTTGCGGCAGTGCTTCGCAGCGCATGTAAGAAAATTAATCCATTTTAATATTCCCTCGCCCGGTTAAATGCCGCTTTGCGGCCCTCCTCCGGAGAATTTAACCGGGCGAGTTGTTCCAGTTCAAACCTTGCCGTCGGGCACGAATCTCATTCTGAACAATTGACGGATATCTTCAATAATAAGGTAAAAAGACGGCACCAGAACCAGCGTAATCACGGTTGCGAACAGAATGCCGTATCCTAAAGAAAGGGCCATGGGAATCAAATACCGGGCCTGGCGGGATGTTTCAAAGATCATCGGCGACAAGCCACCGAAAGTGGTCAGGGTTGTCAAAATGATCGGCCGAAAACGGTGAATACCGGCCTGATGAACCGCGTCGCGCCGGCTCATTCCGACCCGCTCCTTGCGGTTGGCAAAATCGATCAGCACCAGCGAATCATTGACCACCACCCCGGAAAGCGCCACCACGCCGAACATACTGAGCACGCTCAGACTGTAGCCCATGATCAGATGCCCGATCACTGCCCCTACGATGCCGAAAGGAATGGCCGACATAATGATCAAAGGCTGGATATAGCTGTTCAGTGGAACGGCCAGCATGGCAAAAATAACCACAAGTGCCACCAAAAGTCCTCGCATCAGGCTCTGCATGCTTTCCCGCCGGTCGGCCTGCCGGCCCTCAAAACTATAAGTCAGGCCGGGATATTTGTTTTGCAATGCCGGCAGGGTTTCAGATTTAAGCGGCTGCAAAACCATACCCGCCTTGCTTCTGGGCCGAACGTCGGCTTCTACCGTTACGATCCGGCGGCCGTTCCGACGATTGATATCGGTATAGGCCCGCCCCCGGTGTATGGTGACGGCAGATCGCAATGGAATTTCATTACCGGCCGGCGTCCGCAATATCATTTCTTCAAGATTGTACTCGGAAATCCGTTCGTCCTTGGGGAGTCTGAACATGACTTTGACTTCATTGCGCCCCCGCTGTTGTCGCAGGGCCTCGGCACCGTAGTAAGCATGCCGGACCTGTCTGGCCACTTCCCTGGACCTTAATCCAAGACTTCGGGCTTCGGGTTTGATCTGAAAATCGATCTGTTGTTTGCCGGGCGCAAAACCATCATCGATATCTTTTGCATTCGGATAATAACTTAGAGCCTCGGCAACCTCAACAGCGGCTTTTTCCAATACGCCAATATCTTTGTGACTGAGTTCTACGGTAATGGCGGCCCCGCGGCCGGGACCACCGGCATCGGATTCAAATAAAATTGATTCCAATCCTGGAATAACCCCCACCCGTTCCCGCCAGCGTTCCGTTATTTGCGCCGTCGACACCGGGCGTTTGTTCGGCGGCGTCAGGTAAATACGGACTTCGGCCTTGTTATCATTGATATTGGCGAAAATTCCTTCCATGAGTGTTTTTCCACCATTTTCAGCGACAACCTCCTGGGCCGCTTTGACCAGCATCTGCTGCACCTTTTCGGTTTTTTGAAAGGCGGTCCCGAACGGCAGTGTGGCCGTCACCATGGCATAATCGGATTCGATCTTTGGAAAAAGCTCAAATCCCATACGCCCGCTCTTCACATACCCGGCCACAATCAGCAAAACAGCAATACCCAAAGATGTCGTCACATATCGCCAGCGCAGGGCCAATCCCAACAATGGACCGTATCTCCGATTAACAAATCGGACAAAGGCGTTGCTGAATCTTTGCTGCCAAGCATGCATCCAGCCGAAAATCCCTTGACGCAACGGTTTCTGATGGCCGACATGGGCAGGAAGAATCAAAAAGCATTCGATCAGCGAAATCGCAAATACACTGATCACGACCACTGGAATTTGCTTGAAAACCTTTCCTAAAATTCCGGGAATGAAAAACATGGGAACAAAAGCCACCATGTTGGTTAATACGCTAAAAGTCACCGGCATGGCCATTTCTCTGGTCCCTGAGACGGCGGCGTTGAACCAGGAAATACCGCTCTGGTGCTGATGATAGACGTTTTCCCCAACCACGATGGCATCGTCCACCACGATGCCGAGGGTGACAATAAACGCAAACATGGAGACCATGTTGATGCTGACACCCATGGCCGACAAAACTAAAAGGGACCCCAGAAAAGAGATGGGAATACCGAGCGCCACCCAGAAAGCCAGCCGGATCTCCAGAAACAATGCCAGTAAGATAAACACCAGCCCCAGGCCCATACATCCGTTTTTGATCAACAGCCCCATTCGCTGCCGATAGACATCCGACCGGTCATTGCGAAGAACAACCGCCAAACCTGGGGGCAGCTCCTGGTTTACCGCCTCTACCACCTGTTTTGCGGCATTGGATACCGAAACCGGGGTTTGATCACCGACCCGGTAGACATCGATCATCACGGTGGGCTTGCCGTTGTATGTGGCGGCATTGTCTGTTTCTTCGAATCCGTCCTTAATATCGGCGATATCTTCAAGCAGGACCTGGGTTCCGTCGTTGGCCGTAATAATTGGAATCTTACCGAATTCATGCCCGTAATCCTTACGCTCCTTAACGCGGACAAGGATGTCGCCCCCGGGGGTTTTTACGGCGCCGCCGGGAAGCTCAACGGACGTCCTGCCGATCCGTTGGGCAATCTCCTCTAGAGTAAGGTTATAAGTCCGTAATTTGTCCTGGGAGATTTCGACGCTGATTTCATAATTTCGAACCCCTACCAGCTCAACCTGGGTGATATCCGGATCCTGAAGTAACCGATCCCGCAAATACTCGGCATATTCACGCAAAACCCCCTCGCTTTGATCGCCGTAAAGCGCCAGTGACACCACATAACGCTTTCTGGAAACAATCACCACCTGTGGCTTTTCTGCTTCTTCGGGGAAAGACGTAATCCGATCCACTTCACTCTGGATGTCCTGACCCAGCTTTTGCAGATTTTCGCCTTCGATCATCTCTACGGTCACCGTACCAACACCCTCTTTGGCAGATGCCCGGACTTCATTGACACCTTCCAAGCCTTGTACGGCTTCCTCTATGGCAAATATGATACCCCTCTCCACTTCCTGGGGGCTGGCACCGGGATAGGGAACGGTGATTTGGACCAGATCCAGTTCAAAGTAAGGAAAGACTTCCTTTTTGATGCGGTAGCCCAAAAAGAATCCTCCCACCAGGAGCACCAGCATGAGAAGGTTGGCTGTCACGGAATGACCGGCCATCCAGGCAATGGGCCCTTTTTTTTTGGAATCATCTTGCGGAAGGCTTTTCATACTAAGAATTTCCATCCTTTACTGCTTTTTCTCTCACAGGTCGGTCGCTCTTCATTTCAGATTTCAATGTATCGACTCGCACTGTCATTCCTTCCACAGGTGCAGGCAAATCCGAAACGATCAACTGTTCTCCGGGTTTCAGGCCGTCTTGCAGCAGGACGACGTCGGCATCACGCCA
>Ga0307380_10010204_pt1 | contig 11844 bp, 6 predicted proteins | sample UN3MG_FD_202239 | JGI IMG/M metagenome (GOLD analysis project Ga0307380, IMG submission 202239) | Soil microbial communities from Risofladan, Vaasa, Finland - UN-3 | ecosystem: Environmental > Terrestrial > Soil > Coastal area > Acid sulfate soil | place: Finland: Risofladan, Vaasa | collected... | reverse complement strand
CGTCGATGACGTCCTGATTGAACGACCACTGAAGGTTGCGGCCGCTCGCCTGGCCGGCGGTGTCGCGGATACCGACCGTGGCGCTTAGGCCGTTGTCAATGCCGGTGTGGCCCACCGCCACGTCCTTGTACTGGAGCAGGATCGAGCCGGAGCCCTCGTAGAGGAGCGCCTGAAACGTGATCTCGTGGCGGCCGACCCCGTCGTCATAGTGCTGCATCAGAGACCACTGGATGATGAAGCGACGACTGCCCGGCGTGCCCCTCGTCTCGTAGTAGGTGCCGTCGCCGACGAAGGTGGTGGACTTCCAGTCGTCCCAGAGGGCGGCGATGGACGGGCCGTCGTAGGTCCAGGTGGCACCGGCGCTGGTGAGGTCCTGATTGGTAAACTGGGTGCTGCTTCCGCCAAACGTCACCAGGCCGTTGGTGCTCCAGTACACCTTGGTGTACTCCTGGCCGTAGAAGTTGAACGCGAAGTCCAGGTCTTCGGTGGCGTAGGCGTCGTCATCCGAGGTCAGGACCAGTTTGCCGGTGCCCGAGATGTCCTCCCACGCGTACGACACGTCGGCGGCGATGTAGCCGTAGGCGTCCGGGCCGATGGTCGTGGCCTGGGCGGTGGCGCCGAGCGCCATCGCGAGGCTGACCGTCGCTATCGTGCCGAGATGCTTCATGACGTCGGGTTCCTGATGCTGCTTTCTAGTCCTGCCGCACGCCTCGCCGGCGGAAGTAACGACTCAGCCCGGCCACGGCGGCCCCCACGCCCAAGAGGGCAAGCGTCGCGGGTTCAGGCGTCGGCGCGAAGAACGTCGAGCCTCGCACACCATAGGCCTGGCCGGGAGCGACCGGCGTGAAGTCGAACCGCTTCTCGCCGGTGGCGTCCGACGGGTCGTAACCGATGCACTGCCCGGTCGCGTCGTCGTAGCCGTAAACGGCCACGAAGTGGTCGGGTGTGCCGTCGGCGTTCTTGTCCACGTACAACTCGACGGGCCGGTTGGCGTCGATCTCGGCGCACAAATCGTTCCAGTACGTGCCGTCGTCCCAGAGGTCGTTTTCGATATACGTGGTGTTGGCGGCCGTGGCCCACACGTAGCCGCTGTACACGCTGTACCCGACCAGGCCGTCGTCCTGCCGGCTGAACGGGCTGTCACCATCCGCGAACGGGTCGCGCGAGGTATGCATGAAATCGGCCACCGAGTTGTCGGTGTGAAGCGGGGGGTCCGCGTCGGTTCCCCAGTAGTCCGCGATGTGTTCGGCCGAGGCGATCATGGTCTCGATAGCCGTCTGGTTCGTGGCCCAGTCGTTGGAGCCGGGAACCAGGTTCCCGTAACCGTTGGCGTCCCAGTACCCGATGATCATGCCCCCGGCCGTCGGGCCGCAGCCGTAGTACCAGGGGTAGAACGGCACGCCGGGAATCGCGACGTCGCCTCGCGCCGCGGACAAAGAGAGTCCGCAGAGCAACGCGGCCACGCCAATGAGTCTGAATGTGCGCGTCATGACTGTCCCTTCCAGTCCGTTACCGGACGGATGCGCGCCCTCCGCGCTTTCGTGCGTAATGGGTCAGGCAACCAATCCCCGCCAAAAGGCCGAACATCGTGACCGGCTCAGGAACATCAGGCCCGGGCCCGACGCCGCCCGTCTCGATCAGGACGGCGAAGTCCTGCGTCGCCGAGCTGGTCAGGGCCCACATAATCGAGGTCTCCTGGCCACCGTAGTTGGTGGCGGTAATGACGTCGAGCCAGTCGTTGATCAGGTCAATGTCGACCTCATTGGTGCGAGTGGCGTAGAAAGACCCGTTCATGTTGGTCACGTTGTAGACGCTGGAGGTCTCGGCGAGGATCTCCCAGACGGCCACCTGGAACTCGGCGTTGTGCAAGTCGGTGTAGTAATTGGCCCAGAGCCGCTTCAGCAACTGCGCCCGGTCGGTCCCCATGCCCGGACCGGGAACGCTACCGACGGGTGCCTCCTCGAGCGTCTTCAGGTCCCAGGTCGTCGTGTAGCCGAACGTGATGCTCTGGTGCAGATCGATGCAGTACCCGCCGAACCAGTCGTCCAGGTAGTACGCCGGGTTGGACGGCAAGTTGGGGGAGATGCCGAGATTCTTGAACAGGGACTGCCCAGCCCAGACGTACAGCTCGTTGCCATTCTGGACGTGGACCGCCTTGCGGTTGACGATGTCGGTGAACGTGGCCTCCACCGTGTTCACCGTTTCCGCCGAGGCCGCGCCCGTCCACGCAACGAGAGCCACCACGACCATCCAAAGTGTCATGCGTTTCATGAGATCCAACCTTCCTTTCTTTTGACTGACCCTCGAATACCCCTTTTCCGGGGGCCGGACGGGCCTTCACTGGCCGCCGGCCGCCACGGAACCGTTACTTACCCATTCAAGAATCTTCGCCCAGCGCCCGTCTGGCCCGCGCCGCGGCGTCCAGGCCATTCCAGTTTCTCCGTACACGACGTCACTCCAAACCCTGCGAGGCGCTAACGGGACTGCTTGTCGTTGAACTTGCTGACCGTAGCCGCCATGATGAGCAGTTCGGTGCTCCAGTTGCGGCGTTCGATGTATTCCAGATCCGCCCGAAGTTTCCCGCGGAAGGCATCGACCGAGGTGTCGTACCCGTTTCGGACCTGGGCCAGGCCCGTGATGCCCGGCCGGACGGCCAGCCGCTTGCGGATGTCGGGGTACACGGACTCCAACTTCTCGATGATCTCGGGCCGCTCCGGCCGAGGACCCACCAGCGACATGTCGCCCCGGATGACATTGATGAGTTGGGGCAGTTCGTCCATGTGGCTGCGGCGCATCCAGCGGCAGGCGGGAACGACGCGGGGGTCTTTGTCCTCGGCCCAGACCGCGCCGGTTGCCGACTCTGCGTTAATATACATTGTGCGCAGTTTGTACATCTTGAACAGCTTGCCGCCCTGCCCGACCCGAGATTGTGTGAAGAAAGCCGGCCCTTTGCTCGACAACTTGACGATAGTCGCACACATCGCCAGGACCGGCAGCGACAGGACGAAGGCCAGAAAACCAAGGACAATGTCAACCACTTCCTTGGCCAGGAAGAAGTATCGGCGTGCCAGTTGGGTCATGAGGCCGAACAAACCGACCCCCACCCCGATCATGGTAATTGGTTCCGGCATTGTCATCGTCCCTTCCGGGGCATCCCTGGGCACGGGATGTCCACAGCCACCTTGACTCAGGGACGATGCGCCGCATATAATGATAGCGCAAAGGCGGGCGAAGGCGCACTTCTGGCCGGCGCACCGTCCCGGGTGGATCAGCCTTCCTGCCCAAGGTCAAGCGCTGATCCGCCCTATTTTTTTTGTCCTGCTTCCGCCGCGAGTGAACCGCCGCTCTTTCCTACGGGTTGCGTCTTACCCTTGTTTCCCCAATTGCCGGGGCCCATCTGCTTGCGGCCGAACGGCGGTCTCACTCTCTGAATGCTCTCTATGCATACAAGAAAGGGCTGACAGGTCAGCCCCGATATTCATCACAGTTATGGGTGAATACGCTACCCCTCACGTCGCCCAGACCGGCCCCGAATGCACCCTTACCGACTGGGTTTGCAGCCCCTGAACGGGAAGATAGTCTGTCGCAGCGTCGTTTGCGCACCTAGATACTCCCCCCAAGCCAGCAAGCACAAGGGCAAGCCATTCATTCTAACCCATAAACCGGGCCTTGTCAAATTCCTGGACCAGAAATTTCTGCATCCCATGCTGGGGTCGGCCTCAAGACCGCCCCCCATGTCATGTCGTTCTCACGTGCCACGGATGCTCGCGACAACCCCCCGCAAGGATTCCATGGGCTCGCACCCCCGGCGGCTCCGCCTTGATGCTTTCTTGCAGAAGCCCTGAATTGGAGTATAATAGCCAAGCACGTTCGTCCGGGAGGCGCAGCGCAATAGTGGAAATGCCGACACAGACCGACAAGCCGCGGTGGTCCCGGTGGATGCCCTGGCTGATGCTGGGGGCCGGCCTGGCGGCCGCCTACGCCCTCAACTTCTACGAGATGTGGGTGCGGTGGTTCCCGGCGTGGCGGCGGACCAACCTCGGGCTGTACGACCGGATTATGGAGGGCGAGAGTTACTACACCCACGGCCCCCTGGTGCCGGTCGTCAGTCTCATCATCGCGATCCTGCTCATCCGGCACACGCGCATCCAGGTGCGTCGCAGCCCGGTACTGGGTACGGTGGTTCTCGTCGGCAGCCTCCTTCTGCACCTGGTGGCGTGCCTGGCGCGGGTCAACTTCGCCAGCGGCTTCAGCCTGATCGGCGTCCTGGCGGGCCTGGTGCTCTTGCTCTGGGGCAGGACGGCGCTCGGGCGTCTGTGGTTCCCGATCGCGTTCCTGGTCTTCATGGTGCCCCTGCCGGAGGTCAGCATCGCGCAACTCAATTTCCGGCTGAAGATGGTGGCCGCCGACACGGGGGTGCGCCTGGCCAACCTCATCGGCATCGTGGCCGAGCGGTCCGGCAACCAGGTCTTCCTGGAGGGCGACAAGCAACTGGTCATCGCCAACGTGTGCAACGGCCTGCGGACGCTGATCAGCCTGCTGGCGTTCGGCGCCATCTACACGTACGTCTGCAAACTCCGCGGCCTGTGGCGGATCGGCCTGTTCGCCATGGCGGTGCCCGTGGCCGTGACCAGCAACTCGCTCCGCATCCTCGGCCTCATCTTCGTGGCCGACGTCTGGGACACCCGGACCGCCACGGGGGCCTTTCACGACATCTCCGGCCTGATGATCTACCTGGTGGCCTTCGCGCTGATGTTCTCCCTGGAGCGCCTGATCCTCGGCGCCCGGCAGTGGGCCGGCAGGCCCGCCACCGTCCTGCCGCTGCTCCACGGCGTCGGGCGCGACGCCCAGGATGAGGACCAGTGGCCGCGGCTGGTCGGGGCCGGCCGGGGTGCGGCCACGTGGGCGGCCGTCGGCCTCGTTCTCGCGACGGCGGCCGGGGCCATCTGGCTGAGCCGGTCGGTGCCGTCCACCTGGAACGGACAGATGGCCCGCGGCGCCCTGCCGGCCGAAATGGACGTCGACGGGAAACGCCTCACCAGTTACGACCTCGAGATGGACGAGGCCACGTTGACCATCCTGGAGACACGCGACTACCTGCGCCGCCGGTACGTGGTCGCCGGGGCCCCGCCCCTGGACTTCTGCATCATCTTCAGTGAGGACAACCGCAAGGGTACCCACCCGCCCGACCTGTGCCTGGAAGGCGGAGGCCAGGAGATCATCGCGACGGGCGACGTCGCCATCGCCGGCGTCGAGGGCCGAGGCACGGTCCCCTGCCGCGAGATCATCCTCCAGTCCGGCACGTCCCGGCTATACTTCCTGTACACCTACCGCTGCGGCGACACGTACACGCGGAGTTTCTGGATGCAGCAGCTTACCATCCTGGCCAACGGCCTTTTGAGCCGCAACGCCAGCGGGGCCCTGATCCGGGTCTCGACGCCGGTCGGCCGCGACGTGGACGAAGCCCGGCAACGGTGCATGCAGTTCCTGGGCGCGGCGATCCCGCACCTGGACCGCGCGCTGCCCTGACGAAGGAGAGACTCGCGATGCGACGAATCATCCTGGTCCTGATTATTGCGGGCATCCTCGCCGGCGCCATCGGCGGCCTGGTCTTGTATTTCCACCGCAACAGCGGCGCGAAACTGCTGGCCCGCGCCGAACTGGCCCTTCGAGCCAGGAACTTCGACCGTGCGCTCGAACTGGCCGCCAGTTACGCCGCCGCCAACCCCGACGACTGGCGCGGGCCCTACTTCCAGGCGCGGGCCCACATCTCGCTCGGCCGGTACGACGAAGCCCGCACGCTGCTCGACCAGGCCGCCAAGGCGGCCCCGGGCGAGGCCACCGTCCTCATGACCCGGGCCGACACCTTCGCCCATCCCGCCCGACAGACGCTGGCCGCCAGCGACCCCGATCTTCGGCCGGACGTCCTGCGGACGGCCATCGAGCAACTCGGCCAGGCCAAGGCCGCTCTCGAGAACGCCACGGCCCCCGACGAGGACGTGGCGACGGAAATCGCCGAGGCCATCGGACTGGTTGAAATCGACATCGGCTATGCCCACAGAAGACTGGGTCTGCGCCTCCAGAAGGAGGCCGACGTCGCGGCCGCCGGAGGCGCCGGCGACCAGGCCAGCGCCAAGACCAAGGCGAGCGAGGCGGCCATGCAGGAGGCGGCCCGTCAACTCCAGGACGCCGCCGGCCGCCTTCTGGCGGTCGCCAAGAAGGACGCCCAGCGCGCAGCCGACCAGCCCGCCTGGCCCAGGGCCGCCAACGCCCTCGTCCAATTGTGCATCGGCGAAGTGCGGGATCCCCGAAGAAGCCCCGACGACCGGCAGGCCTTCCAGACCGTCCTGGCCGAGGCCCGCCAGGCCATCCTGTCGATGAAGGACCCGCCGCCGGTCGCCGCGATGCTGCTCGTCACCCAGCAGGTCGTCGCGGCCGGTCTGGAAGACATCTCCCCGGCCGGACGCCAGGAGGTGATGGGGGCCTGCGAGGCCCTCGACGACATCCTCAAGCGCCATCCCGACGACCCCGACGCCCCCCAGATTCGGCTCGCACGGGCCGAGATGGCGCTGAGGCTGGGCGACGTCGCCAAGACCGAGGAAATCTGCAAGGCCGTCCTCCAGGTCGACCCGCGCCAACGCCAGGCCAGGCTGCTGCTGGCCGTGGCCATGTTGAGCCGCGGCAACGTCGCCGAGGCCGAGAAAGACCTGTTCGCCCTCCGGACCGACTTCCCCGGCTCGCCCGCCGCCCAGTACGCCTTCGCCCAGGCCGCCATGAAGTCCGGCAAGGACGAACTCGCCAAGGAGGCCCTGCGGAAGGTCACGGAACTCGACCCCACCCACGCCGGCGCCCGCCAAGCCCTGGCCGCCAGCCTGCTCCGCGACGGATTCTACGACCAGGCGTTCTCCGAAGCCAAGGCCCTCTACGACGCCCACCCCGACAGCCCGGTCGCCATCGGGCTGCTCGTCGAGACGGCCGCACGCACCGACCAGTCCGGCGTCGCCCTCCAGGCCATCGAGACCGCCCAGAAACAGTTCCCCGACCGGCCCGTCGTCCAACTGGCCATCGCCCAGGGATACCGGACGCTGGGCAACATCGAGGCCTCGCGCGCCGCCGCCGCCAAGGCCGCCGAGGCCAAGGCCACCTCCCTCAGCGAACACCTTGCCGTGGCCGAGGCCATGGTCTACCTGGGCAAGACGGCCGAGGCCGAAACGATGCTCAGCGAAACCATCACCGCCTATCCCGAGTCCAGCGCGCCCCACTACCAACTGGGCGCCCTGTACCAGCAGACCGGCCGCGCCATGCAAGCCATCGAGCAGTACCAGGCCGCCGTCCGGCTGACACCGCAGAACACCACCTACCGCATGACCCTGGGCCGCGCGCTGTTCGACGCCGGCCTCCTCGACGAGGCCGACGTCGAGGTCCGACAGGTCCTGAGCGTCGACCCGTCGCACGCCCAGGCCGGCCTCGTGGCCACGCAGATCAAGATCCTCCGCGGCGAACCCGTGGCGGCCGATGAACTCCAGCCCGCCACGGTGGCCGGCAAACAGCAGGGGCTCGCCCTGGCGCTCGCCTACCTCAATCACGCCGAGCCCCAGCGATGCCTCGAGGTGTGCCAGGCCGTCCTCAAGGAGAATCCCGACGACCTCGACGCCCGCCTCGTCCTCGGCCAGGCCCACCTCGCCCTGAACCAGCCGGACCAGTGCATCGAGCAGTGGACCGGCATCATCAAGAAGGACCCCCAGCGGCTGGTCATCTACCGCGCCCTGGCCGGCGTGCTGATCCGGCAGAAGACCCCCGCCGAGGTCGAGGCCTTCCTGACCGCCATTCCCGGGACGGGCCCCAACCAGATCGACTCCGCCATGGCCTGGCTGTACCAGCAGAAGCGCGACTTCGCCGCCGCCGCCGACGTCTACGGCCGACTGGCCGACCGCGACACCGCCCCCCAGGACCTGCGGTACCTGGCGCGGCTGGACCGGGCCCGATGCCTCGCCCAGGCCGGTCAGACCGACGAGGCCATCCAGGAACTCGCCCGCCTGCCCGACAAAGACCCGTGGCGCAACCGGGCCCTGCTCGGCAAGGTCGTCATCCTGGCGGGGGCCAACCGCATCCAGGAGACCGGCCCGATCCTCGAGGAACTCCAAGCCGCCGCCGTCAAGACCGCCGACGTCGAGTCGCTCGGCCGCATCGGCTCGTTCTACCTCCAGACCCGTCAGTTCGACAAGGCCGTCACGGTCTCCGAGGAGTTGGAGCGCCTCGTCCCGAAAGACTCCCGGCCCTGCCTGCTCCGTGCGGGCGCCCTGACGGCGCTCGGCCGCACCGCGGACGCCGTCGACGCCTACCGCCAGGCCGTGGCCCGACAGCCCGGCAACTTCGCCAGCCACATCCGGCTCGTCCGGGCGCTCGACGCCGCGCAGCAACCCAAGGAGGCCCTGGAGGCGCTGGCGGAACTCGGGGCCCGTGGCGACACCGCCAAGGCCCTGGCTGCCTTTGAGCGGGGCGCCCTGTACGTGGCATGGGGCCTCCAGAAACCGGCCGTCGAGTGCCTCGGCCAACTCGCACAGGAAGGCGGCGCCACGCGGCCCGACCTGCGCGTGGCCCTGGCCCGGGCCCTGGCCGGCCTGGGCGACAAAGAGAAGGCACGCGAGCAACTCCAGAAGGTGCCACGCCACGCCAAGGAGCACGTCTCCGCCCAGCAACTGCTGGCCGAACTGGCCGACTCCGACGATGCCAAACTGGCCGTCCTCCGCAAGGCCGACGTCGACCCCAGCGACCGACCCGCCCTGGCCGTCCACCGCCTGGACATCCTGCTGCGCGCCGCGCGCGCGGCCGACGCCGTCCGCGAGTACCAGACCTTCGTCGCCGGCCTGCCACAGGGGGCCACGCCGCCCGAGGCCCTCTCGCTCCTGGCCCTGTACGCCATGCTACGGACCGGCGACCAGGCGGGCGCCACCGCCATCGCCGTCCAGGCCGCCCAACAGGTTCCCCGGCCCGCCTGGAAACGCGTCGCGGTCCTTCTGACGATGAGCGACCAGCCCGAGACGGCCCGCACGCTGCTGCCCGAGGTGGCCCGGGCCGACCCCCAGGACACCATCCTTGGCCTGTGCCTGGCCGCCCAGACCGGCGGGGACACCAAGCCCTGGACCGACCGGCTGGCCCAACTGGAACGGCTGCTGGCCGCCGTCAAGCCGCCCGTCACCATGCCCACCCGCCACGGCATCCTGTCCGCACTGGCGGCCGGCGACCTGGCCGACGCCGAGAAGCGCCTGGCCGACGCCGCCGGCGCCGACCTCATCGGCCGGTCCGTCATGGGCGAACTCGTCGCGGCAGCCAGGAAAGACCCGAACCTCAAGGCCGAGGCCGCGGTTCTGCTGAAGTCCACCATGGCCACCGACCTGCGTCTGCCCGAGATCGGCCGCGTCTGGGCGATGGGGGCACTGAAGGCCCGGCCCACGTCGCAATGGGCCGCCGGCTTGGCCGCGCAGCACGCCACCGACGCCGCCGGACTGCAAGAGGTCCTGGCGCTTCTCAAGCCGGCCGACTGCGTCCTGGCCCGCGCCATCGAAGCGTCTATCCTGATGATTGAGAATAAGTACGCCGAGGCCGCCGAGGTCTACCGTCGCGCCGCCGAGGCCGAGAAGGGCGACCCCCAACTGGTCATGCGACAGGCCATCGCCACCGAAAACTCAGGCAAACTGCCCGAGGCCCTGGCCCTGTACCGGCAGGTGTGGGAGAAGACCAAGAGCCCCACGGCCGCCAACAACGCCGCCTACCTGGCGTCGGAACTCTATCCCAAGGATAAGCAGCACCTGGCCGAGGCCGCCGCCTGGGCCCAGGCCGCCACCGACGCCGAACCGGCCAACTCGGCCTTCCACGACACCCGCGGATGGATCGCCTACCTGCTCGACCGCAACGACGAGGCCGTCGCCCAACTGCGTCAGGCCGTCAAGGGCCTGGCGGCGTCGCCCGAGGTCCATTACCACCTGGGCCTGGCCGAGAACAAGGCCGGAAACGCCCAACTGGGCCGCGACCATCTCCAGGCCGCCGTCGACCTGGGCGAGGCCGCCAAGACCGGCGACCGACCCCTGCCCAAGAGCGCCACCGAGGCCGTCCGCCTGGCCCGCGAGGCCCTGGCCCAACTCCAAGGGGCTCAATGACCTGTGAACCGGCCCCCCGAGCGCCGTGACACGCCGCCGGCGCCGCCGGACATCGTCCACCTGCTGAGTTTCGACGTCGAGGAATACTTCCAGGTTGAGGCGGCGGCCCGTTGCGGCATCGGCCGCGACGACTGGGCCGGCCTGGCCCCGCGCCTGGGCCCGGCCGTCGATCGCATCCTCCAGGCCCTCTCGGACCACGGGGCCTCGGCCACGTTCTTCGTCCTGGGCTGGGTGGCCCAGCACGAGGCCGAGGTCGTCCGCCGCATCGCCCAGGCGGGGCACGAGATCGCCTCGCACGGGTGCGAGCACCAGATGCTCCAGCACCTGGAGCCCGACGACTTCCGCCGCGACCTCCTCGACAGCCGCCGCCTGCTCGAAGACCTCTCGGGCCGGCCCGTCATCGGATACCGGGCGCCCACGTTCTCGGTCACCCGCGACACGGCCTGGGCCTTCGACGTGCTGGCCGAGACGGGGTACCGGTACGATTCGTCGGTCTTCCCCATCCACCACGACCGCTACGGCGTGCCCGACGCCCCGGCGGCCGCGCACCGGGCCGTCGGACCGGCGGGCGGGACCATCCTGGAGGTGCCGCCGCTGACGTGCCGCCTGGCCGGCGTCAACTGGCCGGTGGGCGGCGGGGGATACCTGCGGCTGCTGCCGGTGGGCGTGGTCGGCCTCGCCATGCGGCGTGCCGCGCGGGGAGGGCGCCCCGCCCTCCTCTACCTGCACCCGTGGGAACTCGACCCCGACCAACCCCCCCTGCCGATGCCCTGGTCAGCCCGCTTGCGTCACCGCATCGGCCTGGGCCGGACGGCGGCGAAACTCGACTGGCTGCTCGCCCGGTTCCGCTTCTCAAGCCTCTCCGCCCAAATCGATTCCCTCGCCGCCTCCGCCTCCGAGACCTTCGCCTACGGCCGGCCGTGAGGACGCGGGATGAGGCTGGAGGCTGGAGGCTGGAGGCTGGAGGCTGGAGGCCGGAGGCTTGAGGCTGGAGGCTGGAGGCTGGAGGCTGGAGGCTACAGGCCACAGGCTACAGGCTTCAGGCTACAGGCGGGAGACTGAAGGCGGGTGCCATGCTATCGCGATGTTGCGAAAGCATGCGGTCTCTGTGCCGCGGTGGCCTGCACGCACCCGTATCAAGGGAACCGGCCACCCGCCCGTCATACACTTTAGGAAAACAGCCCTTTGCCGGAGGGGCCAGAATAGGCCTTTGGGACGGCCCAAACCCCTTTGCGACAGCGCCAAGGCCGATTGGCCCCCGTTTTGGGGTAGTGGGTCAGTTTGAAGTCTTGAGAAACCCCTAGCGTTGGGGAGCGCGGAGTGGTAGAAGTGTAGGTATGAGCCGCTTTGGGCCAAGCGACAAAGCCCGTTGGCGAAAAGAGGGCGTGTGGATTGTCTGGCCAGTGATTTTCGCCAGCCTGCTTATTCTTCTCTCGGTTGTTTTTGAGTGGCCCGCTTGGTATTCGTCGTTATTTGACAGCCATTATGCGGTGCTAGCGCCCTATCTGGTCGTCGGCCCCGCGATTGTGGCTGGGCAAGTGGCCCGCCGCTTCTGGGTCAAGACGTAAAACGGACCAAGGAGATCGTCAATGGTGGCTCAGACAAAGTGGCGATTGCGCTCCTTGGTCAAGAACACCAGCCTGCAAGACCTTGTGGATAACCCAGCAATCCTCGCTTTGGTTGTCGG
>Ga0307380_10010203_pt1 | contig 11844 bp, 5 predicted proteins | sample UN3MG_FD_202239 | JGI IMG/M metagenome (GOLD analysis project Ga0307380, IMG submission 202239) | Soil microbial communities from Risofladan, Vaasa, Finland - UN-3 | ecosystem: Environmental > Terrestrial > Soil > Coastal area > Acid sulfate soil | place: Finland: Risofladan, Vaasa | collected... | reverse complement strand
CAAAACCTTGTCTCGTCCGAGCATCATTCCTCTGCCTCCATGACGCCGATGCGCACGTTCTGAAATCTGGCGGGGGCGACTCCGTGGCCGACGTGCATACTCTGGACCGGCTCGCCTTTCCCGCAATTCGGCACGCCCCACAGATGCCACTCGTCCTCGGACGCGATGGCATCGCAGCTCCCCCAGAACTCGTATGTGATGCCGGTGTACGTCGGATTCTTGTAGATCTCCCCGAGCGAGCCGTGATCTATATCCCGGGCGATCTCGGTCGCGAACTGGAAATTGAGACGCTTATCGTCAATGCTCCATGAGCCGACCATCTCGGCGAGCAAGCCCTTCTTGGTGTCCTCGATCATCTCATCGAGCGTCCAATCGCCGGGTTCGAGGTTGATGTTGGTCATTCGGATGAGGGGAATTCGGTTCCAGCCGTCGGCCCTCATCGCTCCCCCACTCTTCTGACCAAGCTTGGCGGCGGTCTCGCGGCTGGTCAGGTAGCCGACGAACATGCCGTTCTTGATGATCGGCACTTTCTGGGCCGGGACGCCCTCGTCGTCGAAGAAGAAGCTCCCCAGGCCACCCGGGACGGTCGCGTCGGCATTGATATTCACCAGATCGGAGCCGTACTGGAAATTGCCCAGTTTGTCGGGGGTCAGGAAGCTTGTGCCGGCGTAGGAGGACTCGGTGCCGAAGACTCGGTCGAGCTCGATCGGATGGCCGCATGATTCATGGACCTGAAGGGCGAGCATAGAGCCTTCCAGGATGAGGGTTCGGGTGTCAGACGGGCATTGGGGAGCAGTAAGGAGGGCGGCAGCCTCCCTGGCAGTTCGCTCGGCATTGGCAACCAGATCCCAGCCCTCCACGAATTCGTAGCCCGCGATGGCATAATCGCCGCCGAATGATGACGGATACGAGCGCTTCTGGACCTCCCCCTCAGCGACCGCCGTGGCCTCTAAGCCTGCCCCGCTCTCGGTCTTGGACTGCTCGATATACGAGCCTTCGGTGCTGGCGAAAACTGTGTCGGTCCGCCAGAACTGCATCGAGCCTTCGGAGACCCGTATCTCGGGAGTCTCGCGCATGACTCGGTCGGCATCGAGCAGAACCTGTATCTTCTCCTCGACCGGTATCTCGAAGGGGTCTTTCTCGACATCGAATCCGAAGCTCCCTTCGGCCGACTCGACGGGCGCAAGCTCGATCGGCTCATGCTCGATCTGGGCCGAAGCCCGTGCGATCCGAACCGCCAACTCGGCTACGCGGTCAATCTCATCAGGATCAAGCATCAAGCTGCTTGCGGATCCCCATGAGCCGTCGGCGATCACCCGTATTCCAAAGCCCTCGTCCGTCTCGGAGGTGAGCGCTTCGACCTTGCCGTTCTTGACTTGGATGGACTCGCTTGCATTCCTTACGATGCGTATGTCGCCATAGCTTGCCCCGTGTTCGTGGATTCGTTCCAGCGCTCGATCCGTTAAGTCTTTCATGTGGCTAACCTCCGCTGACGGCTTACCCGTCGGCTGAGAATCTCGAAACTATGTGTTATGTTGATTGGCAGGTTACTGATTTCCTGCTTGCTTCTGGGGGGGGGGGACAGTTTTAGCTTGCACTTTGAGCGAGAATGTGCTATGATGTGAACAAATGGAGGCCAATTTGTGAGACGGTCCTCTTGGGTAGTTGTAGGCCTGATTGTTGTGCTTGCCGCCGCCCTGCTGTACGCTCGGATGGCAGGACGGACCGACCTCACCGACGAAGATCAGATCCAGGCTCTCCTGACAAAGGGTCAGTCTGCAATAGAAAACAAAGACCTCAAGGGCGCCCTCTCCTGCATTTCCAGGGACTATTCGGATCGGGCGGGTCTGAAGTTCGACACACTGCGACTTCAGGCAGCGCAGGCTTTCCACGAGCAGGGACGATACGACGTCACGCTGGAGAATGCATCAATAGCAGTTGATGGAGATAAGGCCGAGGTGGAAGTCGGCATCACCCTTGACCTCACGTCACAGGGAAACAGAAACCGAGTGTATGAGGGGCGAATGGGCCTTTCTCTGAGAAAAGAAGAAGGGAAGCAGTGGCTCGTGATCCCAGTCCAAAAGTGGAAGGTAACAGAGATCGGCAGATTCGCTGCAATCACGGGCGAGAACGTCGGATTCTGATGGATGAGGCGCAAGCAACCGCAGGTTGCAGGTAAGATGCCAAAGGCGTAGCAAGCCTTTGAGGGAAATGTCGCATCTGTCATAGATAGGTCACAATTCTCGGGGGCGTTTGAAAATGAAAGGCGTTTGGGTCCTCGCCTGCGTTCTGCTCTTATGGGCAGTGCCCGGCTTGGGGGACTACGAAATCATCATAGACAACCCGGAAGCCCAGTTTGTGGGAACGTGGGCGCTCACGTCTCTGACTCCGACCAGATATGGAGACGATTATCGGTACTGCTACGCGGATCCGGCGAACGGCCGCACTGCAACCTACCAGCCGAACATCCCTGTGACCTCGAACGGCTGGGAGGTCTACACCTGGTATCCCAGCGGCTCCAACCGCACTACTGCAGCGCAGTTCATCATCCACAGCTCTGCCGGCGATGACTACAAGACCATCAACCAGCAGGAGAACGGCGGCTATTGGTTCTATCTAGGCACCTACACCATGAACGCCGGCACCGGCAACTATGTTCGAATCACCAATCTCGGCACGGACGGGAAACTGGTGATGGCTGATGCAGTGAGGTTTTACTTGCCGTCAGCCGAGCCTCACCCCGAGTTTCGAGCCGCCTGGGCGGATACGTGGCATAACGGCATGAACAGCGCTTCTCAGATTACAACGATGGTGAATACGCTGGCAGGCGCGAACTACAATGTCGTCATCCCTGAGGTCAGGCGGTGTGGGGACGCTTACTACGATTCCGCATACGAGCCTCGGGCGAATGACATCATCGATCCCCTACCCTTCGATCCCCTCCAGGATTGCATAGACAAGGCGCATGCCGCCGGCATGGAATGCCATGCCTGGATCGTTACCTATCGTATCTGGAGAGATGATGACACCTGGGAGCTGCCGCCGGATCATATGTGGGCTCTGCATCCCGATTGGGTGAATACCGACTGGAGCGGAAACATTCTCGACGGGGTGAACTACAACTTCGATCCGGGGATTCCAGGCGTTCAGGACTACGTCAGCAAAGTGGTGACGGACATCGTCTCCAAGTACGACGTGGATGGCATTAACTTCGATTACATCCGCTATCCGAATCCCCAGTGGGGCTACAACAATATCACCAGGCAGCGCTTCTACGACTCATACGGCTATTGGCCGCCGACTTCTACCACCGACGCTCACTGGGGGACGTGGTCCGACTATCGGAGGCAGCAGGTGACAGACCTCGTCAAGAAGTGCTACCTCGAGATCATAGCCCTGAAACCTAATGTCAAGATGTCGGTGTGCGGCACAGGGCGAATGGGCGCAGACCCGAATACCAATTACACTCAGACCGGCCAATATCGGGACGTACTGCAGAACACCAAGGGATGGATGGAGCAGCACATCATTGATATTGACATGCTCATGAACTACAAGCGAGATCACCTGTCGGATCAGAAGGCGGATTTCCGCTTGTGGGCGGATTGGCTGGGAGACATCGCGGCGGCAACCGGCAGGCACAGCGTCTGCGGGCAGGCGGCGTATCTGAACACGATAGCGAACTCCCTCATCCAGATGCAATATGCGCGAGACGCCGGGTGTCAGGGCGGCACGACCTATAGCTATATGTCCACGAACATGGATGGGCTGCCGAACGGCGATTTCTATGATGCGGTGCGAACCAATCTCTATCCATCGCCGGTCGTAGTACCCGATATGCCCTGGAAAGGCAATCCCACGACGGGAATCATCTTCGGCACGGTGACCGATGCGTCGAAGCCGGATAATCCGATCTACCAGAACTGGGTGTACCAGGCGACCGTTCAGGTGACCGGACCGGTGACCCAGTCTACTAGCACGGACGCGACTGGGACTTACGGGTTCATGGACCTGCCGCCTGGGACTTACACCGTCACTTGCTCGAAGAGCGGATTCACTACACGGACTTATACGACTCAGACAATTCTGGCGGGAGATGTCTTAAGGGATGACTTCGATCTTGGGACTGTGAGCATCTCCTCGCCTTCGAATGTGATCTACCGGACCGGGAAGTCGCTCTTCAGCCTGCCTTATGAGCCGATCAACCCCGACCCGGCAGTAGTCATGGCCGGCATCCCGATAGAGGGACTCCTTGTCCAGTGGCATAGGGCGACTCAAAGCTCGAGAGCCTATGATGAGTGGGATCCAGACTTCTTCGGCGATCTCTCGCTGGATCAAGGTTACTGGCTAACGGTAGACAGCCCATATACCATAACCTATCAGGCCTACCCGGGGTATGCCGGATCAAGAGAACAGTCACTTCCAAAGGCCGGGTGGAACATCATCGGCTGCCCATTCCCAACCGAGCATAAGTGGGCCGACATGAGGATTACGAATGGCACGACGACCGTCTCCCTCGAACAGGGGAGGGACAACGGATGGCTCAACTCCGTCGGCATCTGGTGGGATTCCGAGTACCAATCCAGCCGAGACGTCGGCCTGCCCGATGACTGGTGCTATACCGATAATCTCCAGCCCTGGCATGGACACTGGCTGAGGACTTATGTGGACAACCTGACGCTGACACAGCGGTAATAAGGCGAAACCTGGTGAATAGAGCAGTATATGTATCGGCAATAATGGCATTGTTGGCAGTGCCTTTCTCCGGATTGGCAGGAGCATCAACCGAGATCATCCTCGATAACGGGGGCGCCTCCTTTGTGGGCAGTTGGTCCCTGGGTACTGCGTCCCCCGACAAGTACGGAATTGACTATCGGTATACCGTCGTCAGCACGTCGGTCGGAAAATCGGCCGTCTATACCCCTCCCATTCCATACACGTCCTCAGACTGGGAGGTGTATGTGTGGTATCCGCAGGGAAACAACCGAACAACCGAAGCCCAGTATTTCATCCAATACGCCGGTGGCTGCGACACTATCTATCTGAATCAGCAAATGAACGGCGGCAGGTGGTATTACCTCGGCATGTACCCCATGAGCGCGGGTATGTCATGTTACGTACAGATCACCAACTACGGCTCGGACCCATCGAAAGTCGTGATGGCGGATGGAGTCAAATTCTACTCAGCATCCGGCAGCGGCAATGACCTCATTCCACCTGTTATCTCGGGAATGACCGCCTCACCCGCGTATGATCATGCAACCATCCGCTGGCGAACCGACGAAGTCGCGACCGCTCAGGTGGAGTATGGGTTGACGCCCGCGTATGGCTCTCAAACCACCCTGGATGCAGCTCTCATCACCAACCACTGTGTACAACTATCGGACTTGGCGCCGGGAACGACCCATCACTACAGGGTCATGTCGCAAGACTGCGCCGGAAATCAGTCTTCGTCCGACGATCAGACGTGCATCACGGACAGCGTTCCGCCGTCCGGATGCTTCCGCGGGAATTGGCTGTACAGTTGGGGAGAAGGCTTTCAGACAGAGAGCCAGGTCTCCGCGGTCGTAGATACGCTTGATCAGAACAACTACAACGCCCTGGTGTTCGAGGCGCGGAAGAACGGTGACGCGGCTTACAACTCATCCTACGAATACAAAATCCCGAGCATATCCCCGCCGTCATTTGATCCTCTGGCGGACATGATTGCCAAGGCTCACGCCAAGGGCATGGAAGTCCACGCATGGATTGTAACCTACCGAATTGCCGACAGCACGGAGGCGAATGCTCCGCCGATCTATTGGGAGCATAAGCACGATTGGCTGTGCAAGACCAGTACGGGCGAGACGCTTGGCTACGGTTTCTACAATCTCGATCCAGGCGTGCCGGGTGTCCAGGATTACGTCTGCAAGATCGTGAAGGACATAGTCAGCCACTACGACGTGGACGGCATCAGCCTGGATTACATCCGGTATTACAGCGATATCTGGGGCTACAACGACATTACGAGAGAGCGCTTCAGACAGGAACACGGCTATTACCCGCCGACCGCCGGCAGCGGACTGGGTTCGCATATCTGGAATGAATATCGGAGGCAGCAGGTTACGGATCTGGTGAAGAAATGCTACCTCGAGATCCAGGCTATCAACCCTCGGGTCAAGCTATCCATATGCGGCCAAACGGGGGGGATCTCAGACTACGAGGTGAGCGGCGCATATACTCAATACTTCCAGGATTGGCGGCAGTGGATGCGGGACCATGTCATTGATGTGTCCATGCCGATGAACTACAGGACCGAGAGTGACCCATCGGAGGCACAGGCCTACAGAGATTACTGCGATTGGTCGGCCGACAATCGCTATGGTAGGCACACGTACACCATACAAGCCTGCTCCAAGAACACGATTACCGACACCATAACTCAGCTTCAGTACTCGTTGGGAAGCTGCGTGGAAGGACTCAATACTTATCAGTACTGGGCCACGAACAGCGAAGGCGCGAGCAACGAGGAGTTCTACTCCGCAATCAGGTCAGTGCTGTTCCCTTCTAAGGCCGCAGTACCGGACATGCCCTGGAAAGGCAATCCCACGACGGGAATCATCTTCGGGAACGTCACTGATGCCACCCAGCCGAACGATCCCATCTATCAGAACTGGATCTACAAGGCGACTGTTCAGGTGACTGGTCCTGTAACCCTGAGTACGCAGACCGATGCCACCGGGACTTACGGGTTCATGGACTTGCCGCCGGGGATTTACACCGTCACTTGCTCGAAGAGCGGATTCACTACCCGGACTTATACGACTCATACGATACTGGCGGGAGATGTCTTAAGGGATGACTTCGATCTTGGGACTGTGAGCATCTCCTCGCCTTCGAGCGCGATCAACAGGGCCGGGAAGTCGCTCTTCAGCTTGCCTTATGAGCCGATCAACCCCGACCCGGCAGTAGTCATGGCCGGCATCCCCATAGACGGACTCCTTGTCCAGTGGCATAGGGCGACTCAAAGCTCGCGAGCCTATGATGAGTGGGATCCAGACTTCTTCGGCAATCTCTCGCTGGATCAAGGTTACTGGCTAACGGTAGACAGCCCATATACCATAAACTATCAGGCGTATGGCGGGTATGCCGGATCAAGAGAACAGTCACTTCCAAAGGCAGGGTGGAACATCATCGGCTGCCCATTCCCGACCGACCATAAGTGGGCCGACATGAGGATTACGAATGGCACGACGACCGTCTCCCTCGAACAGGGGAGGGACAACGGATGGCTCAACTCTGTCGGCATCTGGTGGGATTCCGAGTACCAATCCAGCCGAGACGTGGGTCTTCCCGACGACTATTGCTTCACCGACTACCTGCAGCCATGGCATGGGCATTGGCTGAGGACTTATGTAGACAATCTGACGCTGACGCAACGGCAATAACCAGGGCAGAGCTGCTCTGGGATAGCAGTTAAAATGCAGCCGAAAGGCGCAAAAAACTAGGGAGGTTGTATTATGAAGAAGGCTCTTGGCATCATCGGGGTATTGATTTGCTTGCTTGCGGTACCGGGGCTGGCGACCGAAATCGTTGTGGATAATCCGAGCGCCGTATTGGTTGGCTCCTGGACGACTGCGACTTCTGCAAGCGACAAGTATGGGGCCGACTATCTGTACACGGCGGTGGCGAATCCATCAACCAAGTCGGCAACCTACACGCCAACAATCCCGACTACGGGAAGCTGGACAGTGTATGTATGGTATCCGACGGTAACTAAGCAGACTACCGCCGCGCAGTACATCATTCACCATGCCGGCGGTGACACAGTGATTAGTATCGACCAGACGGCCAACCGGGGGACGTGGGTGTCGCTGGGCACATTTACGCTCAACGCCGGTACCGGCAACTATGTTCGGGTCACCAACTATGGAGGCAGCTCGAGGAATGTCGCTGCGGATGCGATTCGTTTTGTCTCCGACGCCGACCCTCCTGTGATCTCGAACGTTGCCTCCAACCCATCGGACTACTCGGCGGTGATCACCTGGACGACCGACGAACCGGCAACTTCCCAAGTCGAGTATGGGCTCACCGCGGGTTACGGCAGTGAGACAGCCAAGGATACTAACCTTGTCACCAGCCACAGCGTCTCAGTCACAGGGCTTGACCATTCAACGCTGTACAACTTCCGAGTCAAGTCCGAAGATGCCGCATTGAACCTGGCTGTCTCAGGGAATTACACATTCATCACGACTACTCCGGACACGACGCCTCCGGTGATATCGGCGGTCTCTGCGTCGCCGAGCGTGGGTTCGGCTCTCATTACGTGGACGACCGATGAGCCGGCGACTTCGCAGGTCGAGTATGGGCTGACCGACACCTATGGCAGTCAGACAACTAAGGACACAAGTCTTGTCACGAGCCACAGCGTGACTGTGTCGGGCCTCACTGTCATGATGTTATATCATTACAGGGTGAAATCGGATGATGCCGCCGGCAATCCTGCGGTTTCTGTGGATTATACCTTCACGACCACATCCGCAACCCCTGAATGGCGCGCCATTTGGGCAGATACGTGGAACAATGGAATACTCGGCTCATCCCAGATAACTACAGCAATCAATACGCTGTCGGCTGCCAACTACAACGCCATAATTCCCGAAGTTCGGAAATGCGGAGACGCCTATTACGACTCGGCCTACGAGCCTCGTGCGACCAATATCATTGATCCACCGCCGTTCGATCCTCTTGCCGACATAATCACCAAGGCGCATGCGGCAGGGATTGAGGTTCATCCGTGGATTGTCGCCTACAGGATTTGGAACAGCGCCTGGAGTTCTCCTCCACCGAGTCATATCTGGTTTCAACATCCCGAGTGGGCAATGCTAAACAGTGCGGGCAGTAATCTGGATGGCACTTACTATGATCTGGACCCGGGCATCCCGGCAGTTCAGGACTATATCTGTGACGTGGTGATAGATATAGTCTCCAAGTATGATATTGACGGATTCAACTGGGACTATATCAGATATCCGAGCGGCTACTACTGGGGCTACAACCAGATCACCAAGGACCGGTTCAACGCTGAGTATGGATATATGCCGCCGACCAGTACCGCGGATTCCAATTGGGCAACATGGGCGGACTACCGAAGACGGCAGGTGACCGATCTGGTGCGAAAGTGCTATCTGGAGATCATCTGGCGGAAGCCGCATGTCAAGATGTCGGTTGACGTAGTGGGTTGGTCGGGCGGCGATCCGAACACCGACTTCACTGCCACACGGGCGTACAAAGAAGTTTATCAAGATGCCGAGGGCTGGCAGCAGCAGCATTTGATCGATATTAACCTGCTTATGAACTACAAGCGGGAATATGATGCGGCTCAGGCGCCTGATTACCGGCTCTGGGACACATGGCTCAAGACCCTGCAAAACACTACAGGAAGACATAGCGCCGATGGCCAGGCGGCATACCTGAATGCGATCACCGACAGCATCACTCAGATGCAAGTCGCTCGCACCTCTGGAATAGGAATCTGTAACTATAGCTACGCGTCGACCAACAAAGATGGTCAGCCCGCCAGTGACTTCTACAATGCTGTGAGGAACAACATATATACGACACCGGCGCCAGTGCCCGACATGCCCTGGAAGAGCGCTCCGACGACCGGGATTATCTTCGGGACGGTGACCGATGCCTCGCAGCCGAATGATCCGGTCTATCAGAACTGGATCTATAAGGCGACGGTTCAGGTAACCGGTCCAGTGACTCAAAGTATGGAGACAGATGCGACTGGGACTTATGGATTCTTGGACCTGCCGCCGGGGACTTACACGGTATCATGCTCCAAGACCGGTTTTGCCACGAGGACGTATGCGACCCAGACGATCCTTGCCGGGGATATACTGAGGGAAGACTTCGATCTGGGAACTGTTTCAATCTCCTCGCCTTCGAGCACAATCAATAGGGCCGGGAAGTCGCTCTTCAGCTTGCCTTATGAGCCTGTTGACCCTGCTCCTGCCACGGTGATGGGCAGCATACCCATAGACGGCCTGCTCATCCAATGGGACAGGCCCACTCAGAGCTCACGAGCGTATGATGAGTGGGATCCTGACTTCTTCGGCAACATGTCTTTGGATCAGGGTTACTGGCTAACGGTAGACAGCCCACGTACCATAAACTATCAGGCATACGGCGGGTATGCGGGATCCAGGGATCAATCGCTTCCTAAGGCAGGATGGAACATCATCGGCTGCCCATTCCCGACCGAGCATAAGTGGGCCGACATGAGGATTACGAATGGCACGACGACCGTCTCCCTCGAACAGGCGAGGGACAATGGATGGCTCAACTCTGTCGGCATCTGGTGGGATTCCGAGTACCAATCCAGCCGGGATGTCGGTCTTCCTGACGACTATTGCTTCACCGACTATCTGCAGCCATGGCATGGGCATTGGCTGAGGACTTTCGTGGACAATCTGACGCTGACACAGAGGTGAGCGAAGTACTCTATTGTGGGTTTAGTAGCACACCCGTAATGCACAGGGTCACTTACCCGTATTAATACTAGATTTGGAGCGTAAACTTGACAGTGAGCCGCATGACAGGTATACTGTAATTGCGCGGCGGGAGGGAGTATCGTCGTCAGCCGGTATTACACAAGCAGTAGTGGGCAGTCCGAACTTGACTGGGCAGATCGAGGCAGCGGTACCTTGAAGCTGCAGGGTCCCACCATCACTGGCAGATTTCCTAGTCTTACAAATCCTTCACGAAGTTCCCATGGCATGTATATTCTCGTTTTCGCTGGTTTTATAGGGTTATTACAAGATTAAACAGGAGGTTTACAATGAACAAGTATGTGGTCGTGTTTCTCTTACTGGCGTTGATGCTCATTTCAGCATGCGGCAATGCGGTTGAATGGAGAGCGCTCTGGATTGACGGCTGGCACAGTGGCATGTGGACGTATGGTCAGATTGACACCATGCTCACCAACGCCCAAACCGGACACTACAATGTCATCGTCCCTCAGATCAGGAAGAAGGCGGATGCTCTCTACATCTCCCACTACGGAGGTCCGAGCGGCACGGGAGAGCCCATGTACTCAGGGGTGGAGAGCGGCCTTGATCCGCTTGCCTACATGATTCAGCAGGCTCATGCTGTAGGGATACAGGTGCATCCGTGGGTCTGCACCCACAGATGTCCCACCACCCCCGGCGACACCCCCGAAGACTGGTTCTACACATCGCACAACAACTGGCTTACCAAAAACAGCGGCGGGAGTCTGGTCAACATCGACGGATACTGGCTCGACCCAGGAGTGCCCGACGGCGAGGAATATACCGTCAACGTGATGCTGGACATCGTTTCCCATTATGAGATTGACGGCATCCAGTGGGACAGGATCCGTTACCCCGGGGCCGATTCGGGTTACAATACCATTGCCTATAACCGCTACTTGGCTGAGGGCGGCGATTTCTCAGATTGGAGGCGGAAGCAGCTAAACAATTTCGTGGCCAGGGTATATGCCCAGATCATGGAGATAAAACCGAACATTGCGGTCGGCGTGAATTCGTGGGCGTATACCACCAGTGGCGTGGGCACATACTTTCAGGATGTGCCCACATGGATGGCTGGACACTGGTTGGACATTGACGTTCCCATGAACTACACAACCACCAACACCTCGTTCAACGGCTACCTGACCACACACCTGAACAATCGGAACGGGCGCTATGTGTTCAGCGGGCATAATGTTGGCTCGAACACACATGCCAACTCGGTGCAGCAGATCCTGAATGCACGATCGCTCAATAGCAGCAAGGGCTGCCCGTGGGGAGAGCAGTGCTACAGCTATTACCACGCCAC
>Ga0307380_10010199_pt1 | contig 11847 bp, 11 predicted proteins | sample UN3MG_FD_202239 | JGI IMG/M metagenome (GOLD analysis project Ga0307380, IMG submission 202239) | Soil microbial communities from Risofladan, Vaasa, Finland - UN-3 | ecosystem: Environmental > Terrestrial > Soil > Coastal area > Acid sulfate soil | place: Finland: Risofladan, Vaasa | collected... | reverse complement strand
TTCGGATCTTCAATTTCTTGGACCGCCAATGCGATTGCGCTGACCATCGGTTCGGTCTCTTCCTTTAGCATTTCACCCAGTAGTGTCTCATTGTCGACAAATAAAGCTCGCGCTACAGCAGGTTCCAACTTTGCCCTATCAGAGATTGATTCAAGGCTGGAATTTATTAAACCAACCTCTGCAAACTCATCAAGTGCAGCCTTTAAAAGTTCCTTCCGTTCCTCTAACATCGCATCTAACTCCTATCTATATTAGCCTCCGTTATCCCCGGGTCAGCATCATTTCCTTTGCTGAGCCTAATGTCCCTTCAATCCAGCCACCCTCTTCCTCGCATCCTTCTATGATGACATAACGCATTGGGCTTTCAAGGATTTTGTAATCGGATATGTTTTGCCGATCACATTTTGCTATTCTTCTAATTATGACTACTACCTCGAATTACACAAACTTGCCTTACTGTAGTAGTGACGACGCGATTACCAAATTCCAAATGCAATCCACAAGCTGCTAGAATATCTATTTTAATAATGCTGCCACCCCAGGTACATCCAGTAATAGTAGTTTTTTTGGGTGAAATGCCCTTACGATCGAACCATCCACCAGAAACAAGATATAAACTGTTATCAAGAACATAAGCAGAGTAGACGGAATTCCTGGTGGTAATGAGCACTAAATCTCCAAATTGCAGGTCTGCCTTATTCACCTGTTTTAAATGAATGGCGCCATCTACAATCTGTTCAAGACTGTGACCGTATCCAATCATAGTATTAATTATCTCAAAATTCAGAAAATCTTTCTATTTAATGTGTGTCGTTAAATGGATTCAGACATCTTAGCTGATTTCTTTAACCTAGCCACTCTCTCCCTCGCATCGTCAATCTCAGTAATCCCAGGATCAGCTAAATATATTTAAATGCAAAAAAGGAGTTTACACAGAAAACTTTACACTCCCAGATGTGGAACAAATTTTTTCATCCTACCAAGTGTCTCCACTGCTTTTTTTGCGTTTTTGAAATAGTCTTGACCTTTTACTACAACGATATCAATGTTTTGATCGTTTAACTTGATATTTGATGTCAGAGTCCCGCCCAAAACGGAGGACAAACTGATTGCGGCACTTTTCTGGATGAATTGGCGTCGATTAATTTCTTTCGACATTTTTCCCTCCCATATTATACATTATACAGCCAACATATTCGTAGGAATCAGGTCAAAATTGTAAGATATACGGTTTGCTATATAACAAGAATATTGATAAGATATTGTTGCATTTTAAGCATATTTTAGGGGTATTTTTCTCAAAATATTACATGCAGTATAGTAATTGTTAGCCGCACACCAGGGCGTTTTGTCATGCGCTGTAAGATTCACAGACGAATGGGTGTAGCGGTCCTGCTTGAAAGGAGGGTTCCATGAAGACAGACCGAAAACGGAAGAATGCAGCAATAGTGGTTATAAGGTGGTCAGCTCGCGTACTCGGGTTGATCATGGCGGGGTTCTTCCTGCTTGTGTTCATTGGGGAATCCCTACAGTCTAATTCGCGATCCGAGCCAATTGAGCCGATCGCAACAATCGGATTTGCCCTGATGGGGATCTATGTCGTAGCTATGTTCCTGGCACTCAAATGGGAGCGCGTGGGCTCGTTCCTTGGGGTGGCAGCCCTCGGAGGCTTCTTCGTCATGTTGTTCCTAGGACTGTTGCACGGAAACACTTCGGGCGGCTTCAGTCCCAAAGGCGTCTTGAATCCGTTACTTCTAGCCTTCTGGCTACCTATCTTGTTATACTTGCTGTGCTGGGGACTCGAAAAGCGGGTGAGGGACCGGACGAAGGCGGTTCTCTGAACAGATGAGCAGTCTGATGGTTCTCGATTTCTTCGAGGGCTATCTACCATCCCTTGGGACGCCGACGGTGCGTGCATCAAGGCGTCTAACCCACGCTTTCACCTGACAACCGCTTCGCGGTTGCAGGTGAAACGCACCGTTATATGTGAAATTAATAAAAGACAAATCAGCTTAATGTTAGGTTTTGCAAACTTATAGGATAGATTGTAGTGAACTACATTGAAAATGACCGAATCAAAGTAATCTTGGAGGAATACTTTTGAAAGCAATTGTATGCACAAAATACGGACCACCGGATGTTCTTCAGCTAAAAGAGGCAGCGTTATGATCTGATTCTTTCCCCTCAGAGACACACGGTAAGTAAGCAAATATACTGCGATCTCTCAAATAAAATCTTCTAAACAAAATCAATCTGGATTGTTACCATACAAACACAGGGATCAGAAAAAATAGAGGAGGGGAAATGAAACGAAGAAATTTTTTATCCAAAGGATTGGCGGCCTTCACCGGTTCTGTAGCACTTCCCTATCTTGGATGTAAAGGGACCGCCCCCAAAGAGGGAGAGGCAATACCAAAGCTTGTGTACCGCACTCTCGGTAAAACAGGCGTAAAACTCCCTATTGTCAGCATGGGGTCAATGGAAGCCACCTCTGAAGCCCTTGTCAGAACCGCACTGGATTCAGGTATCGCCCACATTGCTACTTCCCATTACTATCAACGCGGCAAGGTGCAACAATTCATAGGAAGGATCATAAAAGACTATGACCGGGACAAGATTTTGCTTGGGACTGGAGTTACCCCTCAACCTGTCGACTGGAGATCAGGGACTTTCTCGAAAGATACCGATATCGCAAAATTCGAAAAGGATTTTGAACAAAGCCTCAAGAACCTGGATGTTGATTTTGTGGATATTTTTTACCTTCCCTATGTAGGGAAAAAAGAATCAGCCACATTCGAACCCCTGATGAACTCAATGGAAAAGATAAAAAAAGCAGGAAAAACCAGATTTTTAGGTGCAGCTTCGCACAGCTTTGTTCCGGAAGCTGTACGGGCAGTTGCAGACAGCGGTTTTTATGACGTTGTCATGCCGGCTTACAACTTTCTGCTCGCAGACATCGAAGAGAGAAAAGAAGCTGTTGCTTATGCGGCCGGAAAAGGTTTGGGAGTGGTCGCTATGAAGACCATGTCAGGAGTGTCCTGGTTGACCGGTGAGCGTCAAGTGGCGGTCAGCAATCCCAAGGCTGCCCTCAAGTGGATCCTGCAAAACGAGAACATTCACACAACTGTGCCGGGTTTCACCACATTCGAGCAGCTTGAGACGAACTTGTCTATCATGGAAGACCTCACTCTGACACCAGAAGAGACAAAATTTCTGGAGCTTGCGCGCTTAAACCAAAATAAGAGTCTCCTCTGCCAGGGCTGCGGCACCTGTTTGAAGCAGTGCTCTGCAGCCCCCGACATTCCGACACTCATGCGGTGCTATATGTATGCTTACGGATATCACGACCTGGCTTTAGCTGTGCGAAACCTAAAATCTGTCAAGGAAAATCCGATCGCCTGCACCAACTGCACCTCTTGTGTTGTTAGCTGCTCCATGGGCTTTAATATCAAAGAAAGAGCCCTGGATATCATTAGGATCAGAGATTTTCCACAAGAGTTTTTCTCTTAATATAAAATTTGACCGGATGGGATTTTAAGCTTGTTTCCAGTTTTGTTGCATGGTCAATCCCGTCAAAGCCTGTCATCGAGGCAACCACGGCATGGCGAATCCAATTAAAATTATCGAAATCACCCTTTTCGTATTTGGATGTAGTGATGATGAGCATCTTGTTTCCATCCATAGATTGATCGGCATCGGAAAACTCGAGGGGAAAAATCCAAGTATTTTGACCAAAAACAAATATCAGGACAAATACAATTAGTACTTTTACTACAGAAGACTTAAAAATGTGTATAATGTTTGCTTCCTGACTGCCTAGTGTTTCTGCTCTCTCACCTTTAATATTCTCCTTTGGACATCCATATCTTTGTATATTTAGGTGGAGCAAAAAGCGTGTCAGTAATTTTACTCGAGGTTGTTCACTGCTTTTTCAACACTATTTGGCCATATTCGAGCAACCTATGTTCACAACTGAACAATAATTGTCCAAGAGTGGGCATAGAGAATGGAACAAAGGGAGAACGACTCAGGTGAATGGTAACCGGCGGCTTGGATTTGAACCAGCGACCTCCGGGTTATGATCCCGATGAACTTTAGACCAATTCATGTGCACCAAATGGCTGACGTTTTGTGACGAAAATTGCGTAAAATCGCCTAAAAATGATAAAAATTGTTAAAAGCAGAAAATGCTCCAGATGTTATCCTAGTGACTGATTTTTAAAGCAAATAACTGATAATAATGTGGTACACCCTAGTTGACGACATTAGAACTTGTGTTTTCAAGCAGGGCGTAGCCTCAAAGCTGAAAAATCTGAAAGAAATACTTACATCTTAATGAAGTGAGGCCAAAAAAGAGCAGTTTTCCTCAACCCAGCAAACCTCTCGCTCGCATCCTCAATCTCAGCTATACAAGTGTCAGCATAATTCCAGAGAAAGAGAATCAAGACACCTCCGTTTTACTGAGGTTATTTAATCTATTATTATGGAAGACACCCAAATTTCAAGGATGGCTCCAAGTTTTGTGTGTTTATCTACTCCTGTTTTTCCTTGATTTGATCGGCTTTGTAGTCCTGACCGAAGTTCCAGATGAGATGGACCGTCTTCCCTTGAGCGTCTTTCACGAAACTCACTATTCCCCCATAGAGTCGATCAAGGAACCTATCTTCCCTCTGTGGAATGAGACAGCTGCCGCCGCCCCCGCCACCTGAGATGATGATCAGCCCATCACCTTTTCTTTTCACTTCCCCGATCATCCCAGGGTTGAAGATGAAATCCTCACCAAACTGGTAGCGCCCCACATAACTTTCGAGGATCACCGGATCGACCTCTACTGGATCCGCGGGGATGAGCGGCTGGCGCTCTTCGCCGAAAACAAGCGCAGCCAGGTCGTCAGCCATGGTATGAACTATGCTCGAATAGATGTTCGCGACCATGACGATACAGATGTCGTCGTCGATAAAGCGGTCGAGGTTGGCTGCAAAACCTGGGGAGCGGCCGTTGATGGCCACACAGCGGCGCCCGCCTTTACGGATGAACCAGCCGTACCCCACGTCGTTGATGTGATCGGTGAATATTTTCTCCCGGCTGGCCTTGTTGAGCAGTTTATCCCCATAGAGAGCGCGATCCCATTTGTAAAGGTCGTCGACGGTGGTGTAGATGGACCCATTGCCAGACTTAATGGACCAAACCAGTGGCGGAGCATTCTCCAGGTCTCGGGCGCCGGCAGGGATGTACCCGTAAGCGCGATTTTTGATGATGGCGGCCGGGTCGCCGTCGTGGGCTGTGTCCTTCATGCCCAGCGGGGCAAATATGTTTTTCCTCAAGAATTCACCATAAGGCTGGCCGGAGACCTTCTCTATGATGTAGGCCAGTAGGTTGTAGTTTGAGTTGCTGTAGCTGTAGCGCTCACCGGGACTGAACTCGAGCGGCTTGTGCTTGAACCAGCTAATGATTTTTACCAGGCTGTGGGAAAACCTTGATTTGGCATCGTAATCAGAAAAATTGTTGACGTTAGGTATGCCGGAGGTATGGACGAGCAGGTGATGGACGGTAATCTTGTCTCCGTTGGGGTAATCGGGGATAAATTTGATCAACGGATCTGCAGTGCTTAATTTTCCCCTTTGTTCGAGGAGGATTATGGCCACTGCCGTAAAAGACTTGGAAATCGAGGCCACATGGAACCGTGTCTCGGGAGTATTGGGAACGCCGAGCTCAAGATTAGCCATCCCAAAAGCCTTGCGTATAAGCACCTTATTACTTTTGGCTATCAGGATGGCGCCGCTGAAATTGTTACTCTGGACATATGGCAGGACATAAGCGTCCACCCTCGCCTCGAGGTCTTGAGGAGGTAAGTCTTTTACTGCTGTTAGCAAAAAGCCCGCCAGCATGAGAAGCATCGGCATAAAGATCCGCATTGACAACGAAGCTCTCATTGGCATCCGCCTGAGCCGGCTCTTGCCGTGCTTAAGCATTTCACAAAGGTCAGATCTAATCATAGTTCGTCATTTTCCTCCTTCATTGTATGCCTTCCACGATCATTTCCTCATGAGTTGGATCCTGCACCCGGTGTCTTCAAATCTTATTCATCGTATTACCTTAATCATTTTAAATGTGTTTTCTGTTAGACATTTAGGACAGCTCGTGGTCATCGTCCCCTTCCGTGCTGAAGATAGCATATAAATTTGTGGAGTAAGAGTCAAATGGAATGGTGCTGGAAGCTAAAAACAGTGTAAGTCGCTGAAAATATGGAAAAACCTCTGGCACACCCTAGTTGACCACATTATGCCTGTCGAATATTTGTGTCGGTATTGTACCCTCGCTCGCCAAAGGGCTGAAGTTCCTCAAGCCAGATTTGCTCAAGCAGCGTCAATTCATCGCTCAGATTGAAGTTCGGATCATCCATGACCTTCACTGCTTCCAGAATTTCGAAGATGAACTTATCTGCACCATATTCATTCCATTCCTGCTGAAGCACTTTGTTACGATGCGCTCCAATTGTTAGCATGAACTTTTGACCGTTCAATGGTCCTTCAAGGTTTAGACTGCTCCCAAGCAGCACTTTGCCATTCACAATATTCTTCACCTGGAAGACACCAGCTGGTTTCGCTCTTTCTTTGTATTCCTTCTTGATATCCTTTTTTGATTTCATCTTCGCTGCCTTTGTTCTTTTTCCACTTTAGTTGATGCTACCAATTAATATAAATATTATGCTGCTGATTTACTAGGTGCGAATATGGCTTTTATAGCAATCTAATGCGAGTTATTGTGTGCTCGTTATGAAAACCCGCAAGGACACTTAAATAATCCAAAAGGGATGATTTGTGGTACGCCCAACTAGATTTCTATAGAACTACAGGACGATTAAGTTCTGTGGCTCCTCAGATAAGAGAAATTCACAATATTTTGGGTAGACGTGCCCCCGTATGAAGATTAAAACTCGGCTGTTGGAGTAAGCGAAAGGAAAAAATGAAGCGAAAATGGAGAGAAGCTTCTCACCTGCCGGCACATGAGTGGTCCGAATTTGGCTGAAACGAATTGGGAACCTCAGGCCCGATCCACTTCGAGGCCAATGGACGCAAGGACTGACCGGGGCTGTTACTCTTTTTTGGAATTGATCTTCTTCAATTGATCTTCCGTGCTCTCAAACTCCCTGCTGCATTTGTTACAGTGATAAAACTTCACATCGAAGTCCTGGGTTTGATCGTGCGGACCTTCTTTGGCCAGCCGGATGCGATGATCGGAGGTGATATCCCTGACAGAATCGTGACCACAAAAGGGGCAGTAATTCAGATTATGTGCGTTCATGTTCCTTCCTATTGAATGATACTTTTACCATATTTCTTCTAATCTTTAAATCACTTCATTAGGATGTCTTTTTTTACGCATATTGGGATTTCCATTTCCCGACAGAATCTTGAGTCAGGCCGTCGTGTCACTCAAGGGAAGCCTGGGCCATTGTGCTATTACCTCAACCCAGCCACCCTCTCCCTCGCATCCTCAACCTCAGCTATCCTAGGATCAGCATCCTTCCAGAGGGAGAGGAATTTAGTATCAAGCCTTAGTTGTCATCATTAATTACTCTTCATATTCCAGTTTAAATCTTACCTTTATAGTGGGATAATCTGGATGATGACTTCCTGATTCAAATATTAGATATGCTATCTTTAGAGCTGGATTTCTTTTAATTTGAAATTTAGAACGTTGAGGAATATCTGGATCAAACATATTCTCATACTTTAATTTCTCTCCAAAGGGCATAAGGCAAATTGCCTTTCCTTTCTTTCTAATCCTGAGATAAAACACATTTGTCATTTTCAAAAGTTCAAAATCATATTTGCCTTTCTCAAATATTGAATCTTCATATTTTAGATTAAATGGGATTTTTACTTCTTTGAATTCACAAACCAAATTCATCTGGGCTATAGCTGGACATAAGAGAATCATAATCAGAAGAATTCTCAATAAGCGAATAGAAATATTCTTATAAACCATAAATCACCTCCCCTTTAGCAAAATCAATACAAAATTTATGCTATGAGAAATTTGTCAATTTTATCACCCCCTTACAAATTTTTATTGTAATTACTTTTCTAATCCGGTTTTCCTCAACACTAATAATAACGAGAATTTTAATTCAGTCATCTTCCCCCTCGCATCCGCAACCTCAGCTATCCCAGGGTCAGCGTCCTTCCAGAGGTCGAGGAATTTCTGGAAGTGCTCAATGGCTTTGGCTGTGTCGCAATAATTAAACTCAATCACACTGTTTATTTGACAGGCCCTAAGTAGCGGTCGAGCCAAGCCAGAGTTTCTCGGATTGTCTCGTTGATCGGTGGGATGTGGTCGGTTTCATAGAGTTTCCATTGCTTGTGCTCGGCCGGGGTCCCCAAGAGGTCGAACATCGGTTTCTGTGAGGTTTCGACAGGAAAAAACGAGTCGTATTTGCCGTTCAACATAAGGGTGGGAAGTTTGACTCGACCGACGTAATGGATGGGGTTGACTTCCGGGCGATGCATCCCCCCTGTAAAACCGAATCCTCCTGCTATAAGCACGCTAACCTGGAAACGCTCCTCCACGGCCAGGACAGCAGGAGCGGCCATCGAACCAAAGCTCATGCCATAATAGGCGAGCTTCTGGATATCAATCTCCGGACGGGTCTCTAAATAGTCGATAGATCTTCTGAGGTCCTTGATCTGTTGGATATGAACTTCCGACCACTGATGAGTGCTGAAGTCCATTTCGATGATGGCGAGCAAGGTGTCGTTTCCGCGCTCGAAGTATCCTTTATAAACAGGATAGAAGACGGCTCTGCCATTTTTTACGAGAAAGGAAAAGAACATTTTAGTTTCATAATAGTTTTCGATATCCTGGCTCGAACGTTGAAACACAGGGGCGTCGCCACCCCAGTAGATGACAGTCTGATAAGGGGGAGCAGCGTTCTTAGGAAGAAAGAGGAAACCTGGGACACGTTCTCCTCCGTAGGCTGCGTCGAAGCTGACCTTTTCCAATACCCAGTCAGGGCTTTCCTTCCTCGATTCCACACTCTCCTTCAAATCGGTTTTATCGTAAGAAAATTGTTCTTTATAAATCTGAAAAATGGAATCGTCGACCGGCTTTTGCTTGGTGATTTCCTCTGCCCCGCCTATTATCGGGTTGCCTAAGATCATAGCCGCCTGAAATGCCTCCTCGGGAATTTTTTCCGGCTCAGGATAAATTGCACAGCGGAAACCGTTCTTAGACGAACGGTCCATGGCCGGAGCTTGACTCCAACTGTCGAACATGTACGTGTTATCCCCGTAGGCTCCGCCTCTGATCAATCTGCCCTGTGCCGTTTCGTTCGAGCACCATTCCCTGACATTGCCGGCCATGTCGAAGGCGCCATAGGGCGTGAGCCCCAGGAGACTCCCCACGGGGACCGTCCCTTTGCCCAGAAAATTGCTGAATGGAGCGAGGAGGGCGAATCCGCCGAGCTGCGGGATGAGGACCATCGGTGTGTACTCCCCTCTAGCCACACCCCAATGATATCCTGTGGGCAGGCTTTTTCCGGCGAAAGCCGCGTAGGCTGCCGCTTCATACCAGCTAACTCCAGACACGGGATAATCGCCTTCCCCTTCGAGATAATCTCCGCCCTGCCATGTCGAGGGACCGGGCAGGCCCGACTGGTCGACAAATCCCTTGATCGCTTCCTCCCAGGTCAACTCTTCTCTGTCCCGGAAGAAACACTCCTTCCAGAATTTCCTGTCACGGTATCCACCCGCGTTGATAAATTCCTTGAATTGTTTATTCGTGATCTCGTACATATCGATAAAGAAATCATCCAATTTGCCGACGGCCGTTTGCGCGCCAGTGACCCGCACCATGCCCTGCGATAGGCTGTCCTTTTTATCCAGGATTCTCGTGAGATCATAGGGAATGATAATATCAGGCTTAGAAATGTCTCCATTCCAGGTCGAAGCTGCTGCTAAAACCGTCTTATAGCCCTCTTTCTCGAATTTCCATCTGAAAACTCCAATCGGCAGCCTGACCTTCTCGATCGGAGTAATACCCAGGGAGGTCCAGTCATTCTCAGGGGTCATGTACTCTTTCATATAGACTTGGGCTCCGGGAGGTTCGGTTTTGATGTCGATCTTCAAAGAGCATTTGGTAAAGATCTCAGCCAGTATGGGGTCACGCGGGATAACGGCCTCGGCTTTTTCCGCAAGGTGATAGACTGGGATGAGGTCGCGCCAAACATTGTTCTCGGCGAGAAGCCTTTCGATCTCCGGGAGCGCCTCTTGTTTGGCCCAGCGGATTTTTGCCTGGCGGTTGAAGAACCAGACAGAAGCAATGGCGATAGCTATTAGAGCGCAAAGTGCTGGAATTGCGATCTGTGGCCTGCGGATGCGGCGAAGCAATGTCCGTAGGTTGAACGCTCCCAATTCCTCTGCCCGCAGAACATCCTGATATTTCTTCAGGTCATTCAACATCTCTGCTGCGGATCCATACCGTGATTCCAGGTTTTTCTTTAGAGCACGACCTATTATTTGTTGCAGTTCAGGAGGAAGATCGCGATTTATATCTTTGAGTGGTCTCGGTTCCTCATGCACGACGGAATAAAGAATCGATGCTTCTCGATCTCCCTTAAAAGGAAGCTCCCCCGAGAGCATCTCATAAAGAACCACTCCCAAAGACCAGATGTCTGAACGATGATCTACCTCTTCACCCCGAGCCTGCTCAGGAGACATGTAGGCCACCGTCCCAAGAGTTGTCCCCTCTCTTGTCAGCAGAGTCCTACCGGTGACCTTGGCCAACCCAAAATCCATGATCTTGACCCGATCCTTTTCTGTCACCATGACGTTGGCGCTTTTGATATCCCTATGGATGATTCCTTTCTTATGCGCCTCATCCAGGCCTTCAGCTATCTGGATAGCCATATCCAGAGCTTCTTGTTCCTCCAGAGGCCCTCTCTCTATTTTTGCCTTTAAGCTCTGCCCCTCCACGTATTCCATGGCTATGAAGGACTTGCCTTCCTCTTCATCGATTTCGTGGATGGTGCAGATATTGGGATGGGACAGGGCTGCCGCAGCTTGAGCCTCTAGGACAAAACGCTCTTTGGCCTCTGCATTAAGCAATAATTCAGGAGGCAAAAACTTGAGGGCAACCCTCCGTTTGAGCTTTATATCCTCGGCCTTGTAGACGATGCCCATTCCTCCTCTTCCCACCACGTCTTCGATCTTGTACTTATCGGCAAGTTCAGTTCCAGGGCGCAACACCTCCATGGGTTTCAGGATTGTTCTGGTTTGCGAGACGAGGATTTCCTCAGAAGGATGGATAGGCGTCCCGCACTTGCTGCAGAAGCGGGAATCATCCGACATATCAGCCTGACATTTTGGGCATTTAATCGGTATTTTTACCCCCTGTAATGGAATGAAAGCAAAGCTCTCGCTTGAAGCTCTCTTGATCCCTGTTTAGCCTACTTCAATTATTATCATAACATGGAATGGGATGTCAATTGAACGAGATAGTCGACCTCTCCCCATGTCACAGAAAATGTCACAGATTTTGCTAAGGATCGCCTACGTTTGCTTATGGTTGCTTAAACGGAAACGGGGCATTTACCCCAGAAAAATCAAGCACCCCTGGCCGGACTCGAACCGGCGACACACGGATTAGGAATCCGTTGCTCCTATACGATTTATCTATCGGCCCACAAATTGCCGGCTGTTGTCAGCAAAAGGGGGTTGATGATTGGAATCATCGGTGGGAACTCTCTCCAGCCGGTCAAAGAGAGTGAACTTATTTTATATTTTAGCAATATAGCTTTTAATTGCAAGTCAATTTAGCGAATCTAACGAATGTCGTAATATATTA
>Ga0307380_10010198_pt1 | contig 11847 bp, 7 predicted proteins | sample UN3MG_FD_202239 | JGI IMG/M metagenome (GOLD analysis project Ga0307380, IMG submission 202239) | Soil microbial communities from Risofladan, Vaasa, Finland - UN-3 | ecosystem: Environmental > Terrestrial > Soil > Coastal area > Acid sulfate soil | place: Finland: Risofladan, Vaasa | collected... | reverse complement strand
CCCGTTTCGGGCTCGCTGATCGCCAGCGAGGCACGCGGGTTGGCAAGGAGATTCTTCGTGTGCTGGGAAAGCTGGCTAAGATGCATGAGGAACCCTGAGAAATCCGGCTCCGGGACATACGCCACCATCGAGGCCAACGGGTCTTGGCGGGTCACGGTCCCAAGAGCCGCCCAGCGCTGCCCCCGGATCAGGCGAGCCAGTTGCGCGAGTTCCTGCGCTTCCATCTGCATTCCGCCCGGCGGGCGTTAAAAACTTGCCGCGACCGTTTCGGCTTTTTTCCTTGCCTCTTCGAGTGTTTTGTCGACCTGGTCCGGCTTGGCAAGCGTCGGTTCGATGACGATGGACTTCGGATCGGTCAACCCGATGAAACCGAGGATCAGCTCCAGGTACCGCTTCTGCAGGTCGACGGCCTCCCCCTCCGACCCGGGGGGATACCCCCCGCCCCTCGCGTACACGACGGCAACCTGCTTGCCTGTCATTAGCCCCTTGTACCCTTCCGCCGGCGAAAAGGAAAAGGTATACGTAGGCTGGACGATGACGTCGAAATAGTGCTTGAGCTTATACGGAATCCCGAAGTTCCACATCGGCAGGGAGAAGAGGTACTTGTCGGCGCTCTTGAACCGGTCGATGACCGTTTCCACGGCCTGCCAGGCCTTTTTCTGCTCCGGGGTATGCTCCTTCCCGTGCATGATGACGTATTTCGAATTGATCACGTCCCCGTCGAAGGCCGGAAGGTCCGTCTTCCAGAGGTCCAGCGTATCGACCGTGTCGTTGGGATGCGTTTTCCGGTACTCCTCGACAAAGGCGCGGGCCACTTTGATGGATGCCGACCGTTCCTTGCGCGGAGATGCCTCTACATAGAGCAGTTTCGCCATGGGTACTTCCCCCTTTCAGCCTGTTTCCCGCAACACGTTGTATCAGGAAAGATGCCCCAATCCTCCCGGGGGTTTCCCCCCTCCCGCCTATCTCCGTCTTTTTTTCGCCCCGACGGGGTGCCGAAAGCAGTGCACGAGATGGTCGTTCACCATCCCGACCGCCTGCATGAAGGCGTAGCAGATCGTGGGCCCCACGAACCGGAATCCCCGCTTTACCAGATCCCGACTCATCGCAACCGATTCCGGGGAGGTGGAGGGCAGCTCGGACAGCGTCCGAAACCGGTTCACGGTCGGCCTGTTCCCGACAAACCTCCAGAGATAGGCGCCGAAGGAGCCGAATTCGGCGCGAACCGCAATTACGAGGCGGGCGTTTCCCACCGCGGATGCGACCTTGGCGCGGTTCCGGATAATCCCGGGATCGGAAAGGAGGCGGGCCACGTCTTTATCGCCGTATCGCGCTACCCGTTCCGGGTCGAACCCGTGAAACGCTATCTGGTAAGTCTCTCTCTTCCGGAGAACCGTGCGCCAGGAAAGTCCCGCCTGGGCACCCTCCAGAACGAGAAATTCAAACAATTTCCGGTCGTCGCGGACCGGCACGCCCCATTCCTCGTCGTGGTACGAAATCATCAACGGGTCATCCCCGGCCCAGCCACAGCGCATCATTTATAAACCCCCGGGGTGGAAATATTCGTCGGGAACGATTAAAATTCTATGTTCCCCGGCCAACGCCGGTCCCGGCCAATACCGTGGCATAATATTAGGCCTGGTTCTCGACAATAAGGCGGCAACTTATGGTGAATCATACAGGCTTCCCACGCATAAATGCAGCCGGAGTCGCGGCACCGACCGGCTTGTACGACCCGGCCAACGAGCACGACAGTTGCGGCGTCGGTTTCGTTGCCCGTCTTACCGCCTTGCCGGACCACTCGATCGTGGAACATGCGGTACAGGTCCTCGTGAACCTCGAGCACCGCGGGGCGATCGGCGGCGACAAGTCGACGGGGGACGGAGCAGGCCTTCTGCTGCAAATGCCGGACGCTTTTTTTCGCTTCGGATGCCACGACCTTACGTTTCCCCTTCCACCCCAGGGGCAGTACGCGGCGGGACTGGTCTTCCTGCCGACGGACCCGGTCCTTGCGGACCGATGTGTAAAAACCATCGAACGAAACGCCCGGGAAGAGGGATGCCCGGTCCTCGGGTGGAGAGACGTTCCCGTGAGTTCCGGCACACTGGGAGAACTCGCCCGGGCGACGCAGCCCGCGATACGCCAGTGCTTTCTCTCGGGAGGATCCTTCGAAGGGAATGCCTTTGAGCGGAAGCTCTACGTCATCCGGCGCCTGGCGGAGAAGGAGGTGCGAAGCTTCACCGACTGCGACGCCAGCCAGTTCTACATCCCGAGCCTTTCGTCGCGCACCATCGTGTACAAGGGACTGCTCAACGGCTCCCAGCTCACCACGTTCTTCCCGGACCTGCGTGACGCGTCCTTTACCAGCGCCTTCGCGGTGGTTCACCAGAGGTTCAGCACGAACACGCTTCCCACTTGGCACCTCGCACAGCCGTTCCGGTTCCTGGCGCATAACGGGGAGATCAACACCTTGCGGGGAAACATCAACCGGATGCGCGCAAGGGAGTCGGTCATCGAGTCGAAGCTGTTCGGCGCCGACATCGAGAAGATCAAGCCCGTGATCATCGAGGACGGGAGCGACTCCGCGATCTTCGACAACGCGCTGGAGCTTCTGTTGATGGGCGGGCGGACGCTCCCCCACGCCATGATGATGATGGTTCCCGAGGCGTTCGGCCCGAAGTTCCACATGAGCGAGGACAAGCGGGCGTTCTACGAGTACCACTCAGCCGTCATGGAACCGTGGGACGGCCCGGCGGCGCTCGTCTTCTGCGACGGGCGGTACATCGGGGCCACCCTGGACCGCAACGGACTGCGGCCCGCCCGGTACACGGTCACCCGCGACGGCATGGTCGTCATGGCATCGGAGACCGGCGTGATGGAATTCCCGGCCAGCCAGATCATCCAGAAAGGCCGCCTGCAGCCGGGGAAGACGTTTCTCGTGGACCTGGAGCAGAAGCGGATCGTCCCCGACAGCGAGTGCAAGTCCCGCGTTTCGCGTCAACGCCCGTACCGCCACTGGGTGAAGGACAACCGGATCGAAATGCGGGGGCTGTTCAATCCGCCGGAAATTTCCCTGAAGGACCCGGGGGTCCTGGTCGGGAAGCAGATCGCCTTCGGATACACCGAGGAGGACCTGAAGATGGTGATCGCCCCGATGGCCTCGCATGGCCAGGAGGCGGTCGGCTCCATGGGGGACGACTCCGCCCTGGCGGTCCTGTCCAACCACCCGCAGCTTCTTTTCTCCTATTTCAAGCAGCTGTTCGCGCAAGTCACCAACCCCCCGATCGACCCTCTCCGGGAGGAGCTGGTGATGTCGCTCCGCAGCTTCGTCGGACGGGAGAAGAACCTGTTGGACGAGACGCCGGAACATTGCCGCATGCTCCGAATCCCCCACCCGATCCTCACGCCGGAAGACATGGCCAGACTGCGAAACGCCGCCCACCCGGACGTGGTCTCAAAAGAGATCGACATCCTTTTCCCCGCGGGCGGCGACGGGGAAGCGCTCGGGTCCGCCCTTAACAAAGTCTTCGAACTCGCAGAGAGGCATATCCGGGAAGGGGCGACGCTTCTCATCCTCTCCGACAGGAAGATGGACAGGGATCGGGCCCCGATTCCGTCCCTTCTCGCCACCTCGGGGCTGCACCACCACCTGATCCGCCGGGGGATGCGCACTCTGGCCGGAATCATCGTCGAATCCGGAGAAGTCCGGGAAGTCATGCACTACGCCCTTCTTGTCGGGTACGGCGCCAACGCGATCTGTCCCTCCCTTGCATTTTCCACGGTGCATAACCTGGCGGAGACCGGGCTCCTGGAGAAGCCGCACCCCCCCGGAGAGGCCGTAGACCACTACATCACGGCGATCAAGAAGGGGCTGCTAAAGACGCTGAGCAAAATGGGGATATCCACCATCAAGAGCTACACGGGCGCACAGATCTTCGAGGCCGTCGGCCTCGGGAAGGCGCTGGTGGAGAAGTATTTCACCGGCACGGCCTCCCGGATCGGCGGCATCGGTCTTTCGGAGATCGCCGCCGAGACACGCGCGAGGCACAGCCGCGCCTACGAAGGGACCGGGGGGGCAGACCGGCTGCTGGATCCCGGCGGACTCTACCAGGTGAGGGTCGGCGGAGAGAAACACCTGTGGAACCCGGAAGCGATCTACAAGCTGCAGCTCGCCGCGCGCACCGGGGACTATAAGGTCTTCCGGGAGTACACCCGTCTGATCGACGACCAGTCGAAGGAACGCGCGACGCTGCGCAGCCTTTTCCGGTTCCGGAAGGGAAACCCCGTGCCGATCGACGAGGTCGAGCCGGTGGAGAAGATCACCCCCCGTTTCGTCACCGCGGCGATGTCCTACGGGTCGATCAGCACGGAAGTCCACGAGACGATCGCGCTGGCGATGAACCGCCTCGGCGGCCGCAGCAACTGCGGGGAGGGCGGGGAGGACCCTGCCCGCTATCTCCCCCTCCCCAACGGCGACAGCCTGCGCTCCCGCACCAAGCAGGTGGCGTCGGGAAGGTTCGGGGTCACCCCGGAGTACCTGAATCACGCCGACGAGCTCCAGATCAAGATGGCGCAGGGGGCAAAGCCCGGGGAGGGAGGACAACTGCCCGGCCACAAGGTGAGCGAGGATATCGCCAGGGTGCGCCACACCATGCCGGGGGTCACCCTGATCTCTCCCCCGCCGCACCACGACATCTACTCGATCGAGGACCTCGCGCAGCTGATCTACGACCTGAAATGCGCGAACCCGCGGGCGAACGTCTCCGTCAAGCTCGTCTCCGAGGTCGGGGTGGGAACGGTAGCGGCCGGAGTCGCCAAGGCGAAGGCGGACCTGGTCCTGATCTCCGGGCACGACGGGGGGACGGGCGCGTCCCCGCTCTCCTCCATCAAGCACGCGGGACTGCCTTGGGAGCTCGGACTGGCGGATACGCAGCAGGCCCTCGTCTTCAACAGGCTGCGCGACCGGATCCGCGTGCAGACCGACGGGCAGTTGAAAACCGGCCGCGACCTGGCCATCGCGGCCCTGATGGGAGCGGAGGAGTTCGGGTTCGGCACCACGGTGCTCGTAACCCTCGGGTGCGTGCTGATGCGAAAGTGCCACCTGAACACCTGCCCCGTGGGGGTCGCCACGCAGGACCCGGTGCTTCGTTCCCGCTTCACCGGGAAGCCCGAAAACGTGGTGCACTTCTTCCGGTTCCTCGCGCAGCAACTGCGGGAGTACATGGCGGAGCTCGGGTTTAGCACGGTGGACGAGATGGTCGGGCGGGTGGACATGCTCGAGGTCCAGCCGGCGGTCGATCACTGGAAAGCCCGGGGTCTGGACTTCAGCGCCGTTCTCCTCCCCGCCGGCAACGGAAGCGATGCGGAAAGACGCCGTGTCCGGAGCCAGGAGCACGAAATCGGGAAGTCGCTGGACAACGAGCTGATCGTACGCGCCATGCCCGCCTTGGAGAAAGGGCAGGCCGTCGACATCGAAATGCCGATCCGCAACGTCCACCGGTCGGTGGGCGCCATGCTGAGCGGCGAGATCACCCGCCGTTTCGGCTCCCGGGGACTGCCCGACGACACGATCCGGCTCTCGTTTACCGGCTCCGCGGGACAGAGTCTCGGCGCGTTCCTGGCTCCCGGGGTCTCGATCCGGGTCACGGGCGACACCAACGACTACCTCGGGAAGGGGATGGCCGGCGGAAGGATCACCATCGTCCCGCCTCCGGACGCGGGATTTCTGCCCCACAAGAACGTGATCGCGGGGAACGTGGTGCTGTACGGAGCCACCGGGGGCGAGCTGTACCTTTACGGCACCGCCGGGGAGCGCTTCGCCGTGCGCAACAGCGGCGCGAAGGCGGTCGTGGAGGGTGTGGGCGACCACGGCTGCGAATACATGACGGGAGGCGTCGTGGTCGTCCTCGGCCTTACCGGAAACAACTTCGCCGCGGGGATGAGCGGGGGAATCGCCTACGTGTACGACGAAACGGAGCTGTTCGACACGCGCTGCAACCTCGACATGGTGAACGTGGAAACCGTCTGGGACCAGAAGGATGAAATGGAGTTGCGCGCCATGATCGAAAACCACTTCCGGTTCACCGGAAGTTCGCGGGCCGGGACGATCCTGGAAAACTGGGAGTCGCGCCTGCCCCTCTTCGTGAAGGTCATGCCGATGGATTACCGGAGAGTGCTCGAACGGATGCACCTCGAGGAGTTCCGGGACGACGAGACCGTCTCGGCGTCGGAGGAGGTGTACCGTGGTTAAGCCGACGGGGTTCCTGGAGTACCCCCAGGAGAGCCCGCCGTACCGGCAGGTGGAGGAGCGGATTCGCGACTTCCGGGAAGTGGAGACGTTTCTCCCGAGGGACCGCCTGGAGATCCAGGCGGCGCGGTGCATGGACTGCGGCATCCCGTACTGCCACGCATTCGGCTGCCCGGTCAAGAACCGAATCCCCGAATGGAACGACATGGTCTACCGGAAACAGTGGCGCAAGGCTCTCTCCCTGCTGCATGCCACGTGCAACCTTCCCGAGATGACCGGGAGGGTCTGCCCGGCCCCGTGCGAACCCGCCTGCACGCTCTCGATCAATTTGCCGCCGGTCACCATCCGGCACATCGAGCTGCAGATCGTCGAGAGAGGGTGGGAAGAGGGGTGGATCCGGCCGGAACCGGCGCCGCGGAAAACCGGCCGCCGGGTTGGAGTCGTGGGCTCCGGTCCCGCGGGGCTCGCCGCCGCGCAGCAGCTCGCGCGCAAGGGGCACGAGGTCGTCGTCTTCGAAAAGGCCAGCCGCGCCGGGGGGCTTCTTCGCTACGGCATCCCGGACTTCAAGCTGGAGAAATGGGTGATCGACAGGCGCCTCGAGCAGATGCGCGCGGAGGAAGTGATCTTCGAGACGGGCGTGAACGTGGGGACGGACATCACCGTCCGGTATCTGCAGAACACCCTCGACGCGATCGTGATCGCCACCGGGGCCACGGTCCCCCGGGATCTTCCCGCCCCGGGCCGCAACCTGCCGGGGGTCCACTTCGCGATGGACTTCCTGACGCAGCAGAACATGGTGATCGGCGGCGAGGACGTGCCGGGAGAGCAGAGGATCACGGCCAAGGGAAAGCGCGTCGTGGTGATCGGAGGCGGCGACACCGGGTCGGACTGCGTCGGCACCAGCCGCAGGCAGGGGGCCGCGGAGATTCACCAATTCGAGCTTTTGCCCAAGCCCCCCGAGGAGCGCTTCGTACACAACCCCTGGCCGACCTGGCCGATCATCATGCGCACGTCCTCCTCCCAGGAGGAGGGGTGCACGCGCCTTTGGAGCGTCTCGACGAAGGAGTTCCTCGGGGACGAAGACGGCGTCAAGAAACTTAGATGCGTCAAAATCGAATGGTCGGACCCGGACGAAAACGGGCGATCCACCTTTCGGGAAATCCCGGGGTCCGAGTTCGAGATTACCGCCGACCTCGTGCTTCTCGCCATGGGGTTCGTCCACGTGGAGCACGGCCCCCTGGTCCGCGACTTCGGCCTCGCGCGAGACGACCGGGGGAACCTCGTCGTGGACTCCGACCTCATGACGTCGACCCCCGGCGTTTTCGCGGCGGGGGACAGCATGGTGGGGGCGTCGCTCGTGGTGCGCGCCATCGACTACGGGCGCATCGCAGCAGAAGGCGTGAACCGGTACCTGGCGGGGAAGTAGCGTCCGGATCCCTTAAGGCCGTGCCCGCACCGAACGCCCGGGTCAGCCGTCCAGAACCTCCCGCACTTTCCTTGCGAGTTCCTCGGGTCGGAATGGACATCTATCCGACAATGGTAGCCGGCCGGTCCTCCCGGGATATGTTTTCTGCCTCCACGGGAGGGATGATCTTGTGGAAGGCCCGCACCACCGCAGGATCAAAGTGCGTGCCGGTGGTCTTATCGATGATGGCATGAACCATGTCCGGAGGGAAGGCGGGGCGGTACGGTCGGTCGGCCGCCAGGGCATCGTAGACATCGGCGACGGCAAGAATCCGGGCACCCAGCGATATCTGCTCCCCGGAAAGCCCCCCCGGATACCCATTCCCGTCGAACTTTTCGTGATGCTGCGAGACGATGGGAATGGTCTCCCGAAACGCGGGAATCGGCTCCAGGATGCGGGCGCCTTTTTCCGGATGTTCGCGGATAATGGCAAACTCTTCCGATGTCAGTTTATCCGGCTTGTCCAGAATCCTCGCGGGAGTTCCGATCTTCCCGATGTCGTGGAGCAGCCCCCCCCGGTGCAGAAGGTCGAGCTCCCTCGCCGTTAGTCCCATCTCCCGTCCGATCCTGAGCGCCAATTCGGTCACTCTCTCGGAATGCCCGGCGGTCCAGGGGGATTTGGTGTCAACCGCCCGGGCAAGAACTGTCATGGCACCCAAATTTGATTGGGCGAGTTCCTCGAGCAGACCGGCATTGGCCAGGGCGACGGCAACCTGGTCCGCGATCTGACGTGCCCGCAGCAGGTCTTCTCTGGACTGTCCCGACCCCTCCCCGATTCCCATGGCGAGAACGCCGGCCAGCCGCTCCTTGTGCAGGAGGGGAAGGAGAACGAATCTTCGCGCTCCATTCCCCGACAAGGAGGAAAGGAGTCCCTGAAAGTTCCTTCCCGGCTCCACGATCAGATTCTCGTCCGTCTCCCGAAGCAATTGCATCTCTTCCGGGGAGAGAACCACGGAGGAGTGCCGCGGATCGTCAGAATCCCCCGTGCCCAACCGATCCGCATAGGCCTGTCCCGTTCCGTTTCCGTCCGGATCGATCAGGAAAATACCGATCGTTTCACAGGGAACGACCTTCCGGAAATCCGAGAGGATGGTTTTTACGATTTTTCCCTTCTCCAGCCCGGTGAGGACGGACCGAACAATGCGGCCCGTTTCGGTCAAGGCATGGAACTCTTTCCCCAACCGCTCCGCCATGGTGTTAAACGAGAAAGCCAGGTCCTCAAATTCGTCGCCGCTTGCGATCTCGATCCGGTCCCCGAAGTTCCCCTCGCCAATCTTCCGGGTCCCCTCCCGGAGTTTCCCCAGGGGATCGAGTTTCTTGCGGATCTGGTGGATGCCAAGCAACGAGACCACCAGGAGAGTGAGCACGACGATCAGGACAAACATTTTGGTGAAGCTTGCAACCGCCGCGAACGCGTCCGCCCGGGACTGGCTGACGATAACCGCCCAATCCCCGGAAAGATAAGGCCCCTGCATAAAGATCGACCGGTAGTTGACAAGAACGGCCTCGCCCCCCACGTTCCAGTCGAACTGCCCGGCATGCGTGCGTCGCAGTTCGTCAACGACGCGCCGGGAAACCTCCGCGGGCAGCGGCCGGGAACGGAAGAGAACGGAACCGTTCGAATCCAGGATCGCAAGACCTCCCTCCGCCGGCATGACGCTCTCGATGATCTCTCTCAGGTACTTCGGATGGATCTCCCCCACCAATACCCTCTCTCCCGGCATCCGCCGGTCGGAGGCAACCGCCATGTACACGCGGGGAGGCGCCCCGGGAACCTCCCGGACAAAGACATGGGCGTTTCCGTCTGCCAGATGCTTGCGTGATGCCTCGGTCCGGGGAGGGGGAGGGCACGGCGTCCCGAACAGGGTGTCCGCCTGGGACCCCTCCCGGAACAGGGTCAGGCCGAGGAAATGCCAGTCCCGGGACGGAAGGGGGGTCTCCCCCCGCACTTCGGAGGATTGCCGCAAAAGACCGCCGGGGGACAACGCCAGCACCTCCAATTCGGTCTGAAGGGAGTACAAGCCCTGAAGGATCGCCATGTTGACGTTTTTGCTGGCATGGTGCTGCCTACGATCGGTCTGCTCCTTGAGGCTGCCTGTCATCTCCCAAAGGGAGAGGACCGCGAGGCTGCCGATCGGGAGAAGGGCGCAAAAAAGAAAAAGCCCCAGGATCCGCTTCGCGACGGTTTTGCGCAGGATGGAAAGGGGCGGTCTCACGACGGTTCCCGGTCAGTATTTGGTGGCAAGGTCTACGAATTTTCCGGATCGTGCACGGACGATATCGTCCTGACTCACGCTCATATTCAGTTTTTTATGGGTCAACCCGTCGGCGCCCATGCTGTAGAGGTCGTAGTCCAGGGAAAGAGGCTTGTCGACCATGTCTGTGCGGCAATTGGGCCAACCGGGCGGTTCGTTGGCGAAGTTCAAGTATCGATACGCGTTGCCATAGGGGTCGAGGAAGGGGGAGGACTGCGTGATCGATTTCCCATTTGCGCCCAGCAATTCGACAGGTCCCATCTCGTTCAGGCTGTTCGGCTTACGCATGTTCTCAAACTCGAACGCCTTGATGGCCTGTTCCAGGATCTGGATATTCCTGATACTTAGTTTTACAAAAGACCGATCGATGTAGTTGGTGTAGGCAGTAGTCGCGATGGCCGCCAGGATGCCGATGATAACCACGGAAATGAGTATTTCTACGAGGGTGAATCCCCTGTTGCGGGGCGACCCCTTTATCTTTTGGGCAACTCGATGGAGATCCATCTCGGGTTATCCCCCACGCCGCCAGCTTTTGCCAACGACGGGATGGAAGGCTCCCGAAGGACGGAGCAGGAGCGGTGGGATGGAAAGCAGCAAGAGCACTATAAGGATAGGGCCACTCATACCTTTCCCCTTGGATACAGTGGGTCTCCGGAGTACCCGGTTTCCCTTCTTTTTTCGTCCTATCCCTTTTTCGGCAAGAAAATCCGGCAAGTTTAATGTTTTTCTTGCAAATCTGGGGGGGGGTAACTTTCGCCCGTGGCAGCAGTTACCAGTGCCTGATGTCGCCTACCGCTCGAGCAGAATTGTCACGGGGCCGTCGTTTACGAGTTCCACTTCCATCCGCGCACCGAAAACGCCGGACGCAACGGGCAGGGATGTCCGCGCCGCAAGGGAGGTGACAAACTCCCGGAACAACGGCTCCGACCGATCGGGCGGGGCGGCCGCATCGAAGCCCGGGCGGTTCCCCTTCTGCGCGTCGCCGTAGAGGGTAAATTGCGGCACGACGAGGACCGAGCCGCCGACATCTTCGACCGACCGGTTCATCTTACCCGCGTCGTCCTCGAAGATCCTAAGCTTTACGATCTTCTCCGCCATCCAGGAGGCGGCCGCGCTGTCGTCCCCATGGCCAAAGCCTATGAGCACCATTAGCCCCTGCCCGATCCGGCCGAGGAGTTTCCCTTCCGACGACACGGAAGCCCGGCAAACCCTCTGGATCACCGCCCGCATGGGGAAACCTCCCGGAAACGTTCGGTCGGATCGATTAAGACAGCCGCATGCTGGGAGGACCCGACGGACGTCTGTCTCCCCGCAAGGGGAAGTCGGGTCAGCGGGCCGGCGCGATCCCCCCCTTGTCGTCCCGCCAGTACGGAAACCACGCAAGCGACACCAGGTCGACGGAGATGTCGGTCTTTTTCGGCCGGACCTCGCACGTTTCCATCTCCTCGGTGAGAGGGTCGGCGCCGGCCCTGATCTCCTCGGTCTCCTGGTTTAATAGCGCCTGGAGGTCGTCCAGCCGTTTGGAAAGCGCCTCCACGTTCTCCTTGGACCGGGCGACGTCTTGCGCCTCCTTCATCGTGCGCCCTGCGCCCCGGGCGGCGGTCGTCGCCCTGCCAAGCGTGGACTGGCTGACGGTCTTCCTGCCCGTCAGCGCCGAAAAAAGCGTAGCCCCGAAGGAGATGGCGGTCGAAAGTTTCTGCTGACTGGCCTGGGCCTTCTCCCGCTCCACCGCCTGCTCGGCTCGGCGGATCCGGTCCTGCAAGGTCGCGATCTTGGGAGCGTACTTCTTGCGCAGCCGCTCGATCTGCCGGTCCCGCTCCTCCCGGGCGGCCTGCGTAAGCCGGATGCGAAAATCCCGCTCCGACTCCCCGGGTTCCGAGA
>Ga0307380_10010195_pt1 | contig 11849 bp, 7 predicted proteins | sample UN3MG_FD_202239 | JGI IMG/M metagenome (GOLD analysis project Ga0307380, IMG submission 202239) | Soil microbial communities from Risofladan, Vaasa, Finland - UN-3 | ecosystem: Environmental > Terrestrial > Soil > Coastal area > Acid sulfate soil | place: Finland: Risofladan, Vaasa | collected... | reverse complement strand
GGCGGGGGACCAGGCGGTGACGAGCGGGACGGTGTAGAGGAAGCGGCTGGCGGGTGCGCGGTCGGCGAGGAAGTAGATGAGGGGCTCGAACCCCCAGACAAAGACGGTGTCCGCCGGCTCCGTGTGGCTTCGCAGGTAGGCGGCGACGTCGCGATCCGCGGAGAGCGAGACGTCGCCGTAGCGATCCCAGCGGGCGAGGAGCGCGGAGCGAGGGGTTCGGCCGAGGAGGGTGCTGATGGGGAGGCGGAGCGACTTCCAATAGGCGGCGCCGAGGAGGGCGAGAACGGCGGCGAGGCCGAGGGCGGAGAGGGTGCGGGCGGCGGGGCGGGGGCAGGCGCGATGCAGGAGCCGCCCGGTGGCGGCCAGGCCGTGTCCGGCGAGCAGCGCGAGGGGGGGAAGCACCGGCAGCCAGTGGTAGGTGTAGTACTTTCCCTGGACCCAGACAGAAGCCATGATGACGAGCGCCCAGGTGGGCAGCAGCCATCGCATGCGGCCGGCCTTGGGGCGGAAGGCGAGATCGGCGGCGCCGACGAGAGCGAGAAGGCCGACGGGGAAGAGGAGCCAGTGATGCCGGCCGCCGATGAGAAACAGAGTCGTCTGGTAGAGGGGGCTGCTGGCGAGGGGAATGGACACTCTCAGCCGGGAGTACTCGGCGTTCCAGAGGAAGAGCACTTCGATCGTGTCTTTGAGGGCGCCCGCGCGCCAGAGGAAGGCGGCGACCACGGCAAGCACGAGGAGACAGCCGAGCAGGTAGGAGGCGAAACGGAGGATGCGAGGGAGCGGGCGTTCCTGCTGGGCGGCCACGAGAGCCAGAACGGGCAGCATGAGGATGATGCCGAGGGTTGGCTTCAGCAAGACGGCGAGGGCGATCGAGGCGCCGCAGATGAGCGCGAGCCGGTTGCTTCGGCGCTGCTCCGCGCCGACGAGGGCGGCAACGGCGAGGACGAGGGGAAGGGAAGCGAAGCCGTCGGGCTGAGCGGTGTTCCAGAAGCTGTTGCCGGCGGCGTAGCGGAGAAGGAAGAAGAGCGCTCCGGCAGCGGCTGCTCCCGGCGATAGCAAGCGTTTTCCTACTGACCAGAGGCAGACCGCGGTGGCGAGGGTCCATATTAGGTCGAGAATCCGGGGGGCGAGGACGGAGCGCCCAAAGATTGCGAAGCTCGCTTGGTAGAGGTAGAAGATGCCGGGCGGCTTGACATCCCAGATATCGCGGTAGGGCACGCCACCCCGCTCGATGATATCGGCGGCGGCGGCGAAGACCCCTTGGTCGCGGCCGAAGGGGTAGGTAAGGAGAGGTGCCAGTAGGGCGGCGCCGATGGCGGCGATAGCCAGCAGGCCGCAGCCGGCGAGGGCTGCGTGTCGCGCGCGGTAGAGACCGGGGCGGCCGGACTGTTGGCTCATATCAGCTCGTCACGAACGTGAAGACCGAGGAATCGAATGCAGCCGGCATTGTACCAGATCGCGGGTGAGCCGTGATAGGGATGGAAAGAAGACGTGCCCCGGCGCGGGAGGGAGAGAGCGCGAGTTGGGGGAATGAGAGTGCGAGTGTCATGGGCGGTATGGAGGTTGACTTCGACCGTGTATGAGTCAGGGAGACGCGACGGATTCGGGCTGAGGGTATTGGCTGTCTGGATTGCGGCGGTGGCGCTGGCCGCTCTTCAGTGTGGCTGCTCGGGCGGAAAGAGGGAGACCTCTCAGCCGTCGACCCCTCAGCCGACGAAAAGGGCGGCATCTCCGGCTGCGATGGAGAAGATCCGGGCGGGTGTGGGTGAGGCGAACCTTATCGTGATCCTCCTGGACGCGGCCCGGGCGGACCACTGCGGAGCCTATGGGTATGAGCGAGACACGACCCCGAATATCGACGCGCTGTTTGCCGAGAGCCTCGTCTTCGAGCAGGCCTACACCCAGGCGCCAAACACGAAGGCTTCAATCGCCTCTCTGTTCACGTCGCAGTCTCCCACGACCCATGGTGTGATAGGGATGAAGGTGTGTCTTTCGCCGACCACGCCGATGCTCCCCCAGGTTCTGTCAGAGAACGGGTTCCGCACGGTGTGTTTCTCCGCAAACCCGTTCCTCTCGTCGGAGTTCGGTTTCGGGCGAGGCTTCGACGAGTTCCAGGAAGTGTTCCGAGAGGTGAACCTGCCGGCCAACAGGCTTGGGAGCGTGCCGGCGGAGCTGCTCGGGAAGGCCGCGACATCCTGGTTCCAGGAGCACGCTGGGGAGCGCTTCTTCGCCTATCTGCACTTCCTGGAGCCGCACGATCCTTACACGCCGCCGGAGCCGTTCGCCAGCCGGTACCAGGGCGACGAGCGACTCTCCAAGATGATGGCCGCCTATGACGGCAATCTCGCCTACGTCGATGCCGTAGTCGGCGAGGTGCTGTCGGAGCTGGAGCGACTGGGTCTCGTGGAGAACTCCGTGATCGTCGTCATGTCCGATCACGGGGAGGCGTTTGGGGAGCACGGTCGGTTGGGACACGTGGATACGATCTACGAGGAGACGGCGCACATCCCGCTTTCGATACGTCTCCGGGAGGCATGTGGCGTGGCCCCCGGTCGGCGCTCGGGGATCATTTCGACAATCGATCTCATGCCGAGCCTGCTCGACATGTTCGGGATTGACCCTCCGCCGACGATGCAGGGGGGAAGCGAGCTAGGACTGCTGGCGAGCGAAGGGGCGGGGCAGCGGGAGTACGCGGTCGCCCGCTCGCGGGGTCGGGACAATACGGGGGGGCTGGAGCGACCGGAGGAGGTGATCTACGCGCTGATCGCTGAGCGGTACACGCTGATGCTCGGGAACAAGGGGAAGCGCGTGGAGCTGTACGACCGGGAGCGGGACCCGGGGCAGAAGGAGAACATCGCGGACGAGAGCGAGAAGCTCGTGGCGGAACTTATGGGACGCTTCGAGGAGTGGGCGGAGACTCAGCCGACGAGACCGGTAGTGCTCCCGGGGGGCGAAGTCCGCGCCGCGCCGTCGCCGGAGGTCGAGATGAGCGATAGAACTCGGGACCACCTGAAGGCGCTGGGCTACCTGAAGTAGGGGATCGTCAGTCGGTCTGCCAGCCGTGCTCGCCGACGAGGGGGACGAAGACACAGCCGCCCAGGTCCTGGCGCTCCAGCTTGTCCCCGCGCTTGATGACCCGAGTGAGGGTCTGCCCCCAGCGGTCGCCGGTAGGGGCGACGAGAATGCCGTCTTCTGCGAGCTGCTCGATCCAGGGATCGGCGATCTCCGGGCACCCGGCGGTGACGATGATGCGGTCGTAGGGGGCGGCGGGGGGGTGGCCGAGGCTTCCGTCTCCGATGACGACGGTGACGTTGGTGTACCCGAGGTCGGCGAGGGTCTCGCGGGCGCGGTCGGCGAGGGCCGCGATGCGCTCGACGCTGTAGACATGGCGTCCGAGCTCGGCGAGGATGGCGGCCTGGTAGCCGGAGCCGGTGCCGATTTCGAGGACCTTGTGGTCGGCCGTGAGGCGGAGTGCCTCGGTCATGAGGGCGACCATATAGGGCTGAGAGATGGTCTGGCCGTCTCCGATGGGAAGGGGATAGTCGCAGTAGGCGCCGGAGTCGGCGGGGTTGGGGAGGAAGCGGTGGCGTAGGACCTTCTCCATGGCGGCGAGCAGGCGCGGGTCCCCGATCCCGCGACGGCGGAGCTGCTGTTCGACCATTGATTCTCGGGCGTGGGCGTACTCGTCGGCCGGGGGGTCCGGCATGAAGTGACTCCGTGGATGGGGGCTTTGGAGTCATTATAGCGCGGGATGGGAGGTTGGGGAAGGGTGGGCGACAGCACTCCTAAGATGAGGGTTGTGGGTCCGCGTGGAGGAGGGGCGTGTAGGTGATGTCGCTGGGGAAGCGGGGGAACCAGAAGCGGGCCGCATGTCTCGCGCCACCCGGGAACTCAAGGTATAGGTGCGAGGTGATAATGGCCCCGCCATCGCTGGACTTCTCCGCTTCCTCGAGATGGAACGCGGCCTGCTCGAAGTCTTCGCGGGACTGGGACGTGAGGACATCGGGGTCGGTGACGCGAGAGAGGAGGATGTCGCGGGCGGCCGGTGGCAGGTCGGCGACCTTGACGCCTTCGGGGCGTCGCAGGGCGGCGCGCTGCTCTGCGTCCAGCGCGGAGTAGGCATCGATTGCCCAGAGCTGGCGGGGGTAGAGGCGAAGGTAGATAAGAAGCCGGGGGAGCTTGGGGTAAATGGGAGCGCCGTCACGGCGCGGCATCGCGTTGACGAGGGCAGAGACATCGTCGAGGGTCAGCTCTCCGGCGCAGTACTTTCCGACGAAGGGGAAAAGCAGTGACTCTGGCACCTCCGATGCGACGCGTTGGTACCACTTCTCATGGTGGAAGACGAGGCAGTCGCCGACCTTGTGCCACTGGTAGAGGGAGCTTTCGGCGGCAAGATAGAGGAACTGCCAGAGCGGGGCCGACTGCTCGCCGAGAAGCTCACGGGGCCGGGGCGAATGGCCTGGTATCTGGGAGAAGAAGTCGGAGATGATGGAGAAGTCGGTCTCGGCAGCCACCTTCATCTGAAGATCGACGAACTCCGGGAATTGGTCATGGGTGTCATCGAGAGGCACCATGCACTGGAGATCGGGGTCATTGCGGCAGGTCCATTCACGGGCACGGCGCTCGTCCTCGCTCCGCTCGCGAGCCTGGGCGTATCCGAGCTCGGCCTGGATGATGGTCCGCTCTGCCTCCCACTCGCTGGGCGTGCCGGTCGCGGTGAGGAGGCGATTGCGCTGCCCTTCGGCGTTCCAGCGGGCGGCGCCGCGCATGCCGGGCCGCCCGCGTCCATAGGTGCGACCTTCTTCTCGAGACCAATGTGCCGACACATCGAGGTCGGGGCGGGGCGCGCGACGGGGCGGGATGAGCTCAGTTCTGATGTGGTGGAGCGTAGGCGGGTCCGTGAACACTTCCGGAAAGAAGCTCAGGCGAACGCCCTGGGATCCATCGGCATAGAGGATAAGTGTTGTCTTGGGGAGGTCCTCGCGCCAGTCAGACACCGTCTGCGTCATTTCCCCCTGCGACTGGAGGTCCGAGAAGTACTCCTGGACGATGGACTCCGTTTCTCGCTGCATGGAGAGGGGGAGGTCGTGGCACTTGAGACTGATGCGGCCCTGTCTTGTCAACTCGTTCATCTGACCAGAGGGAAGGTCCAAGAATGCCTTCAGGCGGGCGCGGGCGGCCGGGTCTTTCATGGTTCGGGCGAGGTAGAGGTCTGTCTGCTCCAGCTCGTCGAGCTCGGTGGGCGACATCTTGAGCGCGGCGCGGGCTTCTTCGATTCGACGGAGGCGGGCCTGCCGGTCGGGTTCGGAGGCCGCCTGCGCCAGAGACTCCATCAACTGATCAGCGCTGCCATTGCGGTGCAGGTAGTAGACGAAGGTGTCGGCCTTCGGCTCGATATCCCAGTGGCACTCCTGGAGGGCAGTGGGGAGCTGGACCATGATGGCTTTGAGGGTGAGGCCTTTGGAGATGATGGTGAGCTTGCGCTCGCCGACGGTGTCGAGGTCTTCGGGGGCGACGGATAGGGAGACGCCGGTGGCGTCGGAGAGGAGCTTGAGGGCGGGGACAGCGGCGCGGCCGAGGATCTCGATCTCCACCTTCTGCTGGAGGCGGGAGTCTAGGTCGGCGATCTCGGGCTGCCATTGGAGGCGGGAGCCGAGGTGCTGGGCGAGCAGGGGCGAGGTCGTGAGCAAGAACACGGCAGCAAACATCGTGACGAGCTGACGCATGAAACCCCCTCCGGATTGATTCTGTCTGTTAGACGCGGGAAGCGGGCCGTAAGTTCGGCCGCGGGTGGCGGCCGGCGGCCTCGAAGTAGGCGAGGATGTTGTCGAGTGGGGTCTGGACGGTGATGGAATGGCTGCTGCCGAGGATGAAGCCGCCGCCGGGGGAGCAGGCGTCCACCGATTCCCGGACTTGGCGGCGGATCTCGTCGGGCTCGGCGAGGACGAGGTCGTGGTTGCTGACGCCGCCCCAGAGGCAGAGGTCGCGGCCGAAGTCGCGCTTGAGGCCGGCGATGTCCTCGATGGGCTGGATCGCCTGGTAGACGTCGATGCCGGCCTCGATCATGTCCGGCAGGATCAGGCGGAGGTTGCCGCAGGAGTGGCAGATGAGGTACACACCGTTGTCGTGGGCGACCTGGCAGATGTGCTGGAGGGCGGGGAAGAAGACGCGGCGGAAGGTGTCGGGAGACATGAAGGGGCCGGAGTTGAAGCCATAGTCGTCGCCGACGAGCACGGCATCGAACCCGAGCCTGGCGAAGAAGGGAATGCGGTGGGCGATGGACTTGTAGCCTTCGAGGAAGTCGGCGGCGAAGCCGTCGGGGTCGTCGGCGAGGCGGTACATCATCTCCTCGACCCAGAGGGCGGAGAAGACGGGGAGATGAGCATCGCCCATGCCGGCAAAGACGAAGTGCGTATCGCCCAGCTCCGCCATCACGTGCTCGATGACCTCCAGCTCAGAGATGTCGGGGCGGAACTCGCCGTCTACGAAGCGGTCGGGACGGGGCGGCTCGTAGGACTGGGTACCGCGCTCGATGAGCATGAGGTCCTGGGTGAGGTTGGAGTAGCGGAAGACGTTGCCGTGGCGGTTTCGCCAGGTCTCGGGATCGATCTTGTCGGGGCGCTCGTAGCTGATCTCCTGCGGGAACGTCAGGCCGGCGCAGACGAGATCGCACTCCAGGCGGCGGGCGAGTTCGACGGTGTCGTGCTTGATGGACTCGACGACCTCATCCCGACGGCCCTCCCACATGGCCTGGATCAGGTTCGTCTTGCCGCGCAGGAACGTCGGCCGGCCGAGCACGAAAGAGGCGGGCTCGTAGTCGATGATCCATTCGCCGACGGGGACGAGGTCGGGTTCGCGGTGCTGGATGGCGGCTTTGACGCGGTCTTTGGGTGTCACGCGGTCGCTCCCGGGTGATGTGATGGTGGGATTATACCGCGGGCCGAGGGCGTTTGGCGAACGACAGGGATGGGAGGGGTGCGCAGGGGCGGTCGAGGCGCGGGAACTACTCGGGCGATGGGACCTGCCGTCCCGTCTCGGCCGCCTGTTGCGGGATGGTGATGTCGATGTCGTTTCGCTCCGTGTCTGCCGGCTCCTGGCTGAGGCCGTACCAGTGGGTGTGATGGAACACGAGGCAGTCTCCGGCGACCTCCGACTCAATCCTGTGGTCAGAGAGCCGCATGAGAAGTATCCATAGAGGCATCTCTCCACGCATATCCCCGGCGACCCGAAGCCAGTCGCCGCCGAATGAGTCTGACACGACCGACAACTCAGTGAGCTGGGAGACATCGCGCAGGAAGGCTACGAGAGGCATGCGGTCAGAGCAGGGGATGGTGTAAGGGCGATGGAGCGGCGATTCAGAAGGCGGCCGGAGCGCCTCACGAGCTTGTCTCCGAGCCTCCTCGTTCGCTCGCTCCTCTCGCTGCCGATCAGCCTCCCACTGAGCGCCGAGTCGAGCCGCTTCCTGCTCCGTCATGCCGCCAATCTCCCCAAGAAGCTGGTGGGAGTAGCCCAGCGGTCCGGGCACGTAGCCATTCTTGGGTGGGATGATAAGCTGGAAGCAGAGGGGGGCCTGGCAGATGAGGATGACTGCACCGTCCGGGTGAATCCTGTATGTAACTTCAGCCTCCCTGAGTCGAGGGAGCTGCTCTTGCCAGTGCCGTGCAGCGGGGTGGTCCTCCTGGGGGGTATGTCGTTCGAGAATCCGGTCCACAGATCGCTGGACTTGCTCGGGCGCCCCACCGTAGCAGAAACGCCCGGCATAGGAACGCCCCTCGATGGTCTCCTGCATAAGGTCGCGAGGGAGGGCGAAGAATGCCTCGATGTTGCCGCGCCAGAAGGGGTCTTGCAGTGCGAGTGCGAGCAGGAGGTCCGTCTGCTCCAGGTCACGCAATTCCTCGTCCGAGAGTGCAAGCGCCTGCCGGACGAACTCAAGGCGCTCCGTGCGCTCAGCCCTGTACCGGGCCCTCAACTCAGACCGGCGGTCCGCCCGCTGCTCCTCGACCATCGTTTCCACGCTGCCGTTGCGGTGGAGGAGGTAAACCGGCTCCTCGCCACTCGCATCGATATCCCAATGACACTCCTGAAGGGCCTCGGGGAGCTGGACCATGATGGCTTTGAGGGTGAGGCCTTTGGAGATGACGGTGAGCTTGCGCTCGCCGACGGTGGTGAGGTCTTCGGGGGCGACCGTGAGAGAGACGCCGGTGGCGTCGGAGAGGAGTTTGAGGGCGGGGATGGCGGCGCGGCCGAGAATCTCGATCTCGACGGGCTGCTGGAGGCGCGAGTCCGTCTCCGAGATCGCGGGCTGCCAGTGGACGCGCGCGCCGAGGTGCTGGGCGCATAGGGGCGAGGCCGTGAGCAAAAGCGCGGCAACAGACAGCGCGACAAGTAGACGCATAGACCCCCTCCAGCTTAGTTCTACCAGTTAGACGCGGCGAAACCGTCGGAGGTTCTCGCAAAGGCACGAGAACTACGTAAAGACGATGGACTTGACTTCGGTGAAGGGAATGACGCGCTGTTCGGTGGCGAGGTTGCGGGTGCCGATGGTGCGAGCGTACCGGGTTTCTCCGGGGTCGTACTTGAATTGAGTGAAGCGGCCGCTCTGGATGAGGTCGTTGGGGCTGCGGAGGGAGAGGCGATAGAGGATGGGCACGGCGACTTCGTGCGAATTGCCGGAGGTGAGCTGAACTTGTGCGACGCGCCAGGGGGAGACCGGGCCCATTGTGATGGTCTCCAGTTCGCCGAAGGGGAGAAAGCGCAGATCGCCGTCGAGGATACATTCGAGCCCGCCGCCGAGGAGGAGATGGACGTCCGAGACCTGACGGAAGAACTCGTCCCGGCCCTCGGAACGGGAGACGATGGCCGGTCGCGGCTCGTATCCTGCGGCGCGAGCTTTCGCCAGAGCTTCCGTAAGAGCCGTTTCGTCTCCGGCGATGGCGTGGGAGTGAGCGAGCCGAAGGAGTGCCTCGGGTTCGCTCACGGGCACCGCTGCCGACGTTCTCGGGTCCGGTTCGGTTAGGGCGCTCCAGTAGGCCTCCCGTGCGATCTCGTACTCGACGCAGCGCATGCGTTCGGCCACGCGATCGGACTCCTCGCCGGGAGGAAGCTCGTCGAGATTCTCTTGAAGCTGCTCGACGGCGGCGTGGAAGTGGCCGGCGCGCACGTAGGCGAAGGCGAGGGCCGTACGGATCGCACCGACGAAGGGAGGGGCGGCATAGAGCGCGCTCTCCATCTCGCGCACGGCTCGAAGGTAGAGGGGGGCCTTTCCGTCTATGACGGGGAACTCGAAGCCGGGCTCTCGATGGGATGCGTGTCGTGCCTGCCGAGCGCAGGCCGCCGCAAGGCAGGCGCGCCCGATGGTGAAGTGGGCGATGGCGAGGTCGGAGTCGAGTTCGATTGCCTGCTCGGCCGTCTCCAGGGCGTCTTCCGCTTTCCCTTGCGCCAGGCAAACCTGGGCGAGGTCGGCCAGGATTTCGGCCGAATCGGGGCTCAGCTCGGCCGCCGCTTCGAGCTGCTCGCGGGCGAGGCCGAGCGTCCCATCGGAGGCGAAGGCAAGGCCGATGGCGTGGTGGAGGGTCCCATCGCCGGGATAAGGCTCACAGGAGCCGGCCAGCTCGTCGGCGGCATGCTGCGCTTCGCCGGCCCGGAGATGATCGATGATTCTCTGTCGACGCTCCCGCTCTGTCATGGCGCTACTCGTGCCCGGAGGGCGGCGCAAGGCCGAAGCCCACGTACAGGGTTCCGCGTTCCCGACGCCAGCCCACCCGGTACTCGAGGCAGTGCGCGGTACGCGTCGCCTCGAGAATCATATCACGCGGCTCGTTGTTTTCAAGGTCGTAATACTCAACAAGCCGGAGACGCCAGGCGGGATTGACGATCCAGGTGAGCTCGCCCTGGAGCTCTCGGCTTGGCCCGACGCCGTCGAAGAGGAAGGGGCTCACGCCCGATTCGCTGCGGGTGATGTGGGAGAGCTCCAGCCGGAGGCGGGGATTGAGACGCAGATCGGCCGTGTGACGAAGGTGGCGGACGCTGAGCGTGTCGCCGGGGGAGTAGTGGGAACTCCGGTAGCCGACGGCATGGCTGAGGGTGGCGGAAGGCGAGATAGGATAGGCGGCATAGGTGAGGAGCAGGTTCAGCGAGGAGCGGTCTGCGCTGGCGCGTTCTTCGATTCCCTCGGAGTCGAATTCGGTGTAGCTTCCCGCGAGCCAGCTGCCGCGAAGCGCGAGGGGCCGGGAGATGCGCATCTCCGGCAGCACGAGGCCGTACTCTGGCTCCCGATTGACGAGGACGTCGGCCAGGCTGGCCTCGAGATCGTCGGGCTCGGCGGTGCGGTCGGCAGGATCTTCTCGACGGATGTAGGCCAAGCTCAACTCGGCCGGCCCGGTGTAGTGTCCGACCTTCGCCAGACCGCGAACGCCGCGCGACGTCGTGTAGCGATAGGCGAATTCAGCAAACCACGGGCTCTGAGGGCGACTCATCTGATGCCCGATGGAGACATACGGACCATCATCGCCCGTGATGCCAATCACCGGCGACGGAGTGCCCTTCTCGGTGCCAATCTCGCCGACCTGGAGCGAGTAGCCGGGCACGGGGAACAGAGTCCGTCCCCGGAACAGGACGCGGCCCTGGCTGAGGGAGAGGCGTCCGGAGGTAGGGGTTTGTTCCGGGGAACTCACTTCCGCTGTCAGGCTTATCCGCGTGGCGGCGAAGGCGTAATGTGGCTGCAGTCTGTCGCAGGTGGAGAAGAGGGCGTAGTTGGCGACCACCTCGGTGGGCGAGAGGAGTATCTCCTCGCCCGTGATGATGACTCCCTGCTCCACCACTCGCGCCTTCTTCAGCGAACCTGTGGCGGCCACGAGGTTGTACTGCAGAGACTCTCCGGTCAGCTGGCGGCCGCCCTGGATGAGGTGGAGATCGCCTGCGGCCTCGACGTCGCCGCTCGTGCGGTCAGCCGTCAGGTCATCGGCGCGAAGCTGGAGATCCTGATAGGACAACACCGCATGGCCGAAGGCGTGAGTCCTCTCGTTGTCGAGATCGACCTCGACCGTGTCGGCTTCGATTGTGGCCGCAGAGGGAGGTGGGGTCGCGCCCAATGCGACGGACCGCAGAAGGGTGAGCGCGAGGAGCGTGAAGAGGGCACAACAGCGGTGCATCGAGCTAGAACTCGATGGAGACCGCGGTTTCCGCTACTCGGTCGCGCAGCGGAGGTGTGTCGAGAGCGTAGTTGGCGTAATCGAGCAGCGAGTAAGAGAGCTTGACGGAGGTGGAGGGCGTGAGCTGGTATCCGATTCCGAGTGATGTCAGGGATGCCTCGTCGAGCGCGGCCAGGCCCTGCCCTCGCCGGGCTATCTCCTCGTATGCGAGGCTGAGGGTGAGAGCGGAGCCGATACCGTACTCGTAGGTTGTGCGAAGCCGGGAGATTCGAGGATCGGTGAGGGCCGCCTCCGCCGTGCCCGACGCAGCCAGCTCGCCCGTCCGGTCGGCGGCGACGGACTTGGCGAGATGGTCCAGCAGCTCCGGAGCGTCTTGGGGATTGGTCAGGCTGAGGCCGACGGTCCCATGGGCGACCGACAAGTGAAACGTATCGGGAGCCATCCGATCCGCCGGTGTGCCGGGGGCGAGGCCGAGCGCCGGTCCGCGGCGGGCGAGGGCCTCCAGCCGCCAGGCGCGTATGGCATCCTCATGGTCCAGGTGGGCGAGAGATTTCGAAACTCGGGTCGAATCGAAATTCATCGACTGGAGCACATCGGCGAACTCCACTGAAAGCCGCCGGAGATCGCCGAGCGCGTCGGCAATCAGCTTCTCGGAATGGCGGGGGCTGATGCGCAGCGCGCCGAGCACGGCGCGAAGCT
>Ga0307380_10010194_pt1 | contig 11850 bp, 20 predicted proteins | sample UN3MG_FD_202239 | JGI IMG/M metagenome (GOLD analysis project Ga0307380, IMG submission 202239) | Soil microbial communities from Risofladan, Vaasa, Finland - UN-3 | ecosystem: Environmental > Terrestrial > Soil > Coastal area > Acid sulfate soil | place: Finland: Risofladan, Vaasa | collected... | reverse complement strand
CATTGCCGCCAGCGTGCTCACATTCAACGGGGCAACCGGAGAATGGGTCAAGGACGGCGTGGCATTCACAACGCCGGTCGGTTGCGTTAGCGTACAGATCGAGTTGTACTGTCTGGCCGCAAGTAGCATAGCGGCTGGCACGGCATATTGGGATGCGGTCTATCTGGAGCCGCGCAGCGATGCCCCTACCGGTTGGATCTCGGGGCGCAATCTTGTCAATCACCTGGACGATGACGCCGATCACCTTAACGTCTTGTGCGTGACAGAGATACCGGGGGAGGTAGAGGCGGAGGCTAGGATAGTCGTGACTCCTGACAATGATACAGACATGCTGTACCTAGCGAATAGGACGCGCCCCGAAGTCTGCCGACTCATTTGGGACCTGACCCCTTGTGAGGCATATACGACCGCAGAGGGCGGGGCCGGAGCTGCCTGTACGCCTGGCTTAACAGACGCATGGTGCAAAGATAGTGATAAGATCGTTGACGCGACGTCGCCTTCTGGCAGCCGGATCACTGTGGACTTTGCGGGCACGCCAGCAGACGCGGTGCGGTGCTATTGGCAGATCGAGGACGACTTGCCCAGCTACTATGGCACGTGGAAAGTCGTGGTTGTGGCCAAGGTTACTGGTATCACGGACACGATACGAATGCGAATCTATGGGTACGATACCTACACTCAGGAGAATGTTCAGGGGGGTATCTATGCGCCGAGGATTGAGCCGACAATCTGGACACTACATGACGGCTGGGGAATATTCAGTTTCCGGATAGGGGGAGCGGAATCGAATCTATTTGGCGCTGGCAACCGGTGGCGGATTGCCCTGTGGGCGGAGACGAACGGAACCACAGACGACCTACACATTGCCGGGGCAAAGATCGTGCCACTAGACGAATCCCTTTTGCTGGGGGGTGACCTAAAGGTATTGGCGTCCTATGAGGGTCAGATAATTGTTAAAGAGATGGATGGGGATAGGGGCGTCACGACGTACCTGGGAAGCATAGACCGGTATACCGCAAACAAGGCTGCGATCGGCATATACCCTAAACTACACCCGAACAGAACCAACGCACTCTATTTTATCCTGACTGACTGGAATCAAGAGGTACACATATCAGATACATTTAGAGTAGCTCTCACCTACCGGCCACGTGGTATCTTCCTGAGAGGCACCAACCCATGATGCCCTAGAACAAACCACGGATACCACCTTTGGAGGGCCGGGTGGAGCTTGCCTTCTGTTATCCAAGGCAATTCGGCGTGTAGTTCATGACCCCCATAGGACAGAAGATATTTGGCCAATCCGCGCTGTTCTTCGGTGTAGTCGCCTTCATACAGGCTTTTCATAGCTACGCGCGAGAAGATGTCGAAGTTTGTAGGTCCTAGATAGGTTGAGGCCATGATGTGTTGAGATTCATGTAAGCCCATCCAGCCCCAACGGCCTGCGGAGGCCGGGCATAGGTGCATGGCGCGGTCGGGGCCAGTCCACGCTGCCCCCTCACGACAGGGGCTTTCGTGGACGATAACGGGTATATTATAGAGAGTGTGAAGATACTCTGGTCTCCAGGGAGCCAGTGAGAGAATCAGAATAAAGAATTGATACATTGTCTTCTCCGCTGGCATCATACACCGACCCGATTGATTTGTCAAGGCGGTCACAGCCAGCGGGGTCAATACGATGGACGTGTATCTTTGGGTAGTGGCCTGGATAAAATGAGGACCGGCTAGGCGCATCTCAGGGGTTGCGACCGCAACAGACGCCCGAGGGGCTATCACCTCTTGGGCGTTTTTGTGTGCCCCTGAGTTGGGGCTTGACATTGCGTGCCATTTCTGCTATACTAGCTGTAGCACCATAGCAGATGCGGCACTGTACTAGCTACAGTGCCCAGAGAAGTGATAACCTGAAATTGTCACTACCATAGAGGGGGGGCAATCATGGGGGCACTAGCAAGGGTAGAGGCCAGGCCGCCAGCTCAGGGCACGCCTGGCGGGGCGGTGGTCAAGTCTACGCGGGACTGGCTGGCCAGCATTAACAAGCCCACGACCAAACGGAGCTATCGGGTCGGTCTCACAGACTTTGCCGCATGGCTAGGGCGGGACGTTGTGGGCGAGCCCTTTGGTCTCCACGACCTGCCAGTCAATGCCGGGCAGATCGTGAGCGCCCGAGGGGTGCGGCGCTATTTGGTGCACCTAGAGGCGCAGGGCAAGGCCAGGGCAACTATCAATCATCGGTTGTCCACGGTGCGCAAGTGGACGCGCTCCCTGGAAGAGAACGAATTGATACATCCTCACCGCGCAGAGGCGATCTATCACATCAGAGGCGTGGGCGGTGCCAATAAGTCCTATCGGCCATATCTCACAAGCGACCAGGTACAGACGGTGCTTGATAGCATCGGCACCGGCAAGCTGATTGACCAAAGGGATCGGGCACTATTCGCCTTGCTGGCGTGGACCGGGTTAAGGCGCTCCGAGGTCTGCGGTCTGCGCATAGGTCAGTACAAGCCAGTCAACGGCTACAAGATCATTGACGCCGTGGAGCGCAAGGGGCACTCTACCGATTGGGTCAAGGTGCCGGTGCCCCTACAGCGGGCGCTAGAAACGTGGTGGCAAGGTGCTGGTCTCTGTGATGCCGGTGCCCCGATGTTTTGCGCCGTGGGCAAGGGCGGCCAGCCAACCGGTGAGCCGTTGTCAACTAATGGTCTATACCTAATCGTCAAGCGCCGGTGCCAGGCCGCAGGTTTCGAGGGCATAACCCCCCACGCGCTGCGGCGCTCAATGGCCACGAACCTAGACCTTGCCGGTGCTCCGCGTAGCGTGATACAGAGTGCGGGCGGCTGGAAGGGCCAGGCGATGCTTGACGTCTACATTCAACAGACCGCATCTCTGGACCACCACGGCGTTGACTACCTGCGCTATCAATTGTGAGTGCTACTGGCACCGTGGCAGATATAGCACTACAGCAACCGCAGCACATAGAGCAATGGGGGGTCTACACTAGCTGTAGAGGGGGTACTTGTGAGGTCTATCGCAATCGTGAATCAAAAGGGCGGGTCTGGCAAGACCACCACGACCGCAGGACTGGCCGCAGCACTCAGAGATCGGGGGCGTTTCGTGGCCCTCTTGGACGCCGACGCGCAAGGGTGTCTCGGGTTGCTGACTACCGACGTCCAACAGGTAGACGCTGGCGGGTTGGCCCTGGCGCTGCGCAGACTGGCAGGCCAGGACTACACGATCATTGACACGCCCCCCAGTCTAGACGCGGCCAGGGCTGCATCAGAGTTGGCCGATCATCTTGTGATACCTACCCGAGCAACGTTTTTGGACCTGCGGGGGCTGGGCAATCTGTTGGCCACAGTGGACGTGAGCAAGATCGTCGGCGTCGTGGTCATAGCGTTTCGTCCTCACGTCTCCCATCACCGGAGGGTTATGGAGCGCATCGAGGGGCTAGGATACCCCATTCTGGCCAGGGTGCCGTTTAGCATCGCTGCCAGTGACGCGGGTCTGGCGGGGGAGGCGGTGACATCATACAGGGCGGCCAAAAAAACCGGCGTGGCCGCAGCATACCACGAACTAGCGGAAGGGGTCGAGCAATGGCAAAAGACAGACTAGAGCAAGCACTGACGCCAACGGAGCCAGAGGATGCCAACGCGCCAGCGGGCAAATCACCTAGCAAGGATTGGACGATCTCGGTATACGTTGGGCCCGAGATTAAGAGCCGACTGGAGCGTCTACAAACCGAGTGGGGCGTCAACGCCAGCCAAGTCACGAAGTTTCTGTTGGCATACGCCCTCGATGCCGTAGACGCGGGCAAGCTAAAGCCCAAACGCGAGACAGTGACGCGGGTGCGTCTGGAGTGAATCGCTGTAGCGCCGTCTAAGCGGTTTGTGAGCAAAACGCATACCAAGATATAGGGTCTCAGGCGGCACGGTGACGCTGGCCACCTGGCGGGCACTGGAGGCCGTGGGCAGCTAGGGACTAGAGGCATAGGCAAGGTGCGGGTACTGATAATCATTCTGGTATTCTGGCCGTGGCGGTTCACCTGGTTGCCGACGGTTCTTAAGGCACCGCTCTACACTGACCGGCAACTAGGTGCTGCGATCTGTGAGGGCCAGATTGCTTGTACTACAGTCGGCACACCGACGGTGGTGTTTGTGTCCCGAGATCGGGCCGATTGGGTCCGAGGCGGGGGTCTTGCTCACATGGTCATTCACGAGCTACAGCACTACCTACAGATTGAAAGCGGGTTGCGTGAAAGTGCCGACTGGCAGGGATTCTCTAGGGCGGTGGACGCGATGATATTGAGCAATGAGTATAGTGACCACGAGCGGAACACCATGCTTTACCTGCGGCGATGTGCACCGCTAGAGATGCACGCAGAGCTGCCGGCATTGCTCAGAGGCAAGATGCCCCCTGAGTTACAGCCGTGGTATCCCTGGTTTGAATTGGGCGGTGCTCACTGAGGGCAACACGATGGACGAACAGACGCCAACGCGAGTGCGAATCAGACCGGTCAGTCGATCTTGCTCAGGGTGCCCCATTCAGGACCGGGCAAGACCTGCGGGTCTCTGTAGCCTGTGCTGTACGCTGGTTGCCGATCGTGACGGTGGCCTGTGGGTTTCCTTGACACCTCTGGACGCTGGCAACGGCTGGCAAAGCATCGAGGTTAGCCGGCTATCGAGGGTGCCGCATGCGCTGGCCGTTGGCTGATGATAAGGTGAAATTGTCAACAGTAAAAGGAAGGGGGTGGTACAGCGGCAATCTAGGCTGGCTTGTCGACGCGCAGAGTGTCAGACTCACCCGAGGACGGAGGAACGAAGTGGAGAACAAAGAACTTCTCGAAGAGCTACGCGGGCAAATCGACGCGGTGGCACCTGGCCAGGTATCACGTGCAATCGACGCCCGCGCAGCACTGGACGATCATAGCACAGCCACGCAGTATGCCGCAAGCCTGGGGGCACTCAGGGCCTTGCTGGACTGGCTGGCGGGCGGCGACGTCGTGAAGTTGGGCATGATGTTAGATGATACACTCGAGGAGGCAGCGGCGCAGGTAGAGGGCTTGACAACGCTGCTCTTTGCATGGCGGCAACTGCATGAAGTACAGCGGGCTATCGAGGGCAAAGGATGGGATGATCTGACCGACGCAGACAAGCGGGCGATGGAGGCCGGTGCCCGCCGTGCTGCGCAAGACGCCCTCTATTCTCGGGGCAGCTAGTCAGATCGGGGGCCGTGGCAGCGTGGCCACGGCTCTACAAAGGGCCCTAGCCAGGGGGGACAGAAAATGACCGCTCGAATGACTGTAGAGCTCATTCTAGTCCTGCTAATCTTGACATGCCTAGCTGTTGGCTATTGCTCCGTGCTTCTAGGTATCGCCCTATGGGATCGGGAACACTCCGAGATGCCTACCCCTTGGGCACCCCCGTTTGTCCCCACGCAAGTTCTACTCCGTGGCAATGTGGCCACTGCCCCAAACCCAGGCGTCAAGGTCGCTTATATTGTATGGACAATGACAAGGGAATCACAAAGGGCGTAGGCAAAAAGGGGCGGGACTTTGCCGCCTTTGCTCTGATTCGCTAACCTTTAACAAAAAAAACCGCGCAAAATGACAGGAAAACCCTTTACTCTATATAGAGGGCAATGATGTTTTTGTAGCGTGGCCACCGTCCCGAACCTTAAAGATTCCCGGATTCATGCCGAATTGTTGGGAAAGAGCCGTTTTTGACTTGCGCAGCCTATGGCAGTAGTGGTATAATCCCGACCAGATTCTAGCTCAGTGGGCGAGATGCCTACCGGCTAGGGTCAAACCTGGCAGATGGGACCAGGGCACCCGACGCGAGATGCAGAGGGGGCGGAAGGTCTCTGGGCGAGATGCCCGCCAGATTGCAGACAGAGGGGGCGGCTATACCTCTGCGCTGTAGTCAGGGCGGGCGTTTTTTGTACTCGCAGCCGGGGCACCTATACACTACCGGTGGGCGGCACTTGCTAAGAATGCCCACATCTGGTATAATAGCACAACTGGCGTGGCGACTCAGGCCGGGCAATCATATCTGTGAAGCAATCGCCCTCGTAGTCGCCACCGAGGGCTTTTGCATAAAAGGAACGGCCCACCAGCGGGCAGCTAGTGGGCCACGGTGGAGCGGGTGGTACCCCCTCACTCTGCTTGACAGTATACCACGCGATAGCAAACTTGTCAAGTAGCAAAAGAGGGGCCACGCACCCGCCAACACGGGGGGACTGTGGCCTCTGTTTGTATCAGGACATACGCGGAACTTAGCGCAGCGGCGCTCAGGACGCGCCAGGATATGCCGCTGGCGCACTGGTATCTCTGCAAGGCACTAGACGCGGCACCTGAGCGCAGCAACCGACGTGGCCGGGGGAGAATCCGGTCGGACGTGTTCTACCGTTGGCTGCGCAGCCGACAACTGTTCTTCTGGAGCGGGCGGCCACTGAGTGAAAGGCGGTTCCGCAAGCATATCCGCCAGGGTGAGGGTATCTTCTGGCACGTCGGCCCAGGTAGGACCAATCCAGGTGATGCGCCCTCTGGCTGCTGGCTCTACCTGCATTCCTGGGATCGCGTCTGCGAGACGCTGGACGTGGTGCCCTGCGCGGTCCTAGAGATGCCGCTAGAGGCATTCAGGACGTTGCACAGCTTTCGTAGCTATTGCTACGGTGGTCTACTAGCCTATGAGCACACCGTATCCCGAGCACACCTCACAGCCGCCACCGGGATGACCAAAGAGACCATGAACCAGTATGACAAAGTAGTCCACACGCAGAAGCAAGCCAATCTCGGGCTTGCCCAATACAGTACTCACGCAGACGCGAAACGTCTGCTAGAGTGGCTCAATGAGGACGATGGAAGTGGCCCCAAACGCAAGCGGGGCTACATGCACAGAGACGGTCTAACCGTGGGCGTCTACATGCCCTCTACGCTATACGTCGATGGATTCAGGCCCTTGTCTAATGGTCGGGCGAAACGGATACGCGAACGGATGCTACAAGCTGACTCTTCTTTGCAATCATCCGATAGTAGTTATCATTCGTCGGCCTCTGCGCACCGTCGGTATTGTGATACCGGCCAACAGGCAAGGCGTTCCGAGAAACGCGGCACACTGGCACCTGAGTACTTTGTCAAGACGGGGAAGAAACTAGGCAAGTCTCGGGTGTGGCTCTATGGCCACGCATACCAGAACACAGGTGCGGAAACCTATGCTTTGGCAGCGTGAGTACAGTTTTCCTGACGGGTATCTTGTTTGTTTGTGCTCTGTCTTTGGAGGGGGATAGGTATGCGACACATCATCGGAACTGTGGTGCAAGAGAACCGATCACCTACCGGGCAACGGCTGCCCAACACCTATTATGGCGTAGCTAGTCACGAAGAGGCGGCCGGGATCGAGGCCGTGAAAGTATGGACCTGGGAAGAGTTGGAAGAGGCGGGGCCGAGCTGGGAGCCGCCAGCGTACAGGTGCGGCGGGGTGACAGCCAAGGGCACGCGCTGCGAGCGCGTTATCTTTGGGGAGAAGTTCTGCCACTGGCACAGAGGCCGCAGCGAGTTCGCCGAAGTTGGCCGCTAAAAAAGGGGTGAGCTGAGCCATTTTAGAATGGTGAGATAAATGGCGGGGCGCAGCGGGTTCGGAGAACTTCGGAGACGAAAAAAGGACATCGCCGGCACCGTTTAGACGGTAGACAAACGGTGACAGATAAGGGGGTCAAGAGTGAGCAAGACTGAGATCGAGGCGCGGCTATCGCAGCCGAAGACCATAGAAGATATGTACTCGTGGGCGATCCTCTGTGAACTGCGGGCAATCAGACAAGCCCTTGCTCCAGACAAGCCCACAACTGAGACAGTGGCGCTCAGAGAGACGAAGAAGCGCAGCAAGTAGCCGGTCGGACGGAGCATAGAGGAGGAGAAGATGGAAATGCCAACGCGTGCAAAGGTACTGGGAATCATCTCTTTGCAGTCTAGGATTCGATCACATAGCAAGAGATTCGGACCCAACAGGACGCCAGAAGCAGCGGCGCTATGGGGGGACGAAATGCCACCTGCGCTGCTCCGCCGTTGGAAATGGCTATTGGTCAAGGGGTACGTGAAAGCGATTCTGGCCGATCCGTTGGGTTTCCTGCTCTACTACTTTGGAGCCTATGGTCAGAGCGTGCGAGAAGAGCTGGACAACGACGACAAACAAGCTGATAGGCGGAGGGAATGGGAGATCAGAACCCATCCTAAGACATAGCCGATCGGAGGCCAGGCGGAGGCATGGTACCTGCTGAACGCCGGTCTTAATAGTCTAGGACCAACTACAGACCGGAAACAACCGGGGGGGCGTCAAAGTCGGGGCGCAGAGTGGAGAGGGGGGCGAACCGCAACCTTTGGAGGGGCAGCAAATGGCCGACGAAAGGATTGACGAACTAGTGCCCCGCGTGCTGACGGTGGCCGCGCAGGTGCACACAAGCGGGGGTGACATCGAGCGGGCGGCGGCGTCCGTGGCGGAGCAAGTCAGGGCTCTATACTATGCGGGCTATGATTTGCGGTGTGCCACGGTCAAGGCGCACCTCCTGCGGGACGATGTGCTATACCAGACGCTCCGAGAACGTCAACGGGGGCAGCAGTGAGAGAGAGGCGGAAGAGGTACGCCAGTAGACCGGGGCGGCTACGCACACCTGGCGATCTTGTGGCAGACAAACACGCAATATACAGACAACCGAAAGGGGTACAGAACGTGAGCAAGGGAGAATCAGAGTGGGGGCAGGTCTTGGCGCTAGTCAAGGGGTGCCATGAAAAGAGGTACGCGCCACCGGTGCGGGTATGGGAAGAGATCACGGCAATGGCCGAAGAGCTGGCGGGGCGGAACGAAGAGCAAGACGCCGGGGCCGGTGCGCTAGAAGACAGTTTCCGCTACACATTCGAGCAAGACGGCTTCTCGCCAGACGAAGCACAGAAAATGGCGGAGAGTGCGGTCGACGTGAAGCCGTGGGAGTTGCACTGACAGCAAAAGACCGGCTAGGCAATCACCACCTGGCGAAAGGAAAGGGGTACAAGACGTGGTGACTAATAAGAGATCAGAGGGAGACTGGACGGGTATACTGGCGCTTGTGGGGGAGTGCCACGAGAAGAACTACGCGCCGTCGCGGCAAATCTGGCAAAAGATCGTGGCGATGGTCAAGGACATGGGGCTGGGAGACGCCGACGGTGAGGACAACGTACCTGGCAGCGTAGAAGAGAGCCGGCGCAAGCTCGAAGAGGGCTATCGTGAGAAGTTCGAGGGAGACGGATTCTCGCCCGAGCAAGCGGAGCGCATGGCAGAGGACGCGGCAAACGCACCGCTTGTGAGGAATTGGCCATGAAAGCAAAAGACCGTCTCGCGCAGCTCGAGGAAGATCGAGCGTCCAGACTCCGCCAGGCTGAGGCCGCGGAGCTAGAGCTTGAGGCATATCAAGACAACCTCGGGGCGCTATCTGTGGGCGGGATGCCCACGGAACAGATCACGGCGGAGCTCGCCAGGTTGCGAGATGCAATCACGGTACAGCATTCAGCCGTCGATGTCTTGGCGGTGTCCATCGAGGAAGCCAAGCAACAGATACACATAGAGCGCCGGCAGGTGTGCGCCCAGAGGGCCAAGGCGCTAGAGGGGGAGCTTGCCACGCACTCCGCCAAAGTGCAAAAGCTCGCCACGGCACTAGCGGAGCTCGAAGAGGTCCCGCAGTTGGTTTTTGAGACGCAGACCTATGAGTGCACAAAGTCAATGCGGCTACAGCGTGATATGGAGCACTGGCGCACACAGGCGCAGCGCATGGGGCAGGGCTTGCTAGAGACGCCGAAAATCTTTTGAGTTGACCGGCGGGGTCGTTTCCTCCTCCGCCAGTCGTTGCGTATCCGGCAAGGGACACTCCGACCTTGCCGGGCCAGGCGCAGGGTGCCGGGATGGTGCCCCGTGCGCCGACTCGAATAGGGTGCAGGGATGGGAGACTAACTAGTCTCCCATCCCGCACCGGACAAAGTGCAATTATGAGCGAAAGCAAGACGTCGCAAAGGCGAGTGGCGGCCACAAAACGCCAGGCCGCAGCGATGGAGCTTAGAGGCAAAGGGTACACCTTCGAGAAGATAGCCGAAGAGTTGGGCTATCGGGGTCCGAGCGGTGCGTTTCGAGCCGTGTCTGCGGGACTGGACAAGACGCTACGCGAGCCTGCGGCGTCCCTGCGGGTCCTAGAATCGGAGCGGTTGGACCGCTTGCTAGAGGGGGTCTGGAAAAAGGCCGCAGGGGGCAACGTCCAAGGGGTGCGGGCGGTCCTGGCGATCTTGGAGCGCCGGGCTAAATTGTGGGGATTGGACGCCCCAACACGCTATGAGATGTCACAGGTCTTGGCGTCTGCGGACGGGGCGAAAGTCTGTGAGGCGATCATGGGGGCATTAAAGCCGTGGCCAGAGGCGGCGGAAGCCGTCGGTGCGGCGTTAAGAGGTATGACCGGTGAGTGAACTATCTGAGGCCATGTTAGCGGCACTAGAGCGGGCCACAGGGACCGCAAATCATCCCTCTGTCACGATCTATCGCCCCGACGATCCCGACGATCCCAACGCGCCACCTAGAGGGATGCTGGGCGACGATAAGGGAACCGGGACGATCTATCTGCCAGAGGTCGACCAACTGCCAGGGGCGGGTACAGAGAATGACTGACAATCTGGCGGTTGAACTGGCAAGGGCGTTTACAAAGGCATTGGAAGAGGCGCAGCCGCCGGGCATGGTCAATCTGGCAGAACTGAGGCGGTCTATAGAATCGAAGCTATTCAATGTCCCGCTCGAAGAGGTCGCAGAACGTGAGCCGGACTGGATCGTATGGAAGGCGATCACCTCAGGAGAGGCGGCCACGACTAGGCGGAAGCTAGAGCGCAAACTACTTAGCCCTGCGGCCACGTTTTCAGGGCAAGAATAGGTGTCGATAATACCTAGTTATCGGGGGTAACAAAACATGCCGTACATTTGCCAGTTGACCAACGGAACGGACACCATCGACCTACAGTACAACGCTATTGGATTCAGTCTACTAGATAGGGGCATACAGATTGGGCACCCGCAGCGTGTCTCTCTCTATGGTGGCCGGCTCGAGCTCGAGCTTGTCAGGACCGAGGACGGCAAGCGGTACGTGCCCCTGGCGTTGGATGTAAAGGGCTCTTCTGGCCAGGACTTGATAGACCGCGTCAACGCGCTAGAGGCGATGTTAAGGGACGCGGCCAGCTATCGCACCGACAAGACCGGGACCGAGGTTTTCCTTAATGTCAAGATCGACGATGCCCTTGAGGGCGTCCTGTTGCCGGTCCTAGAGGGCGAGATAAACACGAATGAGCTGTACTCGAAGTGCTCAGAACCGTATGATCTTATCACCAAGTTGCCGGTTATGGTGACTTGTGAGCCGTATTGGGAGGCCGACGCCACCGGCACGCTAGAGAACTACATCGACAATCCTGGCTTCTGGCGGGGCGCTGCGCCGGGTGACTCGTGGGCTGAGGCTAACGGTGGTGACGTCACCTCTACGATAGATCCCGACGTCTGGGAGGTCATGGGGCGATCTCTAAAGCAAGTCTACATCGTGGACGCGGTGAACGACACGGGGGTCATTAGCGACGCCCAGACGGTCGTAGCGAGCACAGAATACTATTTCGAGGCCAGGAACTACCGGGCGGCTGGCTGCGACGTCTTAACGGCGCAGGTCTACGATGCCAGCAACTTCGCACCCATTGCCGCCAGCGTGCTCACATTCAACGGGGCAACCGGAGAATGGGTCAAGGACGGCGTGGCATTCACAACGCCGGTCGGTTGCGTTAGCGTACAGATCGAGTTGTACTGTCTGGCCGCAAGT
>Ga0307380_10010190_pt1 | contig 11851 bp, 25 predicted proteins | sample UN3MG_FD_202239 | JGI IMG/M metagenome (GOLD analysis project Ga0307380, IMG submission 202239) | Soil microbial communities from Risofladan, Vaasa, Finland - UN-3 | ecosystem: Environmental > Terrestrial > Soil > Coastal area > Acid sulfate soil | place: Finland: Risofladan, Vaasa | collected... | reverse complement strand
CTAACAAGACCCTAACAAGTGGGAATGAAAAGGTAACAAAAGATCAACTTCAAATGGTTAGAGATAATATAGAGATTATGGAGAAGATGTTGCTAAAGTATGATGGAGTTGGTTTAGCTGCACCACAGGTTGGAATCAACATGCAGTTTTGTATTATTAGGCATAAAGATTGTAATGTTAATATGATCAATCCCCAAATTGTGTCTCATAGTAAAGATACGGTTAAAGATTCTGAAGGATGTTTGTCTCTTCCAGATGTGATTGTCTCCGTAAAAAGACGTAGGCTATTAACAGTGGAGTACTTAGATGAGAAGTGGGAAGTGCAATGTCGCACTTTCGAGGGATTTGAAGCTAGGATCGTGGCACATGAAATAGATCATTTAGTAGGCATCTTACTAACACATCGTATGAATGAAGTTGATAAAATGAAGAATAGATTTGCTTTGCGTCATTTAAGGAGCTTAGCAGAAGATGGGTAAGTTGATTGATTTAACGGGTCAAAAATTTGGTAGACTGATTGTTATTGAGCGTACATTGAATCAAGGTATACAGACATCGTGGTTATGTCAATGTAGTTGTGGTCAACAAACTATAGTTAAGGGAAATAATTTAAAAAATGGCCACACCAGAAGTTGTGGCTGCTTATATCGAGAAAGTCGTAGAAATAATCGATATGGCTATAAACATGGTTATTCGAATTCTCACACATACAATACATGGCATTTAATGTTACAGCGTTGTAATAACCTTATGCATACTGCTTATAAAAATTATGGTGGTCGTGGTATCAGGGTTTGCGAAGCATGGCTAAAGTTTGAAAACTTTCTTCAAGACATGGGAGAGCGGCCAGAGGGTATGTCTCTCGATAGAATTGATAACGATGGAGATTACTGTAAAGAAAATTGTAGATGGATTACTCAAGGTGAGCAAATGAGAAATACACGTAGAAATATAACCATAACTATAGATAATGTTACCAAGTGTTTAAAAGAATGGTGTGAATTTTATCAACTATCATATCATAAAGTATATGATCGCCTTTATCATGGATGGACACCAGAAGAGGCTCTAGAATTAATTACAAGGAAGAAAAAATGAAAGATAGAATCATACAAGAGCTACATAATATAGAAAAAGAAAAAAATATCCAAATTTTATATGCTTGTGAAAGTGGATCTCGGGTGTGGGGTTTTGAAAGTAAGGAAAGTGATTTTGACGTTAGGTTCATTTATATGCATAATAAGCAATGGTATCTTTCATTAAACGAAAAACAGAAAGATACTATTGAAAAATTTAGTGATGACAAACTGCTTGACTTTGCGGGGTGGGAATGCCGTAAAACTTTAAATTTGTTCGCAAAATCCAGTGTGCCATTAATTGAACACCTTTATTCGCCTGAGATATACATCAATAGCGGATTGGGGTTCCGAGATAAACTTATACTGCTACTGAACGATTATTATTCATACACATCTTGTATATATCATTATTTTCATATGGCCCATGGTAATTTGCGGGAATATCTTAGGGGTGATGAGGTATTTTTGAAAAAATACCTTTATGTTATCCGTCCCCTACTTGCCTGTAAATGGATCGAGGCTTATGGAGATAGAAGGGTTTCTCTTGACATTAATGATCTATTGCATCTTCTGCCCACCGATACACTTAGGCAGGAGGTTGAAAAATTAATAACTGCGAAAAAGAATGGAGATGAATTATCAATGGGGCCAAAAATTCCACGACTTCATGCATGGATTGAGTCTGAACTTAAGCGACTAGAAGAGCTTAGGGATGCTGGCGGATTCAAAAGTCCAGATGCACGGAAGATCAATAAAGAAAAACTAGATATCTTCTTTAGGGAACAACTAGAGTTGATGTGGAAATAGGAGGATTTATGCCCAAGGATGAGAAGGGTAGTTTTGAACCTTATGATGATGCAATTTATTATCCACAACTAACTTCTGGAATACATATTGTTACAATTTCTGAATTAGTGATATTTTCGAGATACTTACATCTTAGCAGAATAACTAAAGCTGTGAACAAAATAAAAGAGCGGGGTGGTAAACGTAAAAAAGATTATATTATTACTATTGACAAAAGTAAAATGACGTGTAAACTATATACAACAGATAGTTTTATTTCTCGTCACGAAGATGATGTATTTTAATATGCTTATTGTTGCCATCTTATCAACCTTATTTTTTTTTATTGACAGAAGATGTCGTAAACGGTATAATATAAATTATGACAAGTATTGGCCATTGATTATTATGATCATGGCATGGGAATTATGGTTAATAGTGGAGTAGTTATGTCTGATGATCGTAGCGAAAAAGTCGTAAGGGCAACCGCTAAAGGGTGTCTGTATATTGAATTAAATAAACTTGGCTTGTCTTTAGCTGATGTAGAGTCCGTGTGGAATACCTTACAGTCTTTTGTGGCCTCTCAGGCAAAAGTAGATGGTTATAAGCGTGGTTTTCCAGCTATGATATTTGATAGTCCTGGCGGTACTTGTATTAAAATTGAAAGAGATTAAAAATGAAAGTTGCAGCTACCGGGCACAGACCATCTAGGTTAGGCAACGAATATGATTACGATGGACCCTATACGGCCTATATTCGTTCCGAACTCCATAAGTTACTTAGGCAACTAAAACCAAACAAAATGATTTCTGGTATGGCTCTTGGTTTTGACACAATTTTTGCCTTAGCAGCCCTTAATTCTGATACTCCACTTATAGCGGCTATTCCATTCGAAGGACAGGAAAGTAAATGGTTTCAAAAAAGCCAAGAACTATATCATAATATTCTCAATGACCCACTTACCACACAGGAATATATTTGTGAACCAGGATATGCAGCGTGGAAGATGCACAAGAGAGATCAGTGGATGGTAGACGAATGTGATCATTTGATTGCTGTATGGGATGGAAAACCCAAGGGTGGTACATTCAGCACCATAGAATATGCCAAAAAAATCAAGCGTCCCTATACTATTATTAATCCTAATAGATGGAAAATTAGAACGAAGATTGTGAATATTAAAAAAAATGATCCTTATGATATTTATATAGGCAGGGGCAGTAGATGGGGTAATCCATTTTTCGAAGGTAGCCGACAAGAAAATATTGAAAAATATCGTGAATATGTTTGTGGTCGTCAAGATTTAATAAATATTCTTTCAGAGCTAATAGGGAAAAGACTCGGTTGTTTTTGTGCTCCGCTGCCTTGTCACGGAGACGTTTTAATAGAATTAATGTTGGAACATGAAATATTTTAATTGGAGGTTACAATGTCAACGCTAGATCTACAAATTAGTGCCAGTATTATTGAGCATCTGGCCCGCTTTAATTCGCGTGGTAGTATTCGCATGTTGGTGAACACTGTTAACACAAAATTTCAAGAGGAAAAACTTCCATACCGGATGACATTTTCTCATGAGACTAAGAAGATTCGCGTTAAGGAGATTAAGCAGTCATGATACGATATGTTAGATCAATAGTTCGAACGTGGGAAGAATTTGAGGTTAGTATAAATGGGTGGGAACAGAAAATTAAGCTTACTGATAGTGAAGACTTTAAGAGCGTCGGCTTTCTAGAGGTTTATAATAATCTAAAAGACTTCAAGGCACTTTATCCTAATGAAGACCCTATTATAATGGAAGTGATTCCCATGGAAGGTAAAAAATATAAGAAGTGGGTTACCGAACAGGCTGAAAAAGAAGAAAAAAACGAATCGTAATTTTTTAAATTATATTGGAGAAAAACAATGGTCAGTGTAAACAAGGTGATGATTATCGGAAGAATAACTCGTGATCCAGAAGTACGATATACTCAGGGTGGTTCGGCAGTAGCAAATTTTGGTGTGGCTCTTAATCGTACATATAAGGTAAAGGACGAGCTAAAAGAAGAGACTACGTTCGTAGATGTGTGTGCGTGGGGAAAGACAGCCGAATTTGTAAATAAGTATTTTAATAAGGGTAAAAATATCTTTATTGAAGGTCGCCTTAATATGCGTGAATGGGAAGGTCAAGATGGTATGAAGCGTAGCAAGCTTGAGGTTGTTGCTGATAATATTCAGTTCGTAGGCGACAAAAACGGAAGTTAATTTTATTCTCGTATTTATGTATATAAATGGACTTTGGAAGAAGCCCTAGAATTAGCAGAAAGGAAATAATATGTCACCTATACCTACACCAAGAAAAGATGAAGAAAAGAAAAGTTTTATTTCTCGTTGCATGAGTAATAAAACAATGAAATCAGAATATCCAGATCAAAAGCAACGTGCGGCGGTTTGCTATAGTCAATTTAAAAAATCTCAAGGTGAAAAAGTAAATTCAGATGATCCAGAGGGTGAATTGTCAATAGAAGAACAGGGAGAAATAAAAGAAATGGTAAAAGAAATGTTTCCGCCGCTGACGGAGGAGACTGATGAAAGTTGAAGTACTTAAAGAGGCAGGATTTGAAGAAGCTTTATTGGGCATTTCACTATCATATGACACGGAATATGATATTTTAAAACAATATAAAGTAGCTAAAAAGTTAGCACCAAAAGATTTGGCTCATAATAAATTTCTTGAAAGTATGCAGGTATGGATCGACATTACAGCCGCTCGCTATTGGTGGCAACAATTCGACACTTATCGCGTTGGAACTACTAAGCAAAGTGGATCTACGATGCATACCATTATGAGGCGTAACCTGAAACAGGATGATTTTGAAAAACCGATTTATCCATCAACACTAGATAATTTAAATCATCTTATTCGTATCAAAGACTTTGATCAACTAAAAAATGAGTTGCCAGAGGGATTTTTACAACGTCGAATCGTAGCTACGAATTATAAAGTTCTACGTAATATGATTCTACAGAGAGGAACCCACAAACTCAAAGAATGGCAATTTTTTCTTTATACTGTTCGAAGTCAGGTTGAACATAAAGGTTTTTTGCCAAAAATTAAGGAATAGTCAATGACTAAATTCGGTGATGATATGAGACACTTATGGCGTTTTATCAAAAAGAAATTTGGTGGTCCGATGACCCTAAATGATTATCAGGCTGAAGCTTGGAAGACTGCCATCTATCCCTGCAAAGGCCATAATTTAGTTTACCCTATTCTTGGTCTCAATGGTGAAGCTGGTGAACTTGCTGAACATTGCAAAAAAATGATGCGTGATGACAATAATAGGTTGACTTTGGAACGTAAGGCTGCTATTATAAAAGAGGTAGGTGATGTGCTGTGGTATGTTGGTGCCCTCTGTCAGGAACTTAATATTCCTCTGGAAAAAGTAGCTCGCAAGAATTTAGAAAAATTAGCAGATCGTAAAAAGCGAAACAAGATTCGGGGTTCGGGAGATGATCGATGAGTAAGTTGTGGGATTGGATTTTGTGGTGCTGGTGGAGAATTCGAGAATGGCCCTATCATTTGAAGTGTCGTTTCTTCAAACAATATTATAAAATTAAAATTAAAACTCTTACTAAATATTGGTGGCTCGAACTTGATGACAAAATGGTTCATGGCCTTATGGAGCTAGTACGAGAATATGTAGAAGATCATGGTTCTTGGACTATCGAACATATCAAGGAGGGGTGGAGTAAGGATGACTATATTGCATCTGGCTGTAATCCCGATGAAGAAAATTATGGCGTAGACGAAATGCTATCTGATCAGTGGGATGATGAAAAGACTATTTATGATATCTATCTGTGGTGGAAAGAAGATTATCCCAGACTTGTACAATTAATAGACGATCTATATGACGAGAAACCTGACTTTAAATATCATACTAAAAGGTGTGATACTGTTGTTAGATGGGTATCAGACAACACAGAAGATGAAGAAAGTCTACAAAAACTTTATTATAATCTTATTTTTGACTGTGAGACTACTTTGGAAGATATGCTGACAGAAAAGCTTTGCACTATTATTAAAATGCGAAAAGGAATGTGGACATAATGGAAGAAGATAATTATTACATGAGCCTAGCGATAGCAGCAGCTAGGGTAGGTATGAGTAAAGGTAATTCGCCATTTGGGGCTGTTATCGTAGATGCTAATGGAACCGTTCTGGCATGTGGACATAACCAAGTATTAGAAACGGGAGATCCTACGGCTCATGGTGAAATTGTTACTATCCGAAAAGCAGTTAAAGACACATACCTTCCGTCTTTTCATAATGTCACAGATATGGAAGGAAAAGTACTTGGCACCGTCCAAGATAAACCTGGCGGAATGTTTTTGGAAGGATGTACAATTTATACAACAACTGAACCATGTTTGGGCTGCTTTGGATTTATTCATTGGAGTAGGATTAAAAAAATTATTTATGGAATTAGTTTAGATATAGCGGCAAAATATGGGTTTAGTGAACTAAAAATATATGATACACAGATAAAAGAAATTACTGGAAGTAAAATTGAAATTATTGATGGCATTTTAGAAAAAGAAAACATGCGACTATTTGCAGACTGGGAAGAAAGAAATGGGCAAAGTTATTGATTTAACCGACCAAATATTTGGTCGCCTAAAAGTAATTGAATATATTGGTAAAGACAAATATAAATCCTGATAAAGTATATAAACGTATTGAAAATGGATGGTCTATTAAAGAAGCGTTAGAACTTATTGAAAGGAAAAAATAGTGGATAAAGTAAAGTTTTTTCAAAGTAAGAAATTTTTGTCAATGCAAACAGGAATTATGGCTATTTTTATGACCCTCGAATTTTTCGAAGAGTTTTTCACTCAAAATCCTCATGCGGTATATGTTGTTTTTCCCTCCATAGTGCTGCTCTCTATTGTTTACGCTTATGCGGAAATGACTGTTGATAAAGCAAGAGCTAAAAACGGGGGTGATGATGACAACAAATAATACACATGGCGATCCAGATCCATTTATCTATGCTAAATATGAAGCTCTAAAAGAGTTAATAGGTGGAAATTTAGGTAATCATTGGGTTCAGCCAACCTCCATGTGCAAATGTAATGAACAGGGTAATACAATAAATGGTCTATTAGAAAAAATTTCAAACTTAGAAAATACCGTTGCCGAACTAAAAACACGTATAGAATGGATGGAAAATTATGATAAAAAAAATAATGATAACACTGCTGATGATAGCAGCATTTAGTGTTTGGGCTGACGCACAAAGTCAACGCACCCATTCTCGAACCAAAACAAGCCGCTCTATTAACTATAAACACTATTATAATAAAGATAAGTGTAGACAAAGACTTGTTCATCGCCTCTATCAAAAGCAAGCACAAAAATATTTTTTCAAATATACAATGCCGAAATCGTGGTACGATATGAAACGGCGTAGTCGTAGTACTGCTCGATATTATAAAAGGAGATAATAATGCCAGAATTTAAAGATAATGCAAATATTCCATATCTATTTAATGCTCTCAGTGATGAAGAAAAAGAGTCGGTTTTTCAACTACAAGACTTTATGACAAAATACAAAGATGAAATACCAAAAATGTCTATTCTTGCAATGATGCATTATTTGGCAGTTCAACTAAATGATATTGTTGACAAATGGGCAGATCTTGCAGCTAAAGAAAAAGAAGCTATAGCACCAGTTACTGAAGATACCAGGCGTTTTCTGAATATGGCTTGTTACGCACAATTTATCGCTTTCGTCTTGGCCCATAAAGACCGCCTATCAAACAGCAGCAATATTATAAAAACAGTAGATAGCATGTTGAAGGCTCTGTATGGAGACAGTAAGAAATGAAAATTTTAGTTTTAGGTACTGGTCCAGTCGGAAGAGAGATTTGTGCAGAGCTAATCTGTCAGGGTCACAAGGTATGTTCCGTAGATTCTACACAGCCGAATACTCTTGAGGGACATCACCATCATCATCAGGTGGATGTATGGCAGTTTATCAAAGAGAATATGGCAATTATCAGAAACAAAAATCTGATTATCAATGCGTTACCTGGCAGTATTTCATACGAAGTCCTTCAAAAGCTAATTCCCCTTGGTGTCCCTATTGTAGACATTTCCTTTATGGAGGAAGATACCTCTACACTAGACGAGCTAGCTAAGTTTTACAACACCACAGTTGTTTATGATTGTGGGATAGCTCCTGGATTATGTAATATCATTTTAGGACACCATTTGAATCAGGGGCCAATTGATGGTTATGTATGCTGGGTTGGCGGATTTCCCAAAAACCCCAAGGAACCATATAATCATAAGACGCTTTTTTCCATAAGAGATTTGTTGTCAGAATACACTCGTCCTGCTCGCTACAAATTTAAAGATGATATTAAAACTAATAATCCACTAGATATATCATATCCATATGTGGACAATCAATATCTAGAGGCGTTTATATCTGATGGCCTTAGAAGTTTACTGAAACTGCCCGTTTCTCACATGGAGGAATTAACCCTAAGACACAAGGGGCACATTGAGACTATGCAAATATTGCGGGATGGCGGATTTTTAAAACCCGAAAATATAGAATCAACAATAAAAGTATTAGAAAAAGAATGGCAAATGAATCCCGACGAAGAAGATGCATTTACAATGAGAATACTTGTTGAAAGAACGGGCGATACACCAATACATTATCGTATATTTGACGAATATAAAGATGGTGTGACGGCCATGGCAAGAACTACGGCCTATAGTTGTGTTGCGGTGGTCAATGCCTTTGCAACATGGGGATTTAATATTCCTTACGGCGTAATGTCGCCTGAAGAATTTATTATGAATACAGAAGGTGATGAGGCATTTAAATGGATTATGAATTATATCAAAAGTAAGGATATCACCATTTTAACAGAGGGACTATAATGGAAAATAATATTAGAAAAGCAATGCTACATGTCGATATGCCAGATGGATCTGTATGGGGGATTTTAGTATCCTCTATTGCTTATAATAGGGCTTCTTATTATGCCAAAGAGTATGACGGTAACGTAGCTCGCTCCTTAAATGAAGATACGTGGCCTCTATTCGAGATGGATGCATATGAGATTCGGGATTGGGCAGAAAATAATATGAATTGGATTGATGTAAGAGAAGGTGCTGTTTTAATTGAAGATGCTAGGCTTGATGCAGGATTTCAAGAGGGTTGGGTTAACGGAGCTAAGGAAATCGTTTATAATGATGATTAATATGAAGGGAGATAACAATGGGGTGTTATGATACAGTTGAAGTACCTTGTCCAGAATGTGGAAAAATTGAATATTTCCAATCCAAAAGCGGCGAACGTATGATGGAAAATTATACGTTACAAAACGTTCCCGATGATGTCCTAGTCGATGTTAACAGACATGCACCTTATAAATGTAGAGATTGTCAAACTTTATTTCTTGTAAATCCTTTTTCTCTACAAGAGTCTATGAAATGGATGAGCACCTATAATCCCCACGATCTTTATGGAGAAGAAGATGAATAAATGTAAAGTATGCGGAAGTGATATGATTGAGTTGTTTAGTTCATCGGCATGTCCAAATGATTGTGATAAAATATGTGTGGATAATTCCGATAAGGGGGATACCACCTTAGACCCCCCGAAAGAAAAAGAGGCTAAAAATATACATCGTCGGAGTGGTTTTTTTTCAACTCCAACCGAAGAAGAGGTTCAGAAGCAAAAAAAAGCAGCATTGAAGGCATTGGCTAATTTTAATACCATGGCATGGAAATTGGTTGGCAATATGACCCATATGATAAAAGCAATTAACGAAGTTGTAATTTCTTTGGAAGAATTTGGTAAGACAATAGAGGATCTATGTATTCCCAATGAACAACTGGCTGATTATGATAATTGGTTTACGGGCGTTCATTCAGGCAGATTTGATGTATATAAGCATCCGACTGAATCACTATATAAAATTGTAAGTAGGTATGATCAAGTAAATGTTGTGCGAGAAAAACCTACAATAGAAAATTATGATTGGGACTTGATTGAAGAAAAGCACGGAATAAATAATCCAAAAGACAAAAAATATGCAGCCGATTGGTATCGTCAAGAATATCAGCGTGATTTTACGTGTGATATTGAACCAGTGCCAATGCCCTCGATAATGGATGAGGCTATAAATGCTGAAGCACACAGATTAATGCATGAGCAGGAACGGAAAATAATTGAGATACTTGGAATACCACGCCGTTTACTTGGGAAGGGAATATACAATGAAGTGGACTAATAAACGCCCGACCACAATCGGTAAATATTGGTTCAGGAAAGATGGTAATCTGATACGCTGTATCATAAATGTGTGGAAAATCAGGGATGGTGATGGTACACTATATACAGACTATGACGGTGGTGCCGCTTTGATGGACACGTATTTTGATAATAGCCTATGGAGCAATAGGCCAATTCCAGTTCCAGAAGATTGACTTTATGGAGACAATTATGTTATGGTGTGTGCGATTTCGTTATGTTCCTCCGGAAATGATGATGGCCCCGAGATACCTTATACCCACAGAGCAGGCGGGAATTAGGGCTGAATCTGCGGACGAAGCTTGGTCTAAATTTTTGTCTGATATCCACTTAGATCAGCAGGATTGGTATCGTAAAGAAGAAATTTACCTTTTGGAGAAATAAAATACTATGAGTCATCTCCCTAAAGGTAAGAAAAACCTACTATTCACAATCACCAAAAAGGACTTCAAGATCAGCTACTTTTCCGGATCCGGAGCTGGTGGACAACATAAAAATCGTCATATGAATTGTGTGCGTATCTCCCACCCCGAATCTGGGGCTAGTGCCATAGGACAGTCCCATAAAAGTAAGCAGCAAAATATCAAAGAAGCCTTGACAAACCTGGTGAAGCATGGTAAATTTAAGATGTGGCACTTAAGAAGAGTGCAAGAGATCATAACTGGCCAAACCATAGAGGATAAGATCAAAAAGGCAATGAAACCCGAGAATCTAAAAGTGGAAGGTCGGGATAAAAATGGTAAGTGGTGTGAGTTAAACGATTAAGGAATTTACAATGAGTCCAACAATTTTAGCTTTAAGTTTATGTTTTTTGGCTATTATACTTCTACTGGTTCATTCTTCACAACAGCAAAAGAAAATGAAGCTACGTACTGGTGATTATAAAAATATAGAAAACATATATATTACCATGAAAGAAGAGCAGTTTACACAAATTGTTGAAATTAATCCACAGATTACAATTTTTGCAAATGAGCAAGGTGAAGTTATGGATGTTAAAATTAGTCATCCAGTTAATGTAGTAATAAACAGTAAGTCGGGTTGCGGCGGGGAGTTACCGAAATTTTGAATATGGAATGATGTGTGGTGAACAGTCTGTATTTGGTGAAATAAAAGATATCTTAAAAGATGCTCCTTAAGGAAATTGACATGGGTAAAATATGGAAGAGTATTAAAAAACTTTGGGGGTCAATGGACAACGTACCCCCCAACTGTCCCACTTGTAGTGGCACCGGAGAGCCTGCACGACCCTATCATCCGTGGGCAGAGCCGGTATGGTGGAAGGGACAGGTACACATGGTTTGCCATAATTGTAATGGGAGGGGGAAGGTATGAAATATGAATATATGGTTCTTGATTATGGAGCAGAATATCCCCGAGATGCTGTTAAAATAAGCTGTGGATGGGATAATCCTGAAGATGTAGCAGAAGAAGCAGCCCAAGACTATTGGGATAATTGTGACGGGTGGGAAGCATCATGGCCTAACACATTTGAAATATTCGACGAAGGCAAAAGTGTCGGGAAATTTGTGGTCGAGATGGAAGCAACTCCGACTTTTTATACTATTAAGCAGATAGACGGAGATGGATCATGAAATGTAACAAGTGCAACGGCGAAATGACGCAACTATTGACCTCGTTCTTCTGTCCAAAGTGTGAAGGGGG
>Ga0307380_10010188_pt1 | contig 11852 bp, 8 predicted proteins | sample UN3MG_FD_202239 | JGI IMG/M metagenome (GOLD analysis project Ga0307380, IMG submission 202239) | Soil microbial communities from Risofladan, Vaasa, Finland - UN-3 | ecosystem: Environmental > Terrestrial > Soil > Coastal area > Acid sulfate soil | place: Finland: Risofladan, Vaasa | collected... | reverse complement strand
TGTAGGGCGGGCTCCGCCCGCCGACGAACGCACGTCCCGACGGGACGTGGCACCCAGCGAGGCGCGCGGGAAGTTGCGGGCAGGCGACACATCCCCAGCGGATGTGCCTCGCGAGGGGCACGCCCCATGCGGGCGTGGCGTCTGCACTGCCGTTACGAAGTCGGGCATTCGTTCTCGCGGCGCAGTCGGCCGCGGGCGGTCCCCGGCGAAGCTGAACCTCCGCGACACGCAGCCGCCGTGAGTCGTGACGTTTGGCGGCGAGCGTTTGCCCCGGAGTACCTACCGTCCCGTGGCCGCATCGGCGCCGGCCGGGTGTGCGGCGAGAAAACGCGAGGACGGTGCCGCATGGCCCGGCCGTGCCAATGCCGGCGCAACCCAGGGTGGCACGCTTCTGCTTGCAGAAGCGTGTTTGTGGAGAAGCACGCTTCTGGCACAAAGCGCCAGAAGCGTGGCACCGAGCTTGCGGGGAAGCGCGTTCGGTTGTGACGTGGCACCCGTCGCCGAGGGGGCCATTGCGCCGGCGAGGAGAAGACAGCGGGCCGCTGACCCATCTTATTCAGGAGTGCCGAATGAAGATGACGGAATGACGGATACCAATTCGGAAGGATGGGTGCCACGCCCCGCCGGGGCGTGCCTGTGGTGGAGAACGCCGGCAGCGGCTGGAGAAGCATGTCCCGCCGGGACATGGCACCCAGACGGTTGCGCATTCTACCCGCTTGACGGCCCTGCGGGCCTGAAGGAATGACGGATAGCAGGTCGGACCCGCGTTGGCGGCGAATCGCGCGTCAGGGCATGGCGGCCGGGCCGAGTTTGGCCCTCAGGGCGTCTACCAGGTCGTTGGTGCGCTTCAAGGCGCCCTGCTCGCCGGGGTGGTAGTTGCTGTTGAAGAACATCTGCCTGGGCAGGCAGGCGGACCGGGGCGTGTTCAGGACGGGAAAGCCGAGCCGCCGCCTGAGCTCGGCGTCGATGTGCTCGACGGCCTGGCGCGAGCGGTCGTAGTACGACTGCATAACGGCCGGGTGGGCGTAGAAGGCGCTGGCGCCGCCCCGGCGGGAGAGGCGGCCGAAGGCGTTGAGGCGGTCGATCGTGCGGTCGATCTGGCCCTGCGAGCCGGGCAGCAGACGCAGGGGCGTGGGCGGCGCGAACTCCGGCGGGGGCATCGTGCGGTGCATTACCAGGTCGCCGCACTCGTTGAATCCGCTTCTGACATATGGCGGCTCGCTGCGGTCGCGCTTGCCGCGGATGCCGCGCAGGCCCCTGCGGACGGCCGCCCCGATGTAGCCCATGCCCAGGTCGCCCAATCGCTTCGGCGAGAAATACGCCAGGTTCGCCGGGCGGTGCTCCAGCACGCGGACGATCATCGCGGAGCTCTGGTCCTGCACGAACTGCTCGTACTCCAGCGAGATGATCACGATGTCGCCTTGTCTGACGCGGCCGGCCACCTCGCCCAGCATGTACTCGACTCCCAGCAGTGCCATCAGGCCCATGTTGACGGCGTGGTAGGGGGGCATGCGGCGCTCGACGGTCGGGCAGTCGGTGCTGAAGGCCACCGACGAGCCGCCGACGAAGATCACCCGCGGGGGCGGCGCCTCGTCGAGCAGTCGGTTCTTGTCGATGGTGGCCGCGGCGTAGTGGTCGTCGTCCGGGCGGATCGACGAGAAGATGGCCGCGCCGATCGCCGCCTGTATCGCCGCGAAGAGGCCCAGGTTTCGAACGAAGCGTTTCATGCGTTGTCCTAGAACTGGAAATAGAGGAACGCGCCGCTGACGCGCGTTCCCACGTCCAGCGTTACCCAGATGATAAGCGTATAGAGTGCCCATCTGGCCCATGGCGGCCAGCGATCCAGCGACAGGGCGTGCTCCCTGCGGCGCTGGAGCCACTCGATGCCGACGAAACCGGCCAGGAAGTACAGAGTCCGCCTCATCCAGCCTTCCTCGGCGAGCATCCGCCACAGGGCCTGGTAGCCCGCCGGCGAGAAGGCCTCGGCGAACATGCTCCTGTAGATCAGCAGGGCCTGGTTCCAGGTGGCGTCGGGGATGGTGGCCGCCCGGAACAGTACCCAGAGCAGGCAGGTGATGGCGAAGGTCAGCAGCATCCGCCCGAGTGCGCCGGCGGTGGGCAGAAAGCCCGCGCCGCCGGGCGTGTCGGCGGCCTTCAGGGCCTTGCCGCGGCGCAGCAGACGCGGCAGCACGCCCACGCCGTTGGCCGCGCCCCAGGCCACGAAGCTCCAGCTAGCCCCGTGCCACAGGCCGCTGAGAAGGAACGTGACGATCGCGTTGAATGCCTTTCGCGGGCGGCCGACCCGGCTGCCGCCCAGCGGGATGTACACGTAGTCGCGGAACCACGTGGACAGTGAGATGTGCCACCGCCGCCAGAACTCCTCGAGGTTCTGCGAGAAGTACGGATACGCGAAGTTGCGCATCAGCCGGATGCCGAACAGCTTGGCCGTGCCGATCGCGATGTCAGAGTACGCCGAGAAGTCGCAGTAGATCTGGTAGGCGAAGCACACGGTCGCCAGCGCCAGTTGCGGGCCGGTGGCGGCCTGAGGGTTGTTGTAGATGCTGTCGACGATCGCGCCGAGGTTGTCGGCCAGCACCATCTTCTTGAAGAAGCCCCAGAGTATCTGGCGGCAGCCGTCGGCGGCCGTGGCGTAATCGAACGTCCGCGGGCGGGTGAACTGCGGCAGCAGGCGCGTCGCCCGTTCGATGGGGCCGGCCACCAGTTGCGGGAAGAACGAGACGTAGCAGCAGTAGTCGATGAGGTTGGCGGTGGCGCGGAGGCGGCCGCGGTAGACGTCGATGGTGTAGCTCATCGTCTGGAATGTGTAGAAGCTGATGCCGACCGGCAGTATCAGCCTGAGCGTCAGCTCGTCGAGGCGCCAGCCTATCGCGGTCGTCAGGGCCTGGAGGTTGGCCGCGAAGAAGCCGTAGTACTTGAAGAACCCCAGCAGCCCGAGGTTGCAGACGATGCTCGTCAGCAGCAGCAGGCGGCGCCTGGCCCGCCCCTTTGTGACGTTCAGACCGAGCCCCACCGAGTAGTCCACGAGGCTGGAGCTGAGCATCAGGAAGCAGAAGCGCCAGTCCCACCAGGCGTAGAAGAAGTAGCTGGCGGCCACCAGCAGCAGATTCTGAAGCGTGCGCCTGCGCGCGATCCAGTAGAGCGCGAAGACCAGCGCCAGGAAGACGACGAAAGTGACGGTGGTGAACGTCATGAAGGGCCGCAGATATTATGAGCAAGGGAGTATAGGTGCGCCCGCGCGGGCGTGCAAGCCGCCCCGCACCTGGCGTCACGGGCCGCGATCCCGGCGCGCCGGGATGGCCCTCCAACACGGGGGACTTGGAGGGACGCGATCTTTCGCGTCCGCTCGGCCCATGCCGACGCGCTATGTCACTTGCCGGCCAGCTTCCGCGTTACCTCGCCGGCCAGGTCGTAGAGCTGCCGGGTTCGGTCCTGCCAGCCGGAACCGGCGAACCAAAAGTGTCCCGCGACACCGCCGCTCCACAAGCCGCCATAGGAGTCGCCGTTGACCTCGGCTGAGGCATAGTCTCGGCCCGACAGTTGCATGCTGCTGCCGGCCCGCCACAGCGCCCGCAGCCGCTCGTCGAGCACGTTCTGGCAGCGCCCGGCCAGCTCGGGGCCGAGGTTCGCCTTCGACGCCTCATCGGTCAGCGCCCTCTCGATGGCAATGCGGGCCTCGCACTGCTGGATGCCCTCGCGGAAGTACTCGTATCGCGTCGAGGCGACCGGCCCGTTCGGCCCCGGCACCAGCAGGTGGCTGGCCAGGTTCAGGCTGTGCCAATAGCTCTGGGGATATCGGGCACAGACGCAACCCTTGCGCCGGCCCCGCTTGTCCTTGATTGCCGGCCAGTAGTCGGCCCCGATCCGGCCCACGCCGCGCTGCGCGCCGGTGATGTTCAGTTCCTCGAAGTGCATTATCGCCGCCGGCGAGATGAGGTTCAGCGCCGGACCCCGCCGGTACTGAGCCACCAGGCTGGGTTGCTTCCAGCCGTAGGCATGCCCCGTGGCCGGGTCGGGCCCGTACTTGACGTTCCACACATAGGCCGTGTAGTCGATCCGCCCGATGCCGTGCATCTTCTGGCCGACGTTCCCGCCACCGTGCGAGTGCCGCACCCAGGGCAGGCCGCCCGAGACCTCCTGCAGCACGGAAACCTCATCTTTGGTCGGCCAAATGTCGGCAGCCATGCCGAGCGCCATGGCCTTCTCCCAGCCGCGCCCAGCCATCCGCTTGCGGATCTCCGCGAAGAGCGGCTTCCAGAGCGGCTTGGCCGCCGGGTTCTCAAACCGGGGCAAGAGCAGGTCCTCGGTCTTGCCGGTGGCCGGGTCCAGCGCCGTGACCACAGGCCCCTTGCCTCTCCATTCCTGACGGGCTTTCACGGCACTCGATTCGTACCACTCATACGAACCCTCCGACCCCTTGACCTCAACCGTGGTCGTTTGCTTCGGCGCATTGAGGTAAATCTCCCAGGCGGTAAAGACCACGAACTTCGGCTTGGGGATGTGCCTGGCGGCCAGGTCCAGGTACTTGTCCATGACCGAGAAGTCGTACTCGCACCGGCCCTTGTCCTTCCTGATCCATCGCACCATCGACTGGGCGTTGCCGGAGTTGGTGTGGCAGATCAGGGGGACGTAGATCATGCCGCTGCCGATCTCACCGATGTATCCCAGGGACTGATCGATCATCTCCCAGTGCCTGTCCGACCACATGGGCGCGCCGTATTCAACCACCAGCGTGTCGGGCGACTGGATCAGCTCGACCCACGTCCGATACTCCTGCGCGTTGGGCACGGTCCAGTCGGCCACCTCGAGGCGGACCGGCACGGTGAGCGGCTCTTCACCCTTGGCCGTAACCGTCAGATCGCCCTTGTAGATGCCCGCCTTGGCCGTTGCCGGCACCTTGACGGTCATCCAGATCGGGACGACCGTGCCGTATGTCCCTCCGGGGAACGCGCCGAGAGGGGCTTCGAGAAGGGCGTCCAGCAACGGTGCGCCGGACCGGGTGGCCTGGTTGTATCCGTCAATCCACCCGCTGCCCCAGGAAGCGCCGTAACGGACCCGTACCGCCGATGCGGGAATCGTGTCGTCCCCGTGCTTGAGGTCGCCGCAGGAGGCCTTCAGCGCTGCGATCGGCTTGGGCGCGCCCAGGATCACCTTCCCGGAGAACCAGCCGTTGCGGACGGCCTGGATCGTCACCGGGCGAAGCGGCGCGCAGCGGTCGCCCCGGTCCGATTCGTGGTCCGGCGTCAGGAAATCGCCGTTCCACACCTGCAATACCTTCGGCCGGACGGCGTTGGGCACCAGGCCGTCGCCGCCGGAGGCGACCAACTGGACCTTCCTCATCTCGCAGGTGCGCCAGGTCAGGTTGTACGGCGTGCCCTTTCTGGCGGCGTCACGGTCGCCGGGGCGGGCCTTCTTCTCATCCACGATCTTGTGGAACGGCGCGCGGACGATCTCGACGGCGATGACGTTGACGCCCTCGCGCAGAAGCTTGGACGGGATCGCCACGTCGGTCAGGCTGCGCTCGCGCAGGGCCACCCCGCCGCCGGGCAGGAGCTTGCCGTCGTCCGTGACGAAGGCTTCAAGTGGGTAACTCTCGGCCAGCTCCGCCGTGCCGGCCTTGGCCAGATGGCCGCGGACGAGCTGCTGTCCGTTGACGTAAACGATCGCCCCGCCGTAGTAGCTCAGCGAGAGCTTCAGCTCCTTCACCGCCGCCGGGTCGGTCACCTCGAAGCGGGCGCGCTGGTACAGCCGCGCCAGGTACGGCGTCCCGGCGAATGCCAGGGCCGAACCGCGCCCCCAGGATGTGTCGTCGAACTCCGGCTTCGTCCAGTCGGCCGGGGCGGCCGGTGTCGCGCGGTTCAGCCAGTCGTTAGGCGTCAGGACGGGCTTCGGCCCGTCGTCGAACTGAATCACGGGCGGCTTGAGCAGATGGAAGGTTCGCCAGACGCCGTAGGTGTCGAGCACAGTGACAGGCGCCGTGCTCTTGGGCGCCGGTGGTCTGCCCTGCGCCAGGGAATGCCCCGTAGCCATCCAGATGACCGCAGCAGCAGCTACCACCGCACATCGTCTCATCTCGCTCTCCTCTGGGTTGCAGGCCAACAGACCGACAGATACTATCGCGCGTTCCTTCGTTGAACACCCCTCCGAGCGAACGGGGTCCATCGGGCGCCCGCGCAGTTGAGGACCGGCTGGCCGGCATCCCGGCCGTCATTGACCACAGCGCTGCCGGCGAGTAGAGTTCACGATTGACGCGGTAGCAGCCGACGATTGCCTTGTTCGGCCCGCGGCCGACGGAACGGCGGTTTCCTAAACGACTCAGGCACGCGGCGCGATTTCACTGGAATCTCGAAAGTGCTGCAGCGAGGGGGGCTCGTCAGAATCGGTCAGATCCGCCCGAATGGCCTGAGGGGGCGAAATCGAGCCCCGGCTGCCGTGGTACCGTAGTCGTCTTGCATGTGGTCCAGACGGTCGTCCCGACGATGGCAATATACCCGGAGGCGGTGAGCGAAGCGCGCGTCAGGGAGAATGGCGCTCCAGGAATCCTCCTGGGATCGATCTGCGCGGGCGCACCGGTGCGGCCCAAGCCCTTTCAGGTGTGTCTCTCGTCCAGCTAGGGATCAGGTCGCCGTCGCGGCCAGTCCGGAGCCCTCACATGGGCACATACGGTTCCGGCAGCGTCCAGAGCTATGGCTCGAAGTACCCGGCTCGCGCGATACCAGACCGCCCCCCCGTGCGGCTCTTCCTTCAGTTGAGAGTGAGGAACAGGTGAAGTATGTCAATCCGTGCCTTTGGGCGAGACCGTCTATGACGCGTTCTATAGAGCTGTCCGATCCTGCCAAATCCGGTCTCGGACCTCCACCCAGCATCGAGACCGAGTTCCTCGCTACGGGTGGCAATCTCATCCGCAATCAACCTGACGGACGCAAGTGTCTGGCCGTCAATGACGAATCCGATCATTCCGGCCCACCTATCGCCAGAACTGTACTTGCCAGTAACGAAACGCATCAGCCCATTGTCGATGTACTTGCGAGCCAGCCCGTCTGATCTACGTCCACTAACGCGTTTGCACTCGATCCCGAAGTACTCGCTTTCATCGAAGCTGTATATCACCTTGATATCAATGCGCCCCTCCGGCTTAGGGGACCGGGAGGATGCCCTGGTCCCCACTTCCTCCTCGATCCGCAGATTCTGGATTCCCCGTCTCCTCTTCTCAGTGATCGCTTCTCGGACAAGCTCGCCAGCGATATCCACTTCCATGCTCGCGCGAGTCAGCGCGTTACGTGCACAGACGGCACGCCATCCAGCACAAAGGACGTCTAGGATCGTCGCAATGACCTCGGTCTGCAGGTTGAGAGAAGGCAGACCCAGCCGACGACTAGACCTAATGTAGCCCACTTCGCACCCCCAGGTGCTCGGCGAGGATGTCATCTGCATCGTTGAGAGCAGCAGATCTACTCCAGTAGCGGAGTTCGCCGGGCTTCACGATGTACAGCTCGTCCTTTGCGTAGATTCGGATAAACATCTGTCCATAGATGTCGTCAGCTACACACCTCCGCAACTGCCCTTCGATTCTCTGGAGGATTGCAGCCATGTCGGGAACATGGGTACAAGTGATCTGTGGTGGTGTGGCCGAGGCCGGGACCATGCTGAATCTCACGGCCTTGAGCGGAGCAGCCTTGACATCGAGGATCTCAGCCGCCATAGAACGAGCACGTCTTCCGGACAGGAACGGGCATAAGACCCGCATCGTCTGCTCGGCGTACTGTGTCATCTGGGGAAGCGTCGGTGGTGTGAACGCACGTCGGATACTGCGTGTTCTCCGCGAATCAATCGTGATGTCTATGGCATCCTCAATGAGAATACGAGCCTCGTCGTCAATGCCATAGAGTGTGTAGACGGCATCATTCAGATCACGGATGGAGTCGTCCGGTATAGCGCCTGACGCTGCAGCCCTGGCCAGCGCTCTCCCAATGGTGACAGTATCATTGATCACGTTTCCTGTTGCGGCCTCTGGATCAGGGACTGGAAGTCTGTAGAGGTCGGCCATCTCTACAGTGCTTCTCTCGACGCCCCATGATGAAGCGGTCATGAAGAGAAAATAGGTGGCCACCTTGGAGTTAAGGATGGCATTGAGAAGGTGGAGGGTGTCGGAGTGTTCGGGATCGGCAGAGAAGCCCATATACAACTGTGTGTAGATCACGGGGGCACTCGCAATGGCCGAATAGAACTGCTGATCCTGAAGGCCGCGGGTGGCAATGAGCAGGGGGGCGTTGTATATCTCGGGGCGGCTGTGGCCGCGGCGAAGCGAGAGGTGGTCATCGCGACGGGGAAGGGCGGAGACATCGAGGGCAAAAGGCAACATCTTCGCCGAGGCAAGGAATCTATGAGGGAAACGCCTGTCGATTCGGTTGCTTCCCCCCGGCTCCGCACCTCTGCCATGTGGCCAGTGAAGTCGGCGGAGGAGTTGGCCAAACTGCAGGAATCGGTCACGGCTCCTAAGATCGCGGATCAAAGCCATATCTCTGGCCGCGCCCCATGTAGCGACCTTGAGCATGTCTGGATCCGATGCGACTGGGCCGACGCGGAGACGTCTTACGTTGTCAGGGGAGATCGTGATGATGCCGTGATTCCTGAAATGCTCGGCCCTTCTTGCGGACGCCAGGACGAATGAGTGTTCGTCTGCCGGCCTAGTTCCGGTCCCGATAAACACGAGGGCTGGCGCAACGGCGCTGGGGAAGAGCCTTAGTTGTCGAAGCTCTGCGAGGTTGAGCATGAGTTCGGGGGAGAACCGCTTGATAATGGCCTTCCTCGCGGTGCGGGCTGAGGGCTCGTGACTGAAGAATGGTTTGGCGTGGAGGATGAGGCCAATCCGAGTGGTATCGGACGCGAAATCCCCGACACGCCAGATGAACGCTTGGTCAGGCGTACCTTTTCGCGCTGTTGGATGGCCGTGCTTCTCGCAGTACTTGGCGTTGGATGACGTGCTTGCGGTCCGGGTCCAGGGGGGATTACCGACGATAGCTGCGAGGTTCTTTTGCCTGAAGACCTCATGGTTGTTGAACTCCGCAGACTCATCGAATGCATCTGCGACGAAGAGGTTCTCGCCAACAAGAGGTCGGAATCGCAACGCACTCGGCGGTTGGGGATCGGGATCGAGTTCGAGTGCTGTGAGATACAAGCTGAAGGCAGCGATCTGCACCGCTTCGGGACTGATATCCAGGCCGAATACCTGATCGTGAAGAGTATCGCGGACTAGCTTGCGGCTGAAGTGCTCGCCCCTTTCCAAGCGGAGGCTGACAAGACGTCTGAGAGCTTCAACAAGAAAGACGCCTGAACCACACGACAGGTCCGCGACCTTCCCGTCAGCCGACATCCCCTTGAAGGTTTGAGACAAGACCAAGTCAACGAGGTTCATCGGTGTATAGTGCGTGCCCCGTTCCTCGGCCTCATGGCCTTCCAACGAATGGGCAAACATCTCATAGATCGAGCTTATCAACTCGACAGGAATAACGTCGAACCTATACGGCCACAGTCGCATCTGCCCGAAACGACCGGTTCCCTCAAGGAGGCGATTGATGATCTTCAGGTGCTTCTGCTTGACAAGCCTCCTCTCTGTGCTGTGAGGCGGAAACATATCTCCATTGAAGGTCCGACGAACCCAATTGAAAAGCCGATCTGTTTTCGCCTTACTCTGCAGTACGTCGACGAACCTCTCGTTCTGGAAGTTCGCCCGGAAGAACTGCGGCTTCAGGATGTTTCTGTCTTGCAGATAAGCAATGAATATCGATCGTCCCAGCAAGGCATGTGCAACGGGGGCCGGCAGGCCCGCACTGATCAGGTCGTCCTCGGTACTGGCGAGATCGTTCAGCAGGGATTCGTCAACCCTCTGTCGATGATCGATGCGTTGAGCCTCCGTGGTACGCCAGAATCTTCCCGTCTCATACTCGAGCCTCCCGGCGAATCTGTTCAGAGCTTCAAGATCGCAGGCAACATTGCGAAACACGCGGAGGAGGTGACGCTGGTGCTCCTGCGGACTCGTGCTTGTCGGCCTAGAGTAGCAGTTATAGATCTGGACAGTGGTCGGCGTGACTACCCAGAGCATTGGGGCGAGCCCATGGTTCCAGGCAAGCCTGTGTATGTCTGTCAGATGCTCGTCTGAGGGAGTGGCATCTTCAAGGTACTTGAAGTATATGCACGGGGACTCTGAGAGCTCGAATATAGCTGTGGCTCCGAGTCCTTCGCTTGCGAAGGCGGTCTTGTACCTGAAGTGTTTCTCCGCACTGGGACTGCGCTGTGCTTCAGACGTACAGACACTGGCTGCCGGGTCACCCTTCCGGTAGAACCCCGTGCTCTCCATGACGGTATCGAAGGTAACCGTGTTCGGCATTGCCTGTGATCACGCAGCGGAGCCAGCCAGCCCTGAGTGGCTACCTACCGGGGCACGTCAATGCCCCGACGGGTTTCGTCTGCGGCCCGCGCACTGGCATGGGGATGGCGAAACGCAAGACTGTCGGTAGTATCGCCAAGATCACCGTTACTCCTTTAGTGGAAAGACATTCCGTCGAGGATGCGGTGGCACAAACGCCCACTTTGATGTCCAGATGTTGGGGCTCTCACGGCCTGATCCGCTGCTCCACGAAAGTCGCCATCTTCACGGCCTTGGCCAGGTGCGGCGCGAAGGCCTTGGCCTGTCTGCGTTCGAGCGAAAGGGTGGTAATGAAGCGTCCCTTGTCGGAGATGGCAACAGAGAAGCCGTACTTGGGGTGCTGTCGGAATGCCACAGTATGTGTGTCTGTCTCGACCGCCCCACGCCGTTCCCTCTTGGCGTTGGCCCGGCGGCCGCGACTGGTCTGCTTGACTCGGGTCGGACACATGATAGGATGTTCCAGTATGAACGTGAAGGCGCGAACTACCGTAGTCCCTACCGTAGCATCCGCTTTCACCGCCTGCAAGCTGCTTCTGTAAGTGATCTGCCAGAAGCTGGATACGCCCGTAGCTCAGCAGGCCCGAAGGGCTCCTTCGGAGATGGCCCGCTGCGCGGGGCCGTTGGCCTTTGGCCGACGGAGCGGCGGTTTCGCTCCGCGGAACCGCTAATTGGTCGATGTTGCGGCGTGAAGCGGCGTTGACGGCATGACAAACGCCCGTAGCTCAGCAGGATAGAGCGGCGGTTTCCTAAACCGCAGGTCGTGGGTTCGAGTCCCGCCGGGCGTAGTCCTACGCGACCCGGTAGTGGAACGTTCGCGGCGAGATGATGGGCACGCCGCGGAACTCGCGGAGGTCCAGCAGGTCGCTGTCGCCGGTGACGAGGCAGTCCGCCGCGGCGGCCACGGCGGTGCCCAGGACCGCCAGGTCGTTGGCGTCGCGGCAGGCGTCGGGGGACACCTTCGCCGGTTCAACCAGGCTCACATGGCTCCGCAGGAACTCGACTGCGCCGCGGACCTCGCCGGCCGGGGCGCCAAACTCCTTGGCGGCGTGACGGGCAAACTCGTGGAGGATAGGCTCCGAAAGCACCACCGTGCACTCTTCGCAGCCCAGGCAGGCGTCCAGCAGCGCCTCGCACAGCCCCCGCGTAAAGACCCCAGATAGCAATACGTTCGTGTCAAGGACGATCCTCACGACACGGCCTTGAAGACGTCTTCGTCAGTGAGGAAGCCCTTTGCCTCCGCATAGGGTCGGAGCCGCTCTCGAATCTGGCGAAGCTGCTCCTGGGCGACGTATCGGCGAAGCGAGTCGCGCACAAGCTCGCTGACCGGGCGCTGCTGCTTGCGACCGAGTTGCTTGAGCTGCCTGCGAAGCTTCTCGGGAATGCGAACCGTCAGATTGCTCATGCACTA
>Ga0307380_10010186_pt1 | contig 11853 bp, 9 predicted proteins | sample UN3MG_FD_202239 | JGI IMG/M metagenome (GOLD analysis project Ga0307380, IMG submission 202239) | Soil microbial communities from Risofladan, Vaasa, Finland - UN-3 | ecosystem: Environmental > Terrestrial > Soil > Coastal area > Acid sulfate soil | place: Finland: Risofladan, Vaasa | collected... | reverse complement strand
TGACCGCGCGGACGTTGTCGTGGGTCGCATCCCACTCCTCGCGCATGCGCGAGAGGAGGAAGACCTCGTAGTCCATGGATACGCCGAACACGGTGCAGAAGAGGATCACCGGGAGCTCGGCGTCGATCGCCCCGGTCGCCGTGAACTGGAACAGCCTCTCGAGGTGGCCCTCCTGAAAGATCCAGACCATGGCCCCGTACCCGGCGAGCAGAGAGCAGACGTTCATGATCACGGCCTTCACCGGGAGCACGACGCTGCGCAACATGAGGAAGAGGACGAGACCCGTGACGCCGACGACGAAGGCGATGATCCAGGGGAAACGACTGTAGATGGCGTCGACGAAGTCGTAGACGGTCAGCGAAGCGCCGGCGACGTAGGTCGTCGCTTCCGGCGGGCCGCCGGCCTCCAGGATGTCGACGGCAAGCGCCTGCGCCCCCTTGGAGGTCGGCGGCTGCTCGGGCACGACGCGGAGCAGGGTGGTGCCCGGCGCCGTGGTCGCGGCGGCGAGCTTCTGCGCCGCCTTGACCTGCTCGGCGCCGAGCATCCCCTGGATGATGCCGGGAAGACCGGGCTGAGCCGTCTGAGGCGCCGCGTCCTCAGGCGAGCTCGTCGACGAGGCCGCTTCGACCCCCCGCCAGAACGCGGCCGCGCCGTCGGCCGACTCCATCCCCGGCAGCGTGACGATGCTGGTCACCCGGTCCACGCCGGAGAGCGCCGCGAGCTCCTGCCCGTAGGCGTACAGTCGCTCGAGGTTCGCCGGCGCGAAGGGGTCCTGCTCGCCGTTCCACGTCACGAGCACCTCGATCGGCGAGAGGGCGGCCACGTCGAAGCGCTCCTGCAGAAGATCGTAGCCCTGCCGCGACTCGGAATCGCGCGGCAGAGCCGTCGCCCCGGGGATCTCGGACTCGATGCCCAGCACGGGCCACGCGAACACGGCCACGAGCGCGATCGTCCCGACAAGCACGGGCACCGGATGCCGCATCACCCAGTCGCTCCAGCGGCCCCAGAACAGTTCGTCGCCGTTCTTGCGCCCGATGACGCGCAGCGAGTTCACCTTGGGCCCGAGCAGGCCGAGCAGCGCCGGCAGCAGCGTGAGCGCGGCCAGGACACTCACGAGCACGACGAGCGCGCCGCCCAGACCCATCGAGCGCATCGACATGTACGGGATGATCATGAGCCCGAGCAGACCGACGACCACGGTGATGCCGCTGAAGAAGATCGAGCGGCCGGCATGGGCGACCGTCGTCTCCACGGCATCGGCGACGTCGTGGCCGGCGGCGAGCTCCTCACGGAACCGTCCGACCATGAAGAGCGCGTAGTCGATGCCCACCGCGAGACCGAGCAAGGTGGCGACGTTCAACGCGAACACCGAGATGTCGACCACCTGGGCGAGCAGCCAGAAGAGACCCAGCGTCACGGTCACGGCCATACCGCCGCCGATCACCGGCAGGGCGGCGGCCACCAGGGTGCCGAAGATCAGCACGAGCACGAAGATCGCCACGGGGATCGTGTAGCTCTCGGCGGTGCGGAGGTCCTCGGCGGAGCGCTGCTCGATCTCGGCGTAGACGGCGGGATCGCCGGTGAGGTAGACGGTCAGCCCGGTCGACTTCAGCGTCCGGCGGAGCGCCGGGATCTGCGCCTGCACCTCCTCGCTCGTGCCGTCGAACTCGAGCACGGCGAAGGTCGCGCGGCCATCCCGCGAGATGAAGCCGGCGTCGCCCGTGCTCTGCGCCGTACGCACGGCGGTGAGGCCCTCGAGGCCGGCGTCCTCGACGCCGGCCAGCACCTCCCGGACCCGCGCCTGAAAGACCGGGCTACGCGCCGAGAGCGTGTCGCTGCTGAAGACGATGGTGAGGCTCGCGGGCCCGAAGCCGAGCCGCTCCTGCATCTCGCGCTGGCCTCGCTGGGAGGGCGACCCCGGATTCGTGAACCCGCCGCCCTTGAGCTGTGCTGCGATGCTCAGGCTCGCCACAAGGCCGGCGGCGAACGCCAGCGACCAGAGCACGACGATGAGTTTGCGGCGGCGATACGCGAGCCGCCCGAGCGCTGCGAACACCCCGGGGCCCCTCCTTCTTCAGACGGCCGCGACCGTTCAAGAGGATATACTACGCGCGACGAGGCACCCGCCTCCTGGCGGGCTATCGACGATTATGGCTGGACAGACTGAACGGACATCCGCCGGCGGTGTCGTCGTCCGCACGGACGACGGTGTCGAGGTCTGCCTCATCCGGCCCACGGGACGCTCCGTGTGGGGCCTCCCCAAAGGTGGCGTCGAGGAGGGCGAGACCCTCGCAGAGACGGCCCTCCGCGAGATCGCCGAGGAGACCGGCCTGCTCGGCGTCGTGGAGCAGGAGCTCGGCGCCATCGACTACTCCTTCTACTCCCGCCAGCAGGGCGGCCGCATCCACAAGACCGTCCACTACTTCCTCGTTCGCGCCACTGGCGGCGACACGTCGCAGCACGACCACGAGGTGAGTGACGCTCGCTGGATACGGCTGCGCCAGGCGCTGCGTCTCATGACCTATCCCAACGAACGGGAGATGGTCCGTCGCGCCGCCGAAGCGCTGGGTCGCCCCGTAGGCGACTGACCGTCCGCGACCGGCCGACGCGGCTTCGCCGGCCGGCCCCTTACACCCAGGCAAGCGCTTGATGAGAGCCAAGCGCTTCCTGCATGCCGCGGCTCAGACCGGCGAGCATCTCGTCGGCGTTCACGTCGACGGGGTCGTAGTGCGCCAGCGCGAAGGTGAATGCCGGCGCTCGGCCGCGCCCAGCGCAGTGGCCCAGTTCCCGACGGAGCCGCTCGGCGGCTCCCGCAAGGCCCCGACGGCTGACGTCCGGGAGGACGAGCAAGAAGGCACCATCCTGCGCAAGCCCGACGCTGTCGTAGCGGCGCAGGTTCTCGCGCAGGCAGTCACCGATCTCATGCCGGACGACGCGGTCCCGTGCGACCGTCCCTGTCGAGGGCCGCTCGTCTTCACCGTCGCCCAGCGCGAGCTCCAGCAGCCCGAGCGAGAGGTCCATGCGCCGGCAGCGCTCCACCTCGAGCGAGAGGCGCTCGTCGAACTCGCCGGGTTTGATCGCGCCGGTGTCGCCGTCGAGGGCCGACCCCTCGTCGGCCACCCGGCTGAGCTGGTCGATGGTCTCGCCGAGCCCTCCGGAGTAGCCTGCCGCGATGCGAGTCAGGGCGACGTGCTCCAACGCAAGCAGGCGGCGGGTGGTGGCCTCAGCCTCCGCATGATCGCCCACGCGGAACTTGGTGCTTATTCGCGCGGTGCCCTCGCGATAGGCATCGAGCAGCCCCGCCACAGGCACCTTCCGGGCAAGTCCGGCGGCGCGTGCCGCGGCTTCGAGGGCGTCGACATACGCCCTCTCGTCACCGGCGAGCGCGCTCGTCAGATGGGGCAGGGCAAGCTCCCAGAGGTCCCGGCCCACCTCGCCGGACGCCAGATCAGTCGTCGTGATATTCGTGGCGGCGTCCACGTCGCCTCCCTCGCCGCGCGGCGCCCAGGCGAGGACGCCGTCTACCGGCATTGTACCGTCGGCCGGAAAAGTACACACTCGTTGTGCGGCCGGCACTCAAGAAGGTGAGGACGATGATGGATGTGACCCTGCTCGGCACGATGGGCTGGATGCCCCGCGGCACGAGAGAGACCACCTGCTTTGCCGTTCGTACGGACTCTGATCTCCTGCTCTTCGACGCGGGCACGGGCCTGCGGCGTCTCCTCGACCCGGAGCACGCGTATCTTGTCGAAGGAGCGGCGGAGGTGCACCTGTTCCTCAGCCACTACCACCTCGACCACGTGTGCGGCCTCGCGTATCTCTCCGGCGTGCTGCCCGGGCGGGACGTCGTCATCCACCCGCCCGGCGAGGCGCTCACGGGCGTGGATCCCCTGGCAGCCGTGGCAGGCCTGGTCCGGCGACCGTACAACCCCGTGGATCTGATCGAGATGAGGCGCGTGCGCGTGGAGCCGACGAGGGAGGGTGAGAACGACGTCGCCGGCCATGTCGTGCGCGTGCGTCCGCAGCAGCACACGGACACCAGCGTCTCGTTCCGCCTCGACGACGAGCTGGTCGTCGCCACCGACACCCAGGTCGACCCCGCCGCAGCCGACTTCGCCGCCGGCGCCGCGCTGTGGCTTCACGAGGCGTGGTACTGGGCGGCCGATCCCGGGCTCGCCGCCGTGCCCGAGGAACTGCGCCCCGGCTACGCCGCGCACAGCGAAGCGACGGCCGTCGCCGGGCTCGCCGCGGAGGCGGGGGTCGGCCGCCTGATCTTCGTCCACCTCAACCCGCTCGCCGGCGAGGACTCGTTCCTGCCCATGCGGGACGCCGCCCGCGGCGTGTTCCCGCATACCGATATCGTGGACGATGGGACGGCTGTGTCGCCGTCGCCCTCCGTTTGACACGTCCGGCCGAACCCCGCGAGGATTCCCCCGTGGTCCGATCATGATCCGCTTACGCGACAAGCGCTTTCTCGCCGTGGCGATCGTCGTCGCGGCCCTGCTCGTCTTCGTGCTCCCGGCGTTCGCCGCTTTTCGCTACACGGCGCCCGAGCAGCGAGGCCAGTTCCTGACCCACCCCTGGCGCGGCTGGGACTTCGCCTACGCCGCATTGGCCGTGCCCGGTGACGCCAAGCTCAAGACCTCGGGCATGGCGCTGCGCAAGGCCGACTGGCTGTACAAGGGCACGGCCGTCGATCCGCGCCAGGTGCAACTGCTGTTCGTGAAGCGCGAGCAGCCGTACACGTTCGCGCACGCAATCGATGGTCGCGAACTCACCAGCACGGTCATTCCGAGCTACCGCTTCATCTGGCAGGTGCAGGGTGCGATCGACACCGTCTCCGGCCGCGACGACACCATCGTCGCTCTGTTGGACTACGACACCGGACGCGTGCTGTACGACATCCGCGACGACCTGACACCCGGGGAGCTCTCGCCGGCGCCGGCCGCCACCCCCACTCCCAGCCCCGCGCCGTGATGCGGGACGCGACCACCAAGTACGACCGATGACCCTCGTCGGCACCGCGTTCAGCGAGTCCCACCGGTCCAGCACCGAAGGCCTCCCCGGCGGAGGAGCGGCCGATGGAGCCGGCTGACCAACCGGCGGACGCCGGGACCGACGGGACCCGAGGCGACTCGGCGTCGATCGACGACGATACGACGTCGGGAGAGGCGGCCGGCGGCGGCGCGGCCGGCGCGCACGCCGCGCCTGCGGCGACCCACCCGCTGGCGCGGGCGCTCGTGGCGGCGGTCGGCAGCCGCATCCTGGTCTTCCTCGTCGGCTTTCTCGCGGCGGAGTTCATCGGCGTCCACGGGCTGCCCGTCGGCTGGCGCTTCCCGGCACGCGCCGAGGTCTTCACGGGGTGGCTCGGATCGCTCTTCAACCCGTGGGCGCACTGGGACGGCGTGTGGTACATCAAGATCGCGACCGGTGGCTACGCCGACGCCGACGGCAGCACGGCCTTCTTCCCGCTCTTCCCGCTGCTGCTCCGCTACGTCGGCCTGCTGCTGGACGGCAACCTGCTGATCACCAGCATCGTCATCTCGCTGCTGTGCTACGCGGGCTGCGTGTGGCTGCTCTACCGGCTGGTGCGCAGGGACTTCGACGAGTCCATCGCCAGCAAGGCCGTGATCTACCTGGCGATCGGGCCGCTCTCGTTCTTCCTGCAGGCCGCCTACACGGAGTCGCTCTTCCTGGCGCTGTCGCTGGCCTGCTTCGTGTTCGCCCGCGAGGGCCGCTGGCGGCTCGCCGGCGTCATGGGCCTGCTCGCGACGCTCACGCGCAGCACCGGCGTGCTCCTGCTCATCCCCATGGCCTACTACTACTACGAGCGGCGCGGCTGGAACCTCAAGAAGACCGACTCGCACGTCGCCAACCTGCTGATGGTCTTCGAAGGCCTGCTCGTGTGGATGACCTACCTCGCGCTCGCCTTCGGCAAGCCGTTCGCCTTCTCGGCCGCGCAGGCTCAGTGGGAGCGTGACCTCGGGGCCCCCAACTACACGGTCGCCAAAGGGATAGGCGCCACCGTGTGGGGTCTGCGCAAGATGGTCTCGGCCGAGTACTATCGCATGTTCTGGGAGGTGCCGCGTCCTGGTTCCGACTACAGCAACCTGGGCACGAACACCCTCAACCTGCTGTTTCTCATCGCGGCCGCGCTGCTCCTGTGGTACGGGGCCCGGCGGCTCCCCGGAGCGTACAGCTGGTATGCGCTTGCAGCGCTGGCGTATCCGCTGTTCTTCCCCAGCAAGTACGTGCCGCTGATGTCGTACCCGCGCTTCACGCTCACGGTCTTCCCGCTGTACGTCGCCCTGGCGCTGTACACGCGCGACAGACCGCGCCTGCACAAGGTGGTGGTGGTGGGGGGGGTGCTGCTGCTCATCGCGTTGACGGCCAAGTTCGCCGTGTTCAGCTGGGTGGCGTGAGGCTCGGAGGAGCAGCGGCGACAGTCTCCTAACCAGTCGTCAGGGTGTGGGGGACGAACTCCCGGACGGGGGCGACTGCGAGCTCGGCGACGCAGTCGCTCCGAGCGAAGGGATCTGAGCGCCGGGCGCCTGCCCGCCGCCCCCGGCGCCGATACGCTTGAACACGTAGACCCCGTCCTTGGCGTAGACAGACCGGAAGTTGAGGTCGAGCACCAGCCGGCCCAAGGCGAGCGAGTGCATGTCCTCGTCCTCCTTGTCGAAGAAGAACGGGTGCTTCTGGTCGACGATCACCCAGTCGGCCGCGGCGAAGTAGGGGAAGACGTAGGCCACGCGGCGCGCCGCCAGCTGGGCACCGACGTTGTTGTTGGCCGACACCTTGGCGTCCGGAGGGATCATCGCGACGGCCTCGTCGAGCACCGCGTCATGCCCGGTCTTGGCGTAGGCCCGGCCGTCGTAGGCCGCACCCGGCAGCGAGAAGGGCAGCGGCCCGAGAAAGTAGTTGCCGGCCAGCGCGCACAACAGCACGAGGAGGGCCAGCGTGGCACGCTGCGCGCGCTGGCCCTGCATCAGCTTCTCCGCCTTGCGGAACCCGCCCCCGAGCCAGCGCCACAGACGCATCACGCCGATTACTGCTGCTGCGTAGAGGAAGGGGATCTCGAGCGCCGTGTAGTGAAACTCGATGCGCCGCTGGAACGGTGTCGCCGAGAGGGCGTTGAGTCCGTACTCGGGAAGGGCGATCAGCACCGTCAGGGGGCTCAGAAGCGAAGTGAACCCGAACGGCCAGAGGAGCCCCAGCCAGTAGCGCAGGTTGGACTCGGCAAGAAGGTCGGCGACGGTCTGTCCGGGGTGGGTGACGGCGTGCTTCACCACCGCCAAGGCTCCGTCACCGTAGTCGCCGTAGCGCGCGATGAAGGCGCTCTGCTCGCCACTGTAGTGCGGGATGACGACCCAGACGGCGGCCGCGAACCAGGCCACGCCCACGCCGGTCACCAGAAGTGGCCACAGTGAGCGCTTGCGGATCGCGAAGTACACCCCCATGAAGGCGATCACCAGCGGCACGGTCTCCTTGCACGCCGCCGCGAGCACGAGGAAGACGGCGGCGCGCACCCAGCGATCCTCGTCCATGTACAGGAAGGCCCAGAGGAGGAGCGGTGTCGCGAGGGCGACCGGGTGGAATTCGTTGAGGACGAGGAACCCGAGGGCTGGATACAGCAGGTAGGCGCCGGCGAGGAAGGCGCCGGCGCTCGGGTCGCGCGTGACGCGCGTCCCGAGGCGGTACGCCGGCCAGGCGCCGGTGGCGACGATCGCGGCCTGCGCGACCAACAGCATCACGGGGCTCGGCCACACGAGCCAAGGGAGCGCGAACAGCGCGAGGATGGGGTCGACGTGCGAGCCGAGCCGCGACGTCTGCCGCGGCTCGAGGTCGCCGGTCGTGATCTCCAGGAAGTGGCCGTGCGCCGTGTTGTACACGGCCTGGACCATGTTGCCGAGGTCGAACCGGGCGTCCATGTACGCCCGGTACTTGAGCCACGACAGCAGTGAGTAGACGACGGCGAAGAGGACGGCGCCGCCGATCACGTACAGTGCCCGGCGGCGGAAGAGGATCTTCCTCTGCTCCTCGTCGAGCTCCTCGACGGGGGAGAGCGCGAGCAGGCCGCCGTTCGGCGTTGCCGCCTCGCCGGCGCCGCGTCTCTGCTGTCGCCGCCGGCTCACGATTCGCTCCTGCGCCGCACGAGGAGCTCGACGAACACGACGAGCCCGACGAAGACAAGCTCGACGACGGTCACCCACAGGCGCAGCAGAAGCGCCCACGTGAGCGCCACGCCGCCAGGCAGCCTGCCGGAGAGCGAGGCGGTGAGCACCGCTTCACGCACGCCGATCCCGCTGGGGATGAAGAACGCGACCATGCCGCCTGCGTACGCAAGCGCGTAGGCGACGATCACCAGCGGAAGTGCGCCGACGTCGAGACCTGTGATGGCGCGAGCGAGCAGCCAGGCGCCTGCGCCGGCGACGAGCCAATCCACCGTGAAGAGAAGGAGGAGCCAGAGCACCGTGCCGAAGCCGAGGGTGACCTCCAGCGGCGGCCGCCGGAGGAGGCGCAGAGCGCGTCCCGCCAGAGGCCCGAAGATCCTCGGGTGCATGAGGGCCACAAGGATGGGGATAGCGACCAGGCTGAGCGCCGTGAGTCCCGGGCGGTACTCCCAGAAGGGGAAGAGCACGGCGACGGCGAGGAGCGCCGAGCAGAGGCCGAGCGCCTGCTCATAGACCATCGCGGCGGTCACCCGATCCACGGCCAGCCCCTGCGCATGGCTCATCCAGGCGCGGCCGACGAACATGAAGACGTTGCCCGGCATGTAGCGCGCGAGGATCGATTTGCCCCACACGGAGGCTGCGGGCCAGAACGCGCTGCGCGCGCCGCAGCCGCGCAGGAGCAGCCACCAGAAGGCCGCCTGCGCGAAGTAGAAGATGAGGAAGGCGACGCCGGAGGCTGCAAGCCAGCCGGCGTCGAACGTCCAGTCGAAGCTCTCGATGCTGTCCCACGAGCGCACGAGGTAGGCGGCGAGGAAGTAGACGGTCGCGGCGACGATCGCCACCTGGACGAGGCGCACGATGACGCGGCGGCGCGAGGAAGTGGCCCGCGTCTTGCCGCCGTCCGGCGGCGGCGTTTCGTGCACGCTCGGCGGCGAGGATCCGCCCGGGCTGGTCGCGCCTCCATCACCCGGACGCGCGCCGGTCGTCTCGTCCCCGACGGTCATGCCGACCCCAGGGCGGCGAGCAACTCGCCGGCCACGGCTGCGGGCGTGAACGCCCGCCGGTACAGGTCGAGCGCGCCTCGGCCGAGACGGGCACGCTCACTCTCGTCCAGCAGCCGGCGGAGCGCGCCCGCCAGGGCGGCGCCGTCTCCGGGAGGCGTGAGCAGGGCGGCCTCTCCGCCCGAGAGCCACTCGCGAGCGCCGTCCGTGTCGGCGGTGACGACGGGCCGGCCGCAGGCCAGCCCGTCGAAGACTTTGTTCGGGACGACGCGTCCGGCCTTGTCGGAGCGGCCGAACACGCCGAGGCAGACGTCAGCCGCCCGCGTGTGGGCGCGCAGCTCCGCTGCGGGCAGCGCGCCGAGCCACTCCACGTTGGTCAGTCCCCGCGTCGCGATCGCGCTCCGGAGCTCGGCCGAGAGCTGCCCCTCGCCGATGAGGACGAAGCGAAACGGCTCGGTGCGCAGCAGCTCGGCGGCGGCCAGCACGACGTCGGCGCCGTGCAGCGGGCTCCACTTTCCGTACTGCAATACGGTCAGCGGTTCGCCGTGCTCGCGCGCACGGGCGGCGCCGTCCGCGCGCGGCTCCGGCAACGCGCCGACCGGCGCGACGACGAGCTGGCTTCGCGCGAGGCCGAACTCCTCCTGGTAGTAGGCCGCATGCGCCCAGGTGTCCGCGAGGACGAGGTCCGGCAGCCGAAAGGCCACCTCGTCGACGGCGCGCACCGCGAACGCCTTGACGCCGCCGCCGCGCACGAGGGCGCGGTCTCCGGCAAAGGTGTCCCAGAGGGAGACGAGCGGATCGAAGACGAGGCGCGCGCGGCGGAAAGCCGCGAGCAGCCGTCCGAACGGCACGAGAAAGTGCCCGGGATAGCCGACGATGACCGCGTCCACGTCCAAGTCGCGGCGATGCTGCAGGAGCAGCCGTGCATGCGCCGCCGCCACTCCGGCGGCGAGACGTGCGGCGCCGCGCGCGCCGGCCATCTCGGTCGCCGTCAAGCGCGGCAGATCAGCCTGGAATTCGAGGACTTGGAGGCCGTGCTCGCGGAGTCCCGCAATGAGCACGGCGTTGCGCGGGTAGTCCCGCTCGTAGCTCCCGAAGTACGCGATGGTCCTGGTCACGACCGTGCGGCGACGCCGGAGGCGCCCCGCGAAGCGGCATCCTCGCCGTCACGATGGTCCGGCTCGCCCGGCGGCCGCGCGGCCGCCGGTCCCGCCTCCACGAGCACGGCCACCTGTGCCGGGTCGGGGCCGCGGCGAGCGCGCGTGCTGGCGATGAGCTCGCCGATGAGCCCCAGGCTCAGCAGCTGGACACCCACGATGATCAGCAGCACCCCCAGCAGGAGCAGCGGGCGCTGTCCGATGGGGTTGCCGAACACCAGCTTGTCGATGGTCAGGTAGAGCTCGACGAGCACGCCGATGACGATCAGCAGCGTACCGACGCCACCGAAGAGGTGCTGCGGGCGATGCTGGTAGCGACCGAGGAACATGACCGTGAGCAGGTCGAGGTAGCCGCGCATGTACCGCTGCCAGCCATACTTGGAGCGGCCGGCCGTGCGCCGCCGGTGGCTGACCTTGACCTCGGTCACGCGGAAGCCCGCCTGCGCGGCGACGACGGGGATGTAACGGTGGAGCTCGCCGTAGACCGAGATGGTGTCGACGACGTCGCGCCGGTACGACTTGAGCCCGCAGTTGAAATCGTGCAGCGGGATGCCGGAGGCGCGGCGCACCGTCCAGTTGAAGAAGCGCGAGGGGAGCGTCTTGTTGAGCGGGTCCTGACGGCGCTGCTTCCAGCCCGAGACGAGATCGTAGTCCTCCGTGAGCGGGGCCACGAGCTTGGGGATCTCCGCCGGGTCGTCCTGGCGGTCGCCGTCCATGGTCACGAGGAGGTCGCCGTGGGCGGCGGCGAATCCGTGCGAGAGCGCCGCCGCCTTGCCGAAGTTGCGCCTCAGCTTGACGACGCGCATGTCGTCACGAGCTTCCGCGAGCTCCTTCATCACCGCGAACGAGCCGTCCGTGGAGCCGTCGTCCACGAACACGATCTCGTAGGGGGTCGCGTACGTGGCAAGCGCCTCGTCGATCTCGGCGACGAGCGGCACGAGGCTGTCGGCCTCGTTGTACACGGGAATGACGAGTGAGAGGAGAGAGCCCATATCGGCTCACTAGGATACATCCTCGCGAGAGACATCACGTCTTCTTCGCGATCGTCGAGACGCGGCTCAAGGAACCCGTCGGCGCGAAGCGCGCGCTCCTGCACCTCGCGTTCGGCGCGCCCCGCATATGGGGCGCGCCTCCCACGTGCCCGTGTGGCGTCACGCGCACGCTGGCAGGGAAACAGGCCACTTGGTAGCATGGGACGGTTCCCCCGTGTCTCTCGGGGGCTTGGAGGACGCGGATGGGCAAGAGAATCTGGCTCGTGTTGGCGATCGGCGCACTCATCGCGACGTCGTTCGCGGCGAGCGTGGTCTCCGCCAGGCGCGCCACTGAAGACCGCCCCAAGGAGATCACCCGCGGCCTCGACTATCTCCACGCCCGCCAGCGCGACGACGGCGGCTTCCGCACGCCAGAGAACACCGCCTGGGGCGTCATGGGCGCAGTCGCCAGTGGCGAGCGCATGGGCAACAGCGCCTGGCACGTCAAGGGCAAGAACCCCTTCGACTACCTCCAGGCCACCGACCTCGT
>Ga0307380_10010179_pt1 | contig 11864 bp, 21 predicted proteins | sample UN3MG_FD_202239 | JGI IMG/M metagenome (GOLD analysis project Ga0307380, IMG submission 202239) | Soil microbial communities from Risofladan, Vaasa, Finland - UN-3 | ecosystem: Environmental > Terrestrial > Soil > Coastal area > Acid sulfate soil | place: Finland: Risofladan, Vaasa | collected... | reverse complement strand
ACGATACCCAGAAGGCTTCTCGGCAGAGAAATCAATAACAAGAGAAAATGAAGGAGAAAAACAATGAAAATCAAAGAAAAGAAAAATGTCACAATCAAGCTGTCCGCCCTGGCTTCAGGAGACGTTTTCGAATACGAAGACGAGGTTTTTCTGGTATCTGACGAAGAGTCCTGTGATAATGAAGAACTCTATATGGTCGTAAGCGTAGAGGGTGGTGAGGTCCGGCACTTCTCCGACGATGATGACGTAATACTTCTTCAAGACGCTTTTCTCATGCGGGGGGAATGAAACAATGATTATCGACCGAGAAGGATTTTGGTCCACGTTTGAAGAACTTGAACCCGGAGACGTTTTTGGAGATATGAACCTTACAGACGTTTATATGAAAGTCACCGTCCTCGGCGTGGACGACGAGGAAGATGCGCGTGCCGTAGACTTGGCAACTGGTTTCCTGTTCATTTGGGGTGGGAATAATGTAGTTCGGCACGCAAGCGCAAGACTGGTGGTAAAGTGAAGCAAGAAACCACCAAGCTGATGTTTAGCTCAAAAAGCGATGAGTGGGGGACAGACGATGCTTTCTACAGCAAGCTGCACAAGATCTTCTCCTTTACACTCGATCCCTGTGCATCAGACGAAAACCACAAGTGTCAGAAGTATTACACGATGGAGTCTAACGGTCTAGCGCAGGATTGGGGTGGTGAAAATGTCTTTGTAAACAACCCGTATTCAAGCACAAAAGATTGGACAAGGAAATGCGCTGAAGAAGCGAGAAAACCAAACACAACTGTGGTTCAGTTGATTCCTTCAAGAACAGACACAAAATACAGCCAGGATATCGCCTTTCCAAACTCTAGGGCAGTGCTATTTGTAAAGGGACGACTGAAATTCGGTGGTGCAAAGACTTCCGCTCCATTCCCCTCTATGGTCGTGATTTACAGCGATGAGATCTTGAGCGCATGGAAGTACGAAAAGCTGTTAAAGCTTGGGTGCGTTATGACGCCTTACCATGAAGGGGACTATGATGAATGAGTGTGAGTTTTGTTACTGGCTGCAAGGTTTCGTTGAACTTAGTGATGCAAACAAGATATCACCAGAACAGTGGCTTGTCATTAAAGATCACCTTAAGCTGGTGATGGAAAAACAAACTCCAGTAAGAGAATTTGTGGACAAAGATATCTCTAAACCAAGTCTACCAGATTTCAATCTTGGTCCAAGCAATTTCAAGTTTCCAAACGATCTACACTCCACGAGAAAACTCTGCTAAAGGGATGAAAAGTGCCAAAAAAGATTAAGAATCAGAACGCCAAGAAGGCAGCAAAAGAAATAGAGAAGGATCTTGCCAAGAAGATTGGCATGTTCGACCAGCTTCCCGAGAGTTGTAGCTCTTGCGGTGACTTCTTCGATAAGACCAGCATTCAAGAAGTTGCATCATGGCAGGTAACTGTTCGCGGAGATACTGTACGCATTTACTGTCCCAACTGTTGGGGAAGAGCGACAGAACTTGTTAAGGCGGCGGACGAATTAACTGAAGGCGAGGAACATAATGAAGTTTCTTGATGGAGCCGCGCTAACCTATGACGATATCTCCCTCGTACCTCAAGGAAGCGACATAGAGAGTCGTAGTTTTATAGACCTAAAGACAAAGATTGGAAACCTTAATCTAGACTTGCCAATTATCTCTTCACCTATGGATACGGTGACAGAAAATGAGATGGTTTCCTGTTTGTCTCCTTTGGGTGCTCTTGGAATCGTCCACCGATATATGAGCGTTAGCGAACAAGTAACGGAATGTATGGGACACTATCGCGTTGGCGCTGCCGTTGGTGTTACTGGAGATTTTCTAGAGAGAGCAGAAGAGTTGGCTCGTAATGGCGTGACCATTATCTGTGTGGACGTGGCGCATGGTCATCATTCTCTGGTCAAGTCAGCTATTTCGGACCTGAAGAGGAAGCTGCCTGATCTACACATTATGGCAGGAAATATTGCTACAAATGCTGGCGCCTTAGACCTGTGCAGGTGGGGTGCAGACAGCATTAGGGTGGGCATAGGTGGCGGTTCTATTTGCAGCACACGCCTAGAGACGGGTCATGGCGTTCCCAACGTTACCGCTCTTCTTGACGCAGCCGGTGCGGTCGATCAGTGGAATGGAGATAACGGCACAGCTGTAAAGATTGTTGCTGATGGCGGAATCAGAAACTCTGGAGATATTGCAAAGGCAATCGCATGTGGAGCAGACTTTGTTATGTTAGGCTCCATGCTGGCTGGTACCGATGAAGCTCCCGGTGAACTTTTGAGGGGAAGAGACGGGGTTGTGTACAAAGTTTACCGTGGAATGGCTAGTAGAGAAGCACAACATAAGTGGAGAGGACTGTCTTCTTCACCGGAAGGAATTTCTACCATGATCCCTGCTAAGGGTCCGGTTGACCCTATTCTCGTGAATATCAAAGGCAGGCTTGAAAGTGCCCTCTCGTACACGGGCGCTCGTTCTTTGAAAGAATTCCAAGAAAAAGTAATCGCTGTACGACAAACAAATGCCGGTGTGCAAGAAGCGCAGACACACATTCTTAAAATATGACAGAATATCAATATGGCAGAGAGCTTAGGATTATTAGCTTCGAAGACAAAGACGGAAGCTATGCGAAGCTATTAATCAAACTTCGCCACGAAGGCTTAACGAGAGCGGAATTCTATCGTACCGTTACGCGCGGCTTTATTCAAGATGATGAACTGCTGGATGAATTTATCCTCGAATACAAGAAGAAAAAGGACACGTTCAGAAAGGCTAGACAGAAGATTCTAAATAATGAAAGGAAAGAAGCTGGGGAACTTGTTAGTCAATTCCGCCTTGACCCAGACGAGATCCAAGACATATTTGACATTCTTGAAGAAGAAATGGGGTTATAATGAAATCGTGCAGCGCTTGTTGTAAAAAATATAAAGAACCCTGTCCTTTCGATGAATGTCGATATTGGATCAATTGGGACGAAGATCATAACTGTTCTTTGATAGCTGTGGACAAAAATGGACCAATGACACTTAGAGAGGTTGGAGACCGTTTGGGTGTTAGTTTCGTGAGAATAAAACAAATCGAAGATAAGACTAAACAAAAAGTGTGGAAAAGAATTGTTGGAGACAAAACACTCTTAAGCGTTCTACCGGATTAGTGAGCTATTTAGAACATACTCGTGGAGGCATACCGAATGGAACAATTGACTCTTATTGGTCTGGTTAGTCTAATCGTCGCTGTAGGCATCAGAGAATTCTTTGGATGGCTTCGACAAAAAAACCTACAGAATACAGAGACTAGACTGAAAGCCATAGAAGAGCACTCCAAGCTTGCCGGTAAACAAATACAAGACTTGCACACATGGCACGACAGATTTGATGAGGATGGAGTGCCGGTTTGGTATATTCGCTCTTCTCTTGAGAAAGTGGTACAGCAAAATGCTGAAGCAGTTATTCTGCTCGCCCACCAGAGCCAACTTACGGGACAGGTTCTTAGAGAAATCGCTGATGGGCAAAAAGAAATACGGGATGAAATTAAAAGAATTCGTTCTTCGAATGGAGAAGTTCAACCAAACGGTTGAGTTTTAGGTCTGTTCCTTATCTGAAACACTATTTACTCGCAGATCCCCAATTCAACGGATTTTAGGAGACACACATAATGGCTAAGAATTTACTTAATGAGAACGCTGTTCGTCGCTGGGGTAAGCTAGCACAGATTCTGCCTCTCACCGAAAACTTTATTGAAGAGCGAGCTGATCAATTCAATGAAGAAGACGAAGCACTTCAAGAAGACAATTTTGATGCTTCTGGCGCTGGTCCTCACCGCGAAGGGACAAAGAAGAATGGTCACGACGGTGAGTCTGGTGTCGCCAAGAACCAGGGCAAGGAAGCAAAAGACACCCCAGATGGTAAGCTAGAAATTCCTGGCACCGGTTATGCTGGCGATCACAAGCTAGCTAAGAAGAGCCCAGAAAAGGGCAGCACCGATGGTGGAACCCAGCTTCAGGGCAAGGGCAAAGTCCTTGAAGGCGTATTACCTGGCGAGGAAGATGAAATGGGCGGTGCTCCTCCAATGGGCGCGGGCGGTCCTCCTGCTGGCGGTCCTCCAATGGGCGAAGAGCCCCCAATGGGTGGCGGTGAAATGGGCGCAGGTGGACTTGAGGGTCTTGTGCGCGCGATTGCAGCTGCTATTTCACAGGAAACCGGAGTTGAAGTTTCGGTAGCTGGTGGTGGAGCCGAGATGGGCGACGAGATGGGCGACGAGATGGGCGACGAGATGGGTGGTGACGTTGGCGGACCTCCTGCTGGCGACATGGACATGGGCGCCGGTCCTCCTACTGATATGGGCGGAATGGGTGGAGAAGAAGAAGAGGAAGAGGAAGAAGAAGTTGTCGAAAGCAAGTTCAATCTTTCCGAAGTGGACGATGCAGCCTTCCAGACAGAAGCAACCCGACGTGGTTATAGTATGCAGGAAAAGCAGCAAATGGCTCAGATGCAGGAAGCAAAGCGAAAGGCAGCCTTGGTAGAACAAATCGCCAAGAAGGTCGCCGCTAAACTCACCGCCAAGAAGAAAAAATAAGACTCCCACAATCCGTTGAAAACTTGAGTCGCACAAACCCCCTGTTCGCAGGGGGTTTTTGTTTGGAAGAAACGCTTGACACGAAGCTGACTCTATGGTATCCTTACTTCGACACGGTTGCTTTCTAGAAATAAGCCATTTATAAAAACGAGGTTAAGAATGCGCTTTAATGACCACGATGATGAGCTAGACGATGGAGTCCATTTCCCTATTCCAAGAGACGAAACAAACCGTCTTTGCGCCTTGTACGGAGACCTGAATGAAAAGAAGGGAGCATCAGTAATTGGAAGTATGCTTGCTCTTCGCCATTCTGGAGAACGACAGAACTATATTCTGTCAGACGAGCAAAAGGCAGCGGTCAAAGAAGCGACAGACAAGGGAGACAAGAACTTTGATATCCCCGAGGAAGAACTTAAGATTGAAACAGTCTTTGATCCTTTTGAATTCTTTGTATCTACTCGTGGTGGTGAAGCAAAAGAAATGCTTGCTATTTACGATGTAATGCGTGGGATCCGGGATGAAATGGAGATTCATACGGTTGGGATGGGTAAGGTAATGTCCGCTGGGGTTCCGTTGCTCGCTGCCGGAACAAAGGGCAAGAGGAAGATTGGTAAATACTGTCGCGTAATGATTCATAATGTTCAGGCTGGCGCTATCGGTGATATCGACGATGTGAAGAAAGAGCTTGAGGAAATTGAACTGATGCAAGATCAGTATATCAAAATCCTTGCTGAAGAAACAACTATGACAGAAGCCGGGATTCGGAGCCTACTTACTACCAAGACAAACGTGTATTTGAGTGCTGAAGAGGCTTTATCTTATGGAATTGCTGACATTATTGTTTAATAGGTTTTTCGGTAAGATAAACCAGACTGGTTCGGCTTCTCAGGATCTCACCAAAAATGAGACTCGTTGGGAAATTACCGAAAAGCATTTCAATAAAGATAAAGAAACGAGAAAGCACGTAATCTGCAATGGCGAACCAGTAGAGATCGATTGGGATAAAGTTGTATTGTGGGACGAAGAGGGTGGACTTAAGTGTGGTCCCGCACAGTACAAGTCGAGAAAGGCTGCTCGTAGCGTTAAGCTTTTTGTCGTTCATTGGGATGCTTGCCTGTCATCAGCAAAAATGTCGGAAGTCTTGAAAGAGAGAGGGTTGTCGGTACCATTTGCGATCGATAACGACGGCACCATATATCAACTAATGGATACAAAACATATTGCTTGGCACGCCAAAGGCGTGAATCAGCAGAGTGTTGGGGTTGAGATTGCGAACGCTGTTTTGCCAAAGTATAACGAATGGTATGAGAAGAAAGGTTTGGGTAAGAGAGCAATCAAGTCTGGAGTGAAACTTAATGGAGCGGTTTTAACTCCTATGCTCGATTTCTATCCAGTTCAGGTTGAGGCTTTAACTGCTCTTCTTGCAGCTGTTTGTCGTGCTCACCAAATACCGTTTAAGGTTCCGCTTAACAAAGACGGGTCCTTGGTTATGGGTAGAGACGACCGCGTTGCCGGGAGATTGTTTAAGGGCATCGTGGGTCATTACCATGTAACCGTTCAGAAAAGTGATCCTGCTGGTCTTCCATTGGATACCATCGTAAAGAAAGCGGAGCTTCTGTAATGTCTAATTGGGAACAGTCCGTTAAAGACCACTTTGCGAAACTTCCTTTGACCTTTCAAGGACTTCTTGAGAGTATAGAGAGGACAAGAATCACCGAAGCTGTACCTCCGAGTGAAAACAAAAGTCTACAACAAGTGATTGCAACCGTTACTGATCTAGGATATGATTACACGATCGTCAGAGACACTACAGTGAAGGTGACTGTACCGAATGATCAGCGCGCCGAAGTTATGTCCAAGTTGATTGATGTGCTTGTACCTCTAGGCTTTACACACGATCCTGCTCGCGAGTCGCGGTTTGGACTATTGAAAAAGCTTTCACGAAAAGAGGGGTCAGCGTTTGTTGTCGTCAAGCCGTCGAGTAGTGTTGGACGCGCCGCCACACTTGGTGCAGAATATGAAGTAGCTTTAGCTAATAAGATTGAAGAGAGATACGGCAGATATGGCGTAAGCGTAACCGTGGCTGGATTCGGTTCTGGATCCGATTTGACGATATCTGGCAAGAATGGTAAAATGACCGTGGAAGTGAAAACCTCTTCTGGTGCTGACTTTGGGCAGTTTCGTCTGAGATATGATCTCGCCAATAAATACTGGACGACTTCGCCAACAGCCAGCTTCTTGAAGAACGAGGCTCTGTTCACTGGTTTGTTCAACGATTACTTGGCGGATTACTTGAATGAGCACGCTAAGTTCCCAGATCTGTCTGATCCGAAGTTGAAGATCAGGAAAGGGTTTGTCACAGGAATCAGTCCGAGTCTTGAGACGGGAGACTACAAGAAAGAGCTTGAATCAACTTGGTATGATGAACGTGCAGACATTGTTGTTCCGGTTGATTTTGAAAAGATCGCAGGATATTATGCAGCAAAGGGAGATCAATATATCCAGATTGGTGGTCGCGGTCTTTACTCTTTGGATACAGCTATGGATAGGTGGGGAATTCCCTCCTTCCAAGGGAAACTGAAAGACGCCTCTATCAGATTCCGCATTAAACCTGAAATGGGCTTCAATGGGCACCACAGTTTTACGGTTGCCATAAAACTAAACATTGAAAAGTCACACAAGAACCTAGACAGTCACGACTTAGATGCCGTGATAGAGTGGATGATCTAAACTCTCTATACAACTCGCCCTTCACATGTTACTGTTGTTTTTTACAACGAGGTATCAATGAAATACTATGCAGATAACGAAGCTCTCAGAGAAAAAATTCTTGCAGGTGTCAATAAGCTTGCAGACAACGTGGCTTCAACAATGGGACCCCGAGGGCGAACTGTCATCCTACAACAAGCTGGACGCTCTCCTATTATCACCAAAGACGGTGTATCGGTTGCCCGCTTCGTAGAGCTAACAGACCCTATTGAAAATGCAGGGGCGGAAATCATTAAGCAGGCGGCAGAAGAAACTAACAGTGCTGCTGGCGATGGAACCACAACCGCTACCGTGCTCGCCCGTGCCATCTTGTCAAAGGCACAAAAGTATTTGGTTGCTGGTGCTTCTCCTATTGAGATTAAGCGGGGGATAGACAAGGGCGTCAAGGCAGTTGTTGAGTCTCTCAAGAAGCAGGCACAGCCAATCGCAAGTCTAGACGATGTGCGACATATCGCCACTATTTCAGCAAATGGGGATGAGGTCATCGGACGCCTTATTGCTGAAGCGGTTGACTCTATCGGCAAAGATGGCTCCATTACTGTAAAGGAGGGTGGTTCTCTCGACACGACAGTCGAGGTGGTGGAGGGATTCAGATTTGACGGTGGTGTGACCTCATCGAAATTCATTACAGATATAAGAACAAATACGATGAAGTATGAGAATCCGTATTTTCTTATTACCGACAATACAATTGACAGGGTTGAGCAAATTTATCCCGCTCTTGAACTGGTGGCTAGAACAGGTAAGCCGCTTATCGTTATTGCTGATGAGGTTACTGACGAGGCTCTTGCGGTAATGATCATGAATGCGATTAAGGGAACCATGCAAGTCGCAGCAATAAAGGCTCCAGCCTATGGAGAAGAGCGTCGCCAGATCCTTTCCGACCTCGCATTGAGCGTCGGTGCCACCTTCTTTGAGATCGGTGATGACCGAGGCTTGAAAGATATTGAACTAAAGGACTTTGGGACAGCCCAACGGGTTGAATCAACCAAGTTGAAGACAACTATCGTTAATGGCGACTCCGACCAAGAGAAAATTCAGGAGAGGGTTGAGGGAATCCGTGCAGAAATCTCCCAAACGGAGAGTATCGTAGATTGTGAGAAATTGCAAGCTCGAATTACCCGGTTGGTTAGCAGCGTGGCTGTAGTGTACGTCGGGGGAAATACAGAAGTTGAAATGATCGAGAAAAAACATCGTATTGAGGACGCTTTAGAGGCTGTCAAGTCTGCACAGGAGGAAGGCGTGGTTCCAGGCGCTGGCGTGGCTCTCATGCGGGCTCGCGCAGCCCTGGACGACATTGAGGTTGACTCTGAAGAACAGAGGATGGGCGTTCGGGTGGTGGCTGAGGCGTGTAGTGCTCCTTTGGAGCAGATATTGAAAAATGCGGGTCAATCGTTTGATTTGGTAAAGCTTCTTCTGGAATCCGAAGTTGGGTACAATGTGGTCACAGAGGAAGCGACAGATCCCTTTAAGGATGGCATTATTGATCCGGTAAAGGTTGCGAGGGTTGCTCTGCAAAACGCTGCTTCTGCGGCAGGTGCATTAATCACAACCAATTTTGCTGTGGTTGAATCTTCATAACTACTTATAAAGTAACGAGTCTTTTCTCTTGACAAAAGAGGAGCAACTGGTATACTGTTGTAAATCTTGGAGGCTAAACCGTGGTTGCAACGCGCAAATATTCTAAAGAGATCGCTACTCGCATCGAGAAGCTTATTGCAGACCCTCTCGTAACGAGCACAAACCACTGGACAGCTACAGACTTCTTGCCAAGCTTGCTAAGACAGTTTACGTCTCGTGGTTCACTGTCTGAACGACAATATGCGGTGCTTATCGATATTGAAGATCAATTCACTGGCGAACGTCGGCTAAAGGCGCAACAAGAAGTGAAGGTCAAGGCTGACGACGATCGGCGAAGGCGTGCAGATTGGGAGCAATATTACCTTTCTGACGAAGTACAAGAAAAAGCCAAGCTTGTGGCACAATATTACAAGCAATACAACAAGAAAGAAGGTACATCATATTTCATCGGCACTGTGGCAGATATCTTTGAAGGGAAGATCCCCATCGAAAAGACTTGTCGAAAAATGCTGACTAATCCGTTTGCCCTTTCTGTAATCAGAGAGTGGGAAAAGGTTCCCCCGTATCCCGTCAAGTCGTTTGTTCAGGCACGCAAGAGACTTGCGATGAATGAGCGGTCCTCTCTTTACGGGGTCAATTTTGCGTTTGTTGTTAAGGTAAATTCCTCGATACCAGCAGCCGTAAAAGGTGGTAAGAAGTACCTTATTTTTTGCCCCGGTAAGACTGGTACGATCGAGTGTGAAGAGCGCAATCTTAAGCCTTACCGCAAAAATAAAAAGAAGTGAAAACTCCGGACTGCCAAATCGACGATGTAGTAATGCGTTCACATCCAACAGAAGGAACTGTTGTAGGCACCGTGTTAGCGATCAAAAATGAGACAATACGTGTACAGTGGAACTCAGTCTATTCAAACGAAGAGTGGGTCCCCCTCAGTGAAGTGACAATCCTCAAAAGGAGTACAGAATAAATGTTGACAAAGATTTCTATTACAGTGGATATGGATAACGTGTTGGAGGAAGTGCTCAAACTTTTTATCGCAGCTAAAGAAGATCATGATCTCCTCGGCAAATACTTCGCTGATTTGGCGATCTCTATGGAGGAAATGAACGATAGAGCGCCGAGTGAGGTAAGTCTTCGTCATTTTGCCCTTGACTGTCATGATCTGCAAGAGCAGATGACAATGGTCGAGACTCGCCTGTCAGATATCAAAGAGATCGTTGCTGGTTACGCTGATGCGAAGTTTGTGCAGAAGATTAACGAGTCTCATCGAGACGAGGATGGCACACCGACACTTGACCTCGCAGGGACATTTCCAAGGTATTACGATCAAGAAGAAGTCGCTCAAGAATTGCTAAAGAGCATCGAGGAGCTAGGATATGACTGATAGCGAGAAGTTGTTGCTTGAAGCACTGGAGCCTATTCTTACGTGGTGGACTTTTGTCGAAGCGGGAGAGTCGATAGATTCAGAATCACTTGGAGAGGTCAACAGGTTTGACGACGACCCCCAAATGGTGGTACTACACTACATGGGAAATGGTGCCAGCTACATGGTGACGGTTGAGCAACTAAGGAATTTGTGCAAGAAAGCAGGGGAGGTAACAAGTGAATGAAGTATTTCGAAAAGGGGAAACTGGTTTATGTCCCAGCTGGTACTTATTGTGTTGCTGATTTAGACTATCTAACAAGAGCTAAACAGCACATGCAAACAAAAGAACCTAGTTTAGCTATCGTGTTGAGAGAAGGAACTTTGTCAGATATACGCTACAATTTTCTGTATGTATTGAAAAGTAAAGGCGCGTGGTATGTGCCAAATAAAGACGTATATGACGTTGAGGAGAAAGAACTATGAGTGTACGATTGCAAGAGGTGTATGAGGTCAACGGAGCTTATACCGACGAACACGAACGGTTGTCAGCAAAGACAAGCCAACTTGTAAGAACTGTGACCATTAACCCTGAACAGGTAGTTGCAGTAGAACAACTCCCTTCGATGATGGTTGAATCAGTAGGCGACACCGCACAAGAAATGTGTCGTGTTGTTACTTCTCGCGGGGAGTATACTGTTCTTGGTTCAAGGTCAGTAATTGAAAAGAAGATCTTTGGAGATCGTCGAAAGGTGTTGAAGGGATGAAGTTTTACCATTTGTACATTACAACAGACTGTCTCTTCTGCAAGAAAGCTATTGACATTCTCGAACAGGGTGATAAAGTGTTTGTGGTCTCGGTGATGGATCGAGCCCCTGAACTTCTTGAGGCGATCAAACAGCAGCATAACCACCTGACGGTACCAGTTATTCTTGAAATGAATGGTTTCAATCAGGGACGTTTAATCGGTGGCTGTCGAGAATTAGAACAACACCTCAAGTCAGAAGTAGCTACTGTAGCTGAAACAACGTTCGAAGAAACCGGAGAAAACGATGAAGAAGACGATCGACCCGATTCCGTGCCAGTGGACCAAACAGCCGAAATCACCTTGGCTTCCGGAGAGTGAGAGAGCGCACGTTAAGTGTGGGCGCTATCATCAATCTGTTTTTGGTACTGTTCCAGAGTTTGGTTCCAAACGCTGGGTTGTCTGTGGCTACTTGGAAGTAGACTTCAATAAGTACAAGCATCTTTCAGAAAACGAGCTTCTGGAAGGGTGTGTCGCGTACCTGAACCTACCACCCCCGCGTAAGCGCAAGTCTAAATATGGAGACCTCGCCCCGGTTATCGCTCTCTGGAAAACGGGCGGTTACGAGGTTACGCGGCAAGCAGATCGTTTGGCAGTCTGCTTGTCGACTGATGCTAGGAACAACAAAAACTTCTGGGACAAGGGCTCCAGCATTTACTTCAAAGAAGACGGCAGAAAGAAGAAAAAGAGCAAGTGAAATTCAAGAAAAAAGATCTCATAAAATGGGCTGAACATTGCCCTCACCCTCACCTTCCCCTTCC